>JAEEGF011173598.1_pt1 | contig 18639 bp, 15 predicted proteins | sample 9134171 | NCBI WGS metagenome assembly JAEEGF01 (sample SAMN16246542, study PRJNA631951) | gut metagenome | biome: gut microbiome; feature: rumen; material: AP-attached | host: Bos | place: Iran: Karaj | collected 2018-10
TTTCAATCCTGACTATGGCCGTGCTTTAATGATTGTATCAAAGATGAAAGGACAGGCTGGGATTGAGCGGAAACTGGGGGTTACATCATACCCAGACATCGTTTTGGTTGATCCGAATAACAGAATCATAGCTCGTTCTTCCAAGGCAACTGATATCATTGATTACATCATCAACAACCTTTCGATGTTTGCCGTAACTGACTGGAATGCCTATATCCTCAGAGCATCGGAATTGTATGAAACCGGGCAGATCAAAAGCGCCCAGAGAATCGTGTCAGACTGTTTGCAGCACGGCAGATGGAATGAGGACTTCTCTTCGGAAGCGCACAAAGCCATTCCGAAGGTTGTCTCTTCAATGAAGCACGATGAAATGTATATGGACTTCGTTGGTGAAATCAAACACAGATACAACCAAGGTGTCTTGTCAGAAGATGATGTTGCTCCTTTCAAGAATGAGTTCTCCAGAATCCATATGATGGGAGACAAAGATTTATAGAATACGGACTATCTGTATGGCAGACATCACCAAATTAGGTACAAGACCGAACGGTGGTTGGATAGCGATGACTCCAATTAGAACAAGCATTAACTTTATTTATCCCCCAAGACTCGCATGAGTTGAGATTTTTATCTACTTTTGCAAACACGAATAGACAGATAAATCAGTTACTATGTTTGCAGTTAGAAACGCCAATGAGCCGATAGGAGATGGTCCTTAGGCAGATAAATATTCCGCACCGTGAGGTGTAGAGAACCTCTTCGCTACGCTTCGAGAACCTCTACACCTCACGGTGCGTGAAAAGGGGCTGCGCGAAGAAAAGAGGCAGAAATATTTGGTACGATAATAATTGGATTGTATTTTTGTAAGTGCGAACAAACAATATACATTCACAATTAAATACCGTACCAGTATGCAAAGTAACAAAATTTCTTTCAAAGGACAAAAGATTTTCGTAGGAATCGATGTCCATGCTAAAAGTTGGAAGGTGGCGATAGCCCCGGAGGTGGGATTCGTAAAGGGTCATTCCCAGAAGCCTTCCGCGAAAGAGCTCTTTGACTTTTTGAAGAAGAATTACCCGGATGGCGAGTATTTTGCTGTCTATGAGTCGGGGTTCAGCGGTTTCTCTACCTACTATGCTCTGACAGATGTCGGTATTGACTGCATCGTAATCCATGCTGCCGACGTTCCGACAACTCAGTATGAGGAGGTGATGAAAACCGACAGGATTGACGCCGCGAAACTGGCGAGATCACTGAAGGCCGGCCAACTCAAGGGCAATTATGTCCCTGAGAAGCAGTACATAGATGACCGATCTGTAGTCCGCATACGCAGAACGATACAAAAGCAACTCAGCGGATACAAATCGAGGGTCAAGCATCTGCTGCATTGCCATGGCGTGGAAATGCCCGAGAGGTTTTCAAAGATACAGACTCACTGGTCCAGGGCGTTTATCACGTGGCTGATGAATGACGTGAAACTTATGTCCGACACTCGCACATCGCTCGATCTGCTTATCAGACAGGTGGAGGTCATCAGGGGCACGCTATTGGAGGCAACACGCCAGCTGCGCAAGATGAGCCAGACGGAAAGATACAAGCGTAGGCACGATTTGCTAAGGACAATTCCAGGAATCGGCCCCATCGTTTCCATGTGCATCCTTACTGAGGTGTGTGACGTGAAGCGGTTCCACAACGAGAACGAGTTTGCCGCCTATCTCGGACTGGTGCCCACCAGCCACAGCAGCGGAGAGAAGACCGTACATGGCGAAAAGACTTTCAGAGGAAACAAACAGCTTGGTCCGATGGTTGTCGAGGCTGCATGGGTTGCCATTGGCTGGGATGCAGGACTTGGTTCACAATACTTCCAATACAAGAAAAGAATGGAACCACAGGAGGCGATAGTGAGGATAGCGCGTAAACTCTCCAACATCATCTTCTCCGTCCTGAAGAACGAAAAGGAATATGTACCATACCAAACGGGTAATTGACATACGGATTATCAGACAACTTCACAAGACGACTCCTGCTAAATTCTGCGGTACCGCTACGGTGGTGTCCCCTTAAATCAGATTGTTGCGTCTTACTATATATTCTGAAGAAGTAAATTGATGGGCGGACCATGGGAACCGCGTCATCTCATAGAAGTTTGTCTGGTAGGTCTGTTGTCGGTAGTCATTCAGCCCCCAACGCAACTGCGTTGGGTTGATAGCTACGCCCTCTTCAAAAGCCATCGTACTAATGGACTTCACGCTAAGTGATTGATACAGAATAGTTAATAAACAATAAATATTTTCCAATTATTTGGATAGCAACATAGAAGAACTTAGCCATAGGCTATCATAGTGGTTCGCAGATTTCACGAGTGTTGACAGAAGACTGGATGGAACGCAATATGTTCTGTCCTGTTTGTGGAGCCCCGATGTTAGGACATTATGAGGCCAATAAACCTGTTGCTGATTTCTTTTGTGACGATTGCAAGTCTGACTTTGAGTTAAAGAGCAAAGAAAGCAAGGCGGCTATAATCGGCCACAAGATTACCGATGGAGCCTACACGACGATGATTGAACGGATTACATCCTTGCGCAATCCCCATCTTTTTGTGATGACATACAGCAATTGGACGGTCAATAATCTGCTTATCATACCTAATTTTTTCTTTGTACCCGACATCATAGAGAAGCGTAAGCCTTTAGCAGATACGGCTCGTAGAGCAGGATGGACAGGATGCAACATTGAGATTGGCAACATACCTGATAGTGGTAAGATATTCATTGTAAAAGACAGCCAGCAAGAGGACAAGTCGCATATCATAGACCAATACCAGCGTACGTTGTCTTTGCAGACATCAAAGATAGAAAGTCGTGGCTGGCTTTTTGATGTGCTCAGATGTGTTGAGAGAATACCAACAGATGATTTCTGCTTAGATGAAGTTTATGCCTTTGCGGATGAATTGCAAAGAAAGCACCCCGATAATAATTTCGTTCAGGACAAGATTCGTCAGCAATTACAATACCTTCGCGACAAAGGTTTTGTTCAGTTTGTGGCTCGGGGAAGATATCGTAAAATACGCTGAATTGATCTTTTTTGATCACGAAAGTTAAACAATGATCTAATCGGTTTTTTGTAGATTTTTGATCTTACATTTGCAGCCGAATTGGTTGCAAATGGAGTATCAGGTCACCATCACGGAAACACTGTCTCGAAGGGAATATGTCGAGGCATCTTCTGCTCAAAAAGCAGAAGAGCAAGTCCGCCGTAAATACTCCGATTGTAACATTATTCTCGATGATACGCACTTTGTTGGGGTTGACTTCGCTGTTAAAAATGTATGGCAAGAAACGTTGCCCCTTTGGCAGAAGCCAATTACCCCTTACTACAAGTCCCCCACCCACGACTTCAATCTGGTTTGTGGCGATACGTTTGAGTTGCTTCCGCAGTTCAATTTCCAGTTCGACATGATATTTGCCGACCCGCCCTACTTCCTGTCGAGCGGCGGTATCAGCGTGCAGAGCGGCAAGGTGGTTTGTGTGGACAAGGGCGACTGGGACAAGAGCATGTCGCAGGATGATATCAACGCCTTCAACCTCAAATGGCTGTCGCTTTGTAGGGATAAACTGAAGAAGAATGGCACGATTTGGATTTCGGGAACCTACCATAACATCTTCTCCGTCGCCAATGCCCTGACGCAGCTGGGCTATAAGATTCTGAATGTCATCACATGGGCAAAGACTAACCCGCCGCCCAACATCTCGTGCCGTTATTTCACCTATTCCACGGAGTTCATCATCTGGGCTCGGAAGAATGAGAAAGTGGCCCATTACTACAACTACGACCTGATGAAGCATATCAACGGCGACAAGCAGATGACCGATGTGTGGCGACTGCCAGCCATTGCTCCGTGGGAAAAGACCTGCACGAAGCATCCTACGCAGAAGCCTTTGGGACTGTTGGCACGTATCATCCTGGCTTCTACAAAAGCAGGCGCGTGGATACTCGACCCGTTTGCCGGAAGCAGCACCACGGGCATTGCCGCTAACCTCTTGGGGCGTCGTTATCTTGGCATAGAGCGTGAAGAGGAGTTTGCCGCCATCAGCAAAGCCCGTCGCGAAGAGATAGAGGACGGCAGGACGTTCTCAACGTACAGAAAGAAGATTCCAGACATCATGAAGGCCGAGGATACACAGACAGATTGCTTTACTTGTCATGATGAAGTAGTGGAAAGGCTGCCCTTCTTGGCAGATTTGCCGATTACACAATGATATTCTGAAGTATCCCGAAGACGCAAACTCCCACGCAATTCAGGAAATCATTAACGGAAAGAATGTTTTTTCTTTGGTGGTTTGCCCGATTCTTTGTACCTTTGCAGCCGGTAAATAATAACGCTTAAATGGCTGACTGTGAAGTTCGCTGTTTTTTTCATATAGAAATGATATTATTAGGTAAATAAGTTATTGCATGACGGCTGACTGTGAAGTTGGCCGTCATTTTTTTGCAAAAAAGAAATTAGTTTTCCTTTGGTGGTTTGCTTATTTTTTTGTACCTTCGCAGAAGAATATTCTTCACCATTTCTGTTTGGGTGGAAGGCTTTCAAAAACGGCAAAAAACACTTTTTAAAACTATCACTACAGTGAGAGAGTCCTATCACTGGAGTGAGAGGATCCTTTCACTGGAGTGATAGCCTTCCTATTTGTGCCTGTTGGTACCCTGAACAATGGCTAAGTGTACCACAAAACATGCCTGATTGAACCGTAAGACGTGGCTAATGGTACCCAAGATAGGCTGCTAACGGGCCACGAATTCTTTAACGCATTTTGAAACTGTTCAAGCCTGCCTGGTTTCTAATTGTGGCGAATTCGCTATAATTAAAACTAGTGTTGTAAATACGCTCCCGAACTCCCGAAAAGTGTATGTCAAAACGGGTTTTATGGTTCTATGGGCTCCCATGGCTGCTGCTTGTCCGGTTCCGGACACGGCTTAGTTTTTCTTTCCTAAGTAGTCGGACAGGTTGATGGTTCCTGTCTCCTCCTCGATATTCATCGAGGGGACATACTCGACCATACGGGTGACGCCACTGGTCTTGTTGACATAGAAATAGACAAACGAACCGGTATAGCTGCGGAAAATGACCTGGTGCTCCGTTTCCGTGGGCTCTCCCATGGTGACATACATGATGTCGGGGTTGTCTTTGGCGGGACTCCAGTCGTACTCGCTATGGCAGTAGTTGTTGACGCCCTCGTAGGCCATCTCGGGGGTTATCACGGGGGTTGCCTTGCGGCTGCTGTCTGCCGCTGACTTGTCGGGCGCGAGCTGATCGGGCGCGGTCGTCAGGGTGTCGTGCGCCGCGGGTTGCGAGGACTGTACTGCCTCGGTCTTGCCCTGACGGCATGAGCAGAGGGCCAGGGCGATGAATAGGAATAGTAGGTGTCTCATATTTAATTCATAATTCATAATGCATAATGCATAATAAAGTGGGTTCGAGAGTAAGGAGTTCAAGGAGTTTCAAGGAGTTCAAGGAGTTGCAAGACGATAGTTCCGTTGGCGCGAGCCCCTTGAACCTTTTTTTAATGCATAATGATTAATGCATAATGCATAATAAAGTGGTTCTCAAGCTACTCTGAACTTTTCACTCTTCACTCTTAACTGTTCTCAAGCAAGTTTGTTCTCTCCCCCTTGGGGGGAGATGGAGGGGGCTCCCTCTCTCACCTTGAACGCGCGTAGCGCATTTGAACTTTGAACCAGCAGCTTTGCTGCGTTTTGAACTGGCATCATAGCTGCTCGCAGCTATGATGCGAAGTAGTCGAAGCCGATGATGGTGTCGACGAAGCGGTGGACATAGTCGCGGGCGGTGGTGGACCACTGGAAGCCGTAGCGGTAGAGCACCTGCGTGGTGTAGTCGTTGTCGGACTCTATCCAGCGCATCTGGTGGGTGCTGCTCAGGTTGTAGGCCATCAGGGGGCGCAGGAGGGTGACGAGGTCGGGATTCTCCATCATACGCTCTAATGCCTGCTGGAACTCCTCGGTCTCGACGCGTCGCAGGGTGATGCCGGCGGCAGAGAAGCCGTTGAGGATGTCGGCGAGATACTGGCGGTGGATGTTGTAGGGATGGAACACGGTGCACTCCTTGGGTGTTGTGGCCAGGAGCATGATGGCGCGCGCCACCTCGTCGATGGGAGAGAACTCGAACACGTGGTTGAGTGCCTCGTAGGGTACCATGCCGATGATGACGTAGGCGCGGAGCAGCGCGAGGAAGTTGTTGGTGTTGAAATTGATCTGGAACTCACCGTCCTTCTGGCGGGCGGAGAGGTTACCCACGCGCATGATCTTCGCGTCGAGGCCGTGGTGGGCGATGGCGTCGAGCACCAGTTCCTCGGCCTTGTATTTGGAATAGACGTACTTGTTCTCGTCGATGTTCTGCCCCAGCCACAGGGTCTGCTCGGTGAGCCGCACGTCAGGTCCCGGCACACCGTCGACACTCAGGCCGGCAATGCTGGTGGTGGAGATATGGATGAGGCGGGAGCCGGTGCGCAGACAGAAGGTGATGAGATGGCGCACGCTCTCGATGTTGACCAGTTCGATGTCGTTGCCTGCCGAGAAGTGCTTCACGTTGGCGACGCAGTTGACGACGGTGAGGTCGCGGTGGTCGAAGCTGTCGAGGGCGTCGGGCTGGGTGACCTCTGCGGCAAACACGGTGACGCGCTCGTCGATGTGGCTGAACGCCTCTGTCTTGCCGAAATAATAGAAGAACATGGTCTTGAGGCGGAGCATGAGGTCCTCGCCGGACTTATGGCGCAGCGGACAGTAGATGTGGCCGTCGTAGGCGGTGAGCAGTTCGTTGAGGATGTGTATGCCCAGATAGCCGGTGGCTCCCGTGAGCAGGATGTCGCCGACCGACTGGCGTCCGCCCTTGCGGAAGGTGTCGAGGGTGTTACGGCTGAGCAGGGCGGTAAAGGCGGAGGCGTCGTGAGGACCGTCGCCCTGTGCCGCCTTGTCGTGTGCGTCGGAGGAGCCGCTGGCGGGATCTTCGGAGCGGTTAGCCACGAAGGCTGCCAACGCCCGGGGCGTCTTCTGGTTGAAGAGGTCGTTGAAGACAATCTGCACACCGCGCTTGCTGGCCTCGACAATGACCTTGATGGCATTGAGGCTGGTGCCGCCAATCTGGAAGAAGTCGTCGAGGGCTCCCACCTTCTCGATGTCGAGCACCTCGGAGAAGATGCGGGCGAAGAGCTGCTCCATGTCTCCCTCGGGCGCCACAAAGTCGATGGTGCGCTTCAGCTCGGGCACGGGCAGCACCTTGCGGTTGATTTTCCCGTTGGGTGTCATCGGCATGGCGTCGAGGCGCATATAGGCGTCGGGCACCATGTATTCGGCAAGCGACGAAGCGGCAAGGGCGGCACGGATGGCGTCGTCGTCGACGGGCGAGCCCTCATCGACGGTGTAGTAGAGCACCAGATGCTCGTTGCCCATGACCTTGCGCACCTCGGCGGCAGCCTGTCGGATGCCCTCGATGTTGAGTGCCTTGCTCTCGATCTCGCCCAGTTCGATGCGGAAGCCGCGCAGCTTCACCTGTGTGTCGATGCGCCCCATGTACTCTATCTGTCCGTCGTCGTTCCAGCGGCAGAGGTCGCCGGTGTGGTACATGCGCACGGGCCGTCCCCAGCGGTCTTCCTTTACGAACGGGCAGTCGACGAACGACTTGGCGGTGCGCTCGGGCAGCCGCCAATAGCCGCGTCCCACCTGTACGCCGGCAAAGCACAGTTCGCCAGCCACGCCCTGCGGTACCAGATGGCCAGCCGTGTCGACGATGAAGTTCCAGTTGTTGGCGACGCTCGTGCCGATGGGGATGTTCCCGACGCGCCGGCCTGGCGGGATGCTATAGTAGGAGGTGTCGTCGGTGCACTCGGTAGGACCGTAGACATTGATAATCTCGATGTGGTCGCTGAAGACGCCGTCCATCTTCTCGCCGCCACCCGTGGTGAAGCGGATGGGGAGGTCGTCGAAGGTGTTGAGCAGCAGACAGGTCATGGCGGTGGAGTAGCCGCCACCGGTGATGTGATGGTCGAAAAGGAACTGCCGGATGGCGTTGAGGTCCTTGCGAATGGCGGTAGGCATGATGTGGAACGAGCCGCCCAGTGTGAGCACGGGGTACATATCCTCGATGTGAGCATCGAAGGAGAACGAGCGGTGGCCGCTGATGCGGTCGGCAGCGGTGAGTTGTTCCATGTCGATGACCACGGCAATGAAGTTGCGCAGGCCCGCCTGGTGGAGCATGGCGCCCTTGGGCTTGCCCGTGGAGCCGGAGGTGTAGATCATGTAGGCGAGGCCGTCGGGACGGGAGAGGTCGATGGGGGCAGTTTGAGCCGATGCTGTGGCACAGCTGCCTGCTGGACTGCCTGCTGGACGGAGCTCGGCCATGAAATCGTCGATGAAGAACGTGCGGGCGGCGGCGGTGTCGAAATTGCCCATCCCCGACGTTCCGTCGCCTCCCCGTAGCCCTTCAGCCTGCTTGGCGGCGAGCACGTCGTGGGAGGTGATGAGCACCTTCGACTCGGAGTTCTCGAGCATGTAGCTGAGGCGCTCGTTGGGGTATTCGAAGTCGAGGGGCGTATAGGCGGCGCCTGCCTTGTGGATGGCGAGGACCGACAGGGGGAACTCCTTGACGCGGTCGAGCATGACGCAGACAAAGTCGTCGGGCTGCACGCCGAAGTCGATGAGCTGGCGGGCAAGCGCATTGGAATAGTTGTCCATCTCGCCGTAGGTGAACTGGCTGTCCTGATCGACCACGGCAGGAGCATCGGGGGTGCGCCGTGCCTGTTCGGTGAAGAGGTTGGCGAACGTCTTGCTCAGGTCGACGTCGATGTCCTTGCCCGTACCTATCTGGATGATGCGCCTGGCCTCGTCGTCGCTGACGATGCTGATGCTGTCGACGGCGTCGTCGGGGCGTGCCATCATCTGTTCCATCGTGGCCTTGATAGCATCCGCCATCATGCGCATGGTCTTACGGCTGTTCATGGCGAGGCTCGACTCCATGCGGATGTCGTAATACTCGTCCTGGGAGGTGGTGTCGCCCGCCACACTGGCACCCACGATGAAGATATGAGCCAGCAGGTCGTAGAAGACGTCGCCGCGGTCTTGCTGCACAAACGCACAATGGCGGTCGCCAAAGTGGTATTCCTCTTCCCAGCCGGGCAGGGCGGTGAAGTTGAACGAGATGCCGGGCTGCACACCCAGGTCGCGGCAGAAGTGGGAGAAGGGGTAGGCGAGCTGTGAGAGCGTATGCTTCATCTCGGTGTGGACGGTGTCGATGTACTGGCGCACGGTCTGCTCCTTCTTAATCTCCATCATGAAGGGGATGGTGCGCACAAACATGCCGTGGGCCTGGCGCACGCGCGGGTCGCGGCGTCCGTGGTAGATGGTGGTATAGGCCACTTTCTCCTCGCGCAGCAGGCGGGCGAGCACATAGCTGAATGCCGCCTGGAGCAGCTGATAGGGGGCGAAGCCATTCTCCTTGCACCAGCCGTCGACCACGGGCCGGCTGATATAAGCCGACTCCTGTCCCATCTCGCCCACAGGATTCTCGGGGCGTGCCGACAGGGTGGCCAGATCGACGCCCGCATATTTCTCCCTCATCACTTCCTTGGCGCGCAGATACTCCTCGTCGCCCAGACGGGCATGCTCGTCCTCGGCAGCCTCCAGCATGCCGTATTCCTGTGGGGGCAGCGGTTTCCCCTCGTAAGCCAGCGGCAGGTCGCGCTGGGGGAAGAGCACCAGGTAGCTTGTGCCGTCGGTCACCATGTGATGGATGTCGACCAGCAGATAGGTGCGTTCGGGAGTGGTCACGAGCTCAGCCCTGATGAGCGGCTCGTCGCCCATGATGTCGAAAGGACGGCAGAAACGGTGGTGGGCATAGTCGTCGAAGTCGGCCTCGGTCATCTCGCGGCGCGCAATGGCCAGCGTCTTATTGTCGTCGACATACTGGCGGGGCTCGCCGTTCTCGTCGATGAAAAAGCGGATGCGCAGCTCTTTCCTCACGTCGAAGATAGTCTGCAGGGCAGCCTCGAGGCGGTCGAGGTCGATGTCGTCGGTCAAAGGTACGATGCAGGGGATGTTGTACTGCATCACCTGCGGATATTTCAGGCAGTCGTAGAAGACGCCCAACTGTGACTGGAGCAATGGATAGGACTTCATATCAAAAGGTTATTTTAGCGTTTTTAGTCTCTCTTTTCGTATTATGGATGCAAATATACATAATTTTTTCAAATCCCACGACATTTTGGCTCATTCTTTCTGCCCCGGGTATAGCGTGAGCATCTTCTCTGCCAGCGGCACGTACCAGATGCGTACCTCGTCAGCCGTCGGGGTGTGGCCCCCGGGGAAGTGATAGGAGTGGGTGTAGTGCTCCAGGAACAACGGCTCGAAGTGGGCGAGCGTGTCCTGCTCTCCGAACAAGCCCCAGATGCGGTCTTTGCAGGATGGAAGGCAGTTGTTGAACTGGATGGACTCCAGACGGGCAAACTCGTCGATCAGGGCTTCGTCGATGGTGAAGTTCTGTCTGCCGTCCTTGCGGGGGGATTTGTACTGATGCTCACCGATGCGCTGCCTCAGGAACGCCGTCATCTGGAAGTGCGGATTGCCCAGCAAGGCAGGAATGCCTGCGGCGGGAGCCACCATCTGGGCATAGAACGAGCCGCAGCTGTTGCCTACGAGCAGGTCGGGGCGCTCACGGTCAATCAGCTCGCGGATCATGCTGACGGCCTCCTCAGGGTGCATCGGCAGGTCGGGTGTGAGCACCTCGGAAGGAACCGCTGCCGCCGAGCCGCCGTCGGTCTGCCGCCTTTCGAAAGACTCGCGCAAGGCCTGTGCCGGAACACATTGTCCGCTGGCATAGAAGCCGTGAAGGAACAGTATCTTTTTCATTTATAGGGTTTCGCTGACTTGGTTTTTACGTTTCTTTTTCAGTAGTAATACGCCTAACACGGCCAAGAACACACTGGCGACGACCACCTTCATGTCGGGGAGGATGACAACTGGCGTTCTCAGGATCTGCATGTCGCCTAATCCCAGCCAGCAGTAAACAGAAAGGAGTGTGGCCGCGAGGTTGCTGCCTGCATGGAGAGTCACGCTGTACCAGATGTTTCGCGACCAGACGAATGCCAATCCGTAGACCATGGCGCTGAGGAAAGCGCCGGGGAAGTTGCGCACGTGGAATATTCCAAACAAGAGGGCCATCACCACACAGACAGCGAACTGAGCGCCACGGCGGCGGAAGGGAGAGATGGCCATTTGGCGGAAGCACAGTTCCTCGAGCACGGGGGCAAGCAACACGGCATGTACGCTTGACAAAAGGTCTTCGCGCAGCTCGGCGGTTGTGTAGGTCAGCGGCTCCATCTTGACGGTGTGTGCCAGCGACGTGATGCCATATGCGATATGCTCTTCGGCAATGAGCCACAGAGGTGCTATCAGCAACAGTCCTACAATGACGGAGGCCTTCGGCAGCTTCAGCGAAAACTGTGAGGCAGCAGGAAACACTTTCGGTTCGACACGGCGCACGAGGAACAGCGTCAGGACAATGCCTGCCAACGTGATCAGCCAAGTAAGCGATTCGCCAAGGAAGCCCGGATTCCCGCCAGATAAGGGCAGGGCGGTCAAGTAGATGACAACCATGCCGTAAGCAGCTGAGAGTATCGGCATCAGGGGTTTGAGAAGGCTGGCTGTTTTGTGCATGATGTAAGCTCCGATTAACTGTTAGTCGTTTTTGTCCAAGTCATTCTGATGTGAGGAATGCCGTCGAGCATGAAGGTGTCGGACGACTGACGGAACCCCACGCTCTCGTAGAACCCACGGGCATATTCCTGTGCCTCAATGTCGATGCGCCTTGCGTCGAAATGCTCAATGGCCGCATCAATGGCATGACGCATCATCTGCTTGCCGTAGCCTTTGCCCCGTTCGGTGGTGATGACGCGGCCGATGGATATCTCCTGCATGTGGGTTTCTGCCGGGCAGACACGAGCCAGGGCGACGGTCTTGCCTGCCAGCGTCAGCCACAGATGAATAGACTGCTGGTCGTCGCCGTCCATATCCTGGTAGGCACAGTTCTGCTCGACCACAAACACCTCGCTGCGCACTCGCAGGAGTTCGTAAAGCTCGTCGGTGGTCAGTTGCCGAAACGTTTTTTGATGTAATTGCAGTTCGCTCATCTCTATTCTTCTTTACTTAACGCCAAATACCTATTGACAGTCTGCTTCAGTTCTTCCAGATGGATGAATTGCACACCGCGATAGACCTCTTTCCCATCCATCAGTAGTAATACCGTTGGACCAGAATAGACAAGGAATCGTCCGGCAATCAGGGGCTCCTCCAAAATGTCAGTATAGAATGAGCAGAGGGAAGGGAATGCTTCCGCCAACTCTCCAACCTTGTCGAGCATGACATGGCAGACTCCGCAATCGGGAGCCTTGATGAAGAACAGACAAAGGCGAAAATCCTCTATGGTCTGTTCTATATCCGCTATGGTCGTCAAATGTCTCATCACATTGTTGGAGAAGGAGGGATTTACTTGTCGGTGTTTTTTTTATTCTTTTCCTCTGCTCTATAGGAAATACAAAGGGCTATGAGGAGAAATACACCCGATAAAATGCCAAGTATTTTGACAGCCCCCCATCCAGGGCAAAACAGCCACACTATGACGTAAACAACGAAAAACGCAGCCAGAGACACTTGTAATTTCTGTCTTTTATTCATATACTTTTACTCTGTTTTAGAAATGGCTTGCTAAAAATGACGAATCAGAACGAAGATCATTATTTCATACAAAATCTTGCTTTGCAAGCGACTTGAGTCGATTACCGACTTGTCTGTTTGAGATTCTCATACCCACTCAAAAACATCCTTTCCGGCACCAATCTCAAAATGATACTTGGCAATGCCCAAGTCCATCTGTGTATAGCCAATCAGCGAGAAGCCTTTCTTGGCATGCACCTGATGACGGCCGTCTTTCACACCGACATACTCAAACGAGAATTTCTGCTGGTTCACGGCAGTGGGGGCAAGCAGGGCGGCCTGAACGCCCTTACGGAACCACGAGGGAGTGGCGTCGCTGGCGTTGCTCACTTGTCCGGCAGTCTTGATTTTATGGGTGACTCCCTGTGTCTCACCATAGCCGATGGCGATGTAACAGGCAATCTTCTCATCTTCACCGAGCACATACGTTCCTGGCACCTTCGAGTAGCTGAGTCCCACCCAGCAGGTGTTCAGTCCAAGCGTCTGGGCGAACAAGACCAGATGCTCACCATAGTAGCCGATGCGCTCATCAAGGTCGTCAGACTTTTTTCCTGCCATGACAAGGTAATTGTTGGCGTTGCGGAACTTGCCGTATTTGGCCAGAGTGCCCTGGAATGCCTTTGGCTCATTGCATATCAACTGGATGTGGAGCCGTCCCTCACGGTTTACCCTCACAATCTCTTCCTCCAGCACCTTGACGATTTCCTCGCTCAATGGCTGGTCTTTGTATGCCCTTACACTATGGCGGGCTTCGATGGCTTCTTGTATGGTCATATTCATCAGAAGTAAAAGGGAGCTGGAACGGTCAGCAGAGGATAGGTTCTGCTGCTGGCATATCCTTGCCTGCCCCGTGTTTTGTTGGGCGGGATTTAGCACTCCCCGTCGTTATTGTTATTAGGATTCATTACTTGTTGCCAGCCTCTCTGACGATGGCTGAGACCACAGTATGGGCTGTGGTCCATGCCGCCTGGAAATTGAATCCGCCTGTGACACCGTCGATGTCGAGTACCTCTCCGGCGAAATAGAGGTGCGGAACCGTGCGGCTCTCGAGTGTGGCAGCGTTCACCGAACTGAGTGATATGCCGCCGCAAGTGACAAACTCATCCTTGAAAGGTGCGCGGCCGCTGATGAGATAGTTATCGTTGGTGAGTGTGTTCACCAGCCGGTTGAGGTCCTTACGGCTCAGGTCGGCCCAGCGCCGTTCCGCCCGTTCTGCCAGGCTCTTCTCCAACAGATGGCTCCATAGGCGCTGCGGCAGGTCGAACGGCCGCACATTTGCCAGCATCTTCTGTGGGTTGGCGGTGGCTATCAGCTGCAACTCCTCGACGACGGAGTTTTCTTTGCGGTCGGTCCAGTTTACACTCAGTGCCGACTGGTAACCACTGTCGCTCAGGTGGCGGGCCGCATAGCTCGACAACCGCAGGATGGCAGGACCGCTCATGCCCCAGTGGGTAACGAGCAAAGGACCTGATGCACGGAAACTCGTGGCGGGAATCATTGCCGACGCCTGTTCGACCACGGTACCCATCAGCGCGCGCAAGGCGGCATCGTCGATGTTAAACGTGAATAGCGAGGGCACAGGAGCCACAATCTCGTGTCCCAGTGCGGCCAGCCAGTCAAGCCCTTCCTTGTGCGGCTGACCACCGATGGTGACACAGACGAAGTCGTAGGCAGCCAATTCAGCTAATGAACCGATGCTCACACCCGTGCTCACGGTGACGCCATAGCGGCGGCAGTAGTGCTCAAAGCACTGGATAATGGTCTGCGACTGCTGCGACTGCGGAAACACGCAATGGTCGGCCTGTGTGGTCAGGCGGACACCGTGCTGCTCGAACCATAGGCAGGCATCGCGCTGGCTGAATCCTTTCATCAGCCGTTTCATCAGCCGATGGCCACGCGGATAGACGGTCTGCAGGTCGCTGATGCCTTCGAAAGAGTTGGTGCAGTTGCACCGTCCGCCACCCGAGACGGCCACTTTGCGCAGCACACGGGTGCCACGCTCGAATAGGGTTACGTCCATTTCGGGCATCATCTCCTTCAGGGTGACGGCCAGAAAGAATCCGGCGGCACCGCCTCCTATGATAGCAGTTTTCATCATTCCTTTTGCAAAGATAATCAAATAATTTGAAAACGTGCATATCTATGTCGCTGGAAAATGGCGGATGGGGCAAACAATATGGCTGCAGGCTTGGCTTTCAGACAAAAGAAATGGGGCATCCCTCTGGATGCCCCTTGGCGGTGAATTTGATCTTTTAGGTATGGCAAACTCCTCGCCAGATACCTTATGGTCATTTCTTAATCTTTATATGCCCTTTTTCGATGGCCTTATAAATAAGGTTGGCAACGTTGCGGGCTCCCAGTTTGTAAAAGAGGCTTTTGCGATGAGCCTCAACAGTATTCTCCGAGATAAACAGCTGTTCTGCAATCTCCTTAGAGGTGTACCCTTCTGCCATTAACTTCAGGATATCAATCTCACGCTCCGAGGGGGTTTCCCTGTCAACGCGGGGGGATAATTTGTTGTTTACCATAAATGCCGGATGGTTATGTGTATACGGTTGTTTTTAGCTGCGCAAAGATATGAAAAAAAAGCGAGTTGTAGTGTTAATATGGCTCAAAAATACACTCAAAAATTACAAAATTACGGGTTACCGTGTGTAAAAATTACAATTATTTACAGACTTTCCCCGAATAGCTCATTTTTGGGTAAAACAACGGCTATTGTCTTTAGGTAAAAATAATCGAATGACATGTATACAAGTCCGCCATATGGATTGTCAGTACCCCATGAGTTTTTGCAGATAAAATAGGGTTTTTCTTCCTTGTCGCGGGCAAGCCCGATGATGCACATACAGTGGTCGTCAGTGGTATTTCGCTGTTCGAACAGTTTTTGGCGCAGCTCCTGCGAGGGCTTTTCTTTGGTGACGGCAATACCTTGTTGGAAGTCGAACCCGGAGTCGCTGTTGTCACCTTCCCAGCAAACAGGGTGTCCTCTGCGCAAAGATTGCTCGGTAAGAGAGAGCAATGAGTCGATTGGGAGGTTCATAAATGAGTCTCTGTCGTAGTTGTCGGGGAGATCCAGAACAAATGGTTCGAAGTAGGGCTTGTGACTGAAACTGGTCAAGGCAATATACTCGTCTGGCAGGCACACACTATGGGCAAATTCGCGGGTGGTATATTCTGCCCCGTAGAGGAACTGGTAACGGGGAACCGGACGTATTTCCGTGTCGAGCAGTTGTTCGGTTTTTTTCACTACTTCGGCCAGTGTCTGGTGACGGCTGATTGCCACATCGGCCATGCTCCGCAGTTTTCGTTGCAGGATGCGGTAGTTGCATGTTGTGGAATGATAGCTGTCGTAGCTCAGCAGTCCGTCTTTCATGATACGTTTGATCAGCCGGGTGGCCATACCGCGCATGGTGATGGGACGGTGGCGGAGGGTCTTGAAATAGTCGGCGGTCTGTTCGCCCAGCAGATGGCGCGCCACGAAGTCGACAGAGAGATTCACCGAGTCGCCCTGCACGATGTGCTCGGTCTCGATGGTGGCGAGCATGGCATAGGCCCAGCAGAGGTCGCTACCGAGCTGGTCTTTAACGGGTGTCATGGGCAAGCGGACCTCGTCCTGGAACGCGAAGTCGGCGTTGGGCTGCTGTTGAGTACATGCCGTAAGCAGCCCAACAAGAACCAGTATGTATGCAAAATGCCTCATGATGCTGCAAATTTACAAATTAATTATCAATTATCAATTGCCAATTATCAATTAATTTGTAATTTTGCACCATGAAAGAGAATATCAGCGATTTTGAGATTATGGCGCCGGTGGGCTCGCGCGAGTCGCTGGCCGCTGCCATTCAGGCTGGTGCCGGTTCGGTATACTTTGGTATCGGGCAGTTGAACATGCGCTCGCATTCGGCCAACCACTTCACCATCGACGATCTGAAAGAGATTGCGCAGACGTGCCGTGAGCATGGCATCAAGTCGTATCTCACGGTGAACACAATTATATATGGTGAGGATCTGGCGATGATGCGGGAGATATGCGATGCCGCCAAGGAGGCCGACATCACCGCGGTCATTGCCTGCGACGTGGCTGTCATGACCTATTGCAACAGAATAGGCGTAGAGGTCCACCTGTCCACACAGCTCAATATCTCGAACATTGAGGCGCTGAAATTCTATGCCCAGTTTGCCGATGTGGTGGTGCTGGCGCGTGAGTTGCGGCTTGAGCAGGTGGAGGATATCTACCGGCAGATTAACGAGCAGGACATCCGTGGTCCGCGCGGTGAGCGCATCCGCATCGAGATGTTCTGCCATGGTGCCCTCTGCATGGCCGTGAGCGGAAAGTGCTATATGAGCCTGCACGATGCTAACCGCTCCGCCAACCGCGGTGAATGCATCCAGATCTGCCGCCGCTCGTACATTCTCACCGATGCCGAGACGGGCAATGAGATAGAGGTCGACAATAAATACCTGATGAGTCCGAAGGATTTGAAGACCGTGCGGTTTATCGACCGCATGATGAAGGCGGGCGTCAGGGTGTTTAAGATAGAGGGCCGCGCGCGTGGACCGGAATATGTGTACACCGTGGTGAACTGTTACAAGGAGGCTATGCAGAGCGTGCTCGACGGCACCTTCACTGAAGAGAAGAAAGACCTTTGGGACGAGCGGCTTGCCACCGTCTTCAACCGCGGCTTCTGGGATGGCTACTATCAGGGACAGCGGCTGGGCGAATGGAACAAGAACTACGGGTCGAACGCCACCGAGCGGAAGCAGCTGGTGGGCAAGGTTATCAAGTATTTCTCGCGTCTGGGCGTGGCGGAAGTGGCTGTCGAGGCCTGTGACTTCAGCCTGGGCGACCGTCTGCTGATCACCGGACCTACCACGGGAGCCATGTGGCTGACTGCCGACGAGATACGCTACGAGCTGAAGCCGGTCGAGAAAGCGTTGCAACGGCAGCGCGTCTCCATTCCCGTTCCCGACAAGGTGCGTCCAAACGACAAGTTGTTTAAGTTAATCAAAGGTTAAGAATAAGAAGTGAGGAGTTATATATATGATGACAATCAACGAACTGCAAGACGAGATTATTGAGGAGTTTTCCGATTTCGACGACTGGATGGACAAATACCAGTTGCTGATAGACCTGGGCAACGAACTGCCTCCGCTCGACGCGAAATATAAGACCGAAAGTAACCTGATTGACGGTTGCCAGAGCCGTGTGTGGCTGCAGGCCGACTATGTCGACGGGCAGATTGTCTTTCAGGCGGAGAGCGACGCGCTCATCGTAAAAGGCATCATTGCCCTGCTCATCCGTGTGCTGAGCGGTCATACACCCCAGGAGATTCTCGATGCCGACCTTTATTTCATTGAGCAGATAGGACTGAAAGACCATCTGTCGCCCACTCGTAGCAACGGACTGCTGGCCATGGTGAAGCAGATTCGCATGTATGCGCTGGCGTTCCAGATGAAAGGAGAAAAGTAAGAATACCCGGTAGATGCGCAAACTCAAGACCATAGAGATGAACCGCTTGTCGGTGGAGGAGTTTAAGGAGGCTGAGAAGCTGCCGCTCATTGTCGTTCTCGACGATGTGCGCTCGCTCTACAATGTGGGAAGCGTGTTCCGCACTTGCGACGCATTCCGTGTCGAGGCAGTCTATCTGTGTGGAATCACAGCCACTCCACCGCATCCCGAGATACATAAAACGGCCTTGGGAGGCGAGGACAGCGTCAGCTGGAAGTATTTCCCGACGGCTGTCGAGGCTGTGGAGGAACTGAAGCAGAATGGCTGGCTTGTCTATAGCATCGAGCAGGTGGAAGGCTCAACCAAGTTGCAGAACCTGCAAGTAGGCGGTAATGGGACTGAGATGGCGG
>JAEEGF011746070.1_pt1 | contig 18638 bp, 14 predicted proteins | sample 9134171 | NCBI WGS metagenome assembly JAEEGF01 (sample SAMN16246542, study PRJNA631951) | gut metagenome | biome: gut microbiome; feature: rumen; material: AP-attached | host: Bos | place: Iran: Karaj | collected 2018-10
AAGTCATAGGTGTATGACCATTGGTGCTTTCCATTGATCATTTCCCACCAAACACCGACATATTTCACGGGCTTGATCCAACTGGTGTCTTCTATCTTACATGGTTCATTCAGATTGAGAATGAGATTGGAGGCAAGGATATCGCGTGCATCATCACTCACCATGATGGTTCGCCAGGGTGATACGCAAGGAGCCTGGAGGTGCCCTTTATTGCCTTGGGCATCGGGTGTGAGCCATGATTCGAAAACCATGTTCTTGTCATCAAGATTGAGATGCATGCAAGAATAATCAATTAGAGCAGCCTCATGTATGTTGATATAAAGCCCATCGTTTGTCTTCATCTGGAGCGAGGTTTGTACACCCGTCTCAGAGAATGGTGTCTGAGAGGCGTTGGGCGTAATGGCCTCTTTCATGTGGCTGCGGATTTCAGAAAGACGGGTTTCCATATAGTCATATTCCTGGGTGTCGTAATCACCGGGAATCCACCAAGCGATATGGTCACCAGTCATGGCAAACTGCGTATGTTCTTCTTTAACGACGAAGTAAACAAGTTTTTGCTGTACGGGGAACTCATATCTCAGGCCAATGCCCTCGTCGTATACTCGGAAACGGATGTTCATCAATCTCTCGGACTTCGGTTGAGACATTTTCACCAACAGTTCGTTATAATGATTGCGGATATCTCGTGTCTCACCCCAAACGGGTTGCCACGTCTCGTCGAAAGTGGATGTTTCGGTGGCCGTTACCTGAAAACCATCCATCAGGTTTTCCTGTCCAGCCAATTCCAGTCCGAGCATGCTGGGGTTGACCACTTGCTTTCCTTTATATAAAAGTTGGTAGGAAGGGCGCCCGCCATCAGCGAGCGAGAATTGCAAGTTGACATTGCCATTAGGAGAACTGACCACCTGGGCTGAAGCAACAAGGGGGAGAAGGGTCATACAGACCACCATCAGTTGTTCTTTTATAGTCTTTGTCATAATTGTTATTGTTAGGAGGTTATTTACTTAATCTTACTATCTTGCAACCATGTGCTGGCAAAGTGACGGAGAGGCTGCTGGCTGTGCCCTCATCCACATGGAGCCAAAGGTCGCGTACTTTTAGCGAGCCGCTGATGCCGAGTTGTGCAAAGTCAACCGACACGGAAGTGTCGCTGTCGCCACGGTTGAACAATCCCACAACATAGTCGCCATTCGACATGGTGCCATACCATATTTCGTTGCCTTTTTCACCGAGTTTGTCGTTCAGGGGCTTGCCTACAAAACCATCCTGCCGCAACTGGAGCAGTTCGCTGTTGGTGTAGAATTTCAAGTTGTTGCCGATGGTGGAAGGCTGATCGGCTACAGCCACGGGTCCACCGGCCATGAGCTGCAGGGATACTGCAGTCTGTCGCTCAGCGTCAGTCTTGTATTTGTTGAGCCGTAGGAAATCACCATCGAGGATCACCTTGTCGCGCCCGCTGATATGCGACCAGTAGAGGAAGCCGTCGAACTGATTCATGCAGTTGGGCCATGAGGCATACGACTTGCCTTTGTCATGGGCAGAGGTATGACGCCAACCTCCATCACCGGTGTCGGCCACGACACGTACCATATTACCATATTGTGCTTCCACCTCAGCATCGTTGAAGAGATGTGGCATCACCAGCGAAGTAAAGATTCCATATTTCTTGGCGGCCTGGGCGATGTAGGCCAAAGCCCGTGCATAGGCCTCGCGTCCATACCCTCGCCCCACGGTGCCAGCCCCACGGTCCTTTCCGTCTTCGTACCATGACAGGAAGTCCATGCGGATGAATTCCACGCCCAACTCTTTGTAGTGACGGAAGAAGCCATCAATATACTCTTGTGCTCCCTTTTGTTCACTCACGACCCAACTGAACCATTGGTCCTGAGCCGTTGGATTCGTCACTTTCGTGCTCCCATTGTAGAGCAACTGTCCGAAGGTGCAGTCTGTGCCCTCTACTTTGGTGTCCAGCGGACCATGAATCCATAACGGATTGTCATACACACCAAGGCGCAGTCCACGTGCCTTGCATTTGGCTACAAGGTCCGTCAACGCCATGGAACCATAGTGGGTCATATATCCAGAGGCGTCTTTTGCCTGCATGGAGATGAAGCCATCAGTGCACACCATATCGTAGCCGTAAGGTTTAAGGTTGGTAGCCACCCAATCGATAACCTCATCCCACTGAGCTTCGGTAAAGTCCATGTCATTGCCGCTGACACCGGCTTTCTCCTGTTCGTAGGCATATTCATAGATACTCCAGTATAGAGGAGCCTTTGTGTCCTTGTGGATTCCTTCCACTACAGGCAGTTCGGGCAATACATACTTGGGCGGATAACGCATTTCTATATCATCGCTGCAGGCGCTCAGCATTGCTGCCACCAAATATACAGTCAAAAACATCATCTTTTTCATGTCTTTTTGTGTTATGGTTTTTTATTTGATTTTCTTGGCTTTGAGGGTCCAATGCTCCAAATCGAAGGTCAGACGATAGTCTCCAGCCTCCTCCACCTTCCACTTGTCATCGGGATTGGCGGTGAAGACGAAGTCGGGATTTTCCACGCCATCGCCGTCTATGCGGCAGTTGGCGAATAGGGGACGGATGAAGGGAACATCCCAACTGCCTGTCTGCAAGCAGGCTTTCAGTTCACCTTGTGTGAGTGTTCCTTCATAGACATAGACATACTGCGATTCTTTGGTGAGTTGGGTGGGCGAGTCAATGCTCCATCCATTAGGAGTGGCATCTCCCACAATATAGACCACATTTGCCTCGAGAGGATCTTTCCCGGTGGTGCCGCCTCCAAGTGCTTCTACGCTGATGGTCCAGTGTTCGAGGTCGAAGGTCAGACGATACTCTCCTGCTTCCACCACCTGCCACTTATCATCGGGATTGGTGGTGAAGACGAAGTCGGTATTCTCCACGCCATTCTTGCTGATCTTGCAACCGCCAAAGGTTGGACGGATGAACGGAACGCCCCAGTCCCCGGTCTGCAAGCAAGCCTTCAGTTCACCGGCAACGAGTGTCCCTTCATACCGGAAGACGTATTTCGATTCTTTGGTGAGTTGGGTGGGCTCGTCGATGCTCCAGCCATTGGGCGTGGCATCACCTACGATATACACGGCTTCCGCCTCAATGGGTTCTTTGTCGGATGAGGGTATCTCACCGAGATACTCTGCCCGGATTGTCCAATGCTCCAAGTCGAAGGTCAGGCGATACTGTCCGGCGTCCTCCACTTTCCATTTGTCGTCGGGATTGGTAGTGAAGACGAAGTCGGCACTCTCAACACCATTCTTGCTAATCTTGCAGCCACCGAATGTGGGACGGATGAAAGGCACTCCCCAGTCTCCTGTCGAAAGACATGCTTTCAATTCACCTGCTAAGAGATTGCCTTCGTATTGGAAGACGTATTGCGACATTTTTTCAAGTTGTGTCGGGGCGTCAATATTCCATCCATTTGGCGTTGCGTCGCCCACGATGAAGAGAGTCTCTGCCTCAATAGGCTCAATGACTGGTGCGTCAAGTTCGCCAAGATACTCTGTCGACATCGTCCAATGGCGCAAGTCGAAGGTAAGCTTGTATTTTCCTGCATCAGCAATGCGCCATTTGTCATCGGGATCTCCGGCATGCATGGCGAATTTTGTATTCGAGATGGCAGTCTTTGTGATTTCGGTACCATTCACGATAGGGCGGATAAAAGGCGCGTCCCAACTTCCCGTGGTCAGACAGAGTTTCATCTCGCCTTTGTAAAGAGGTCCCTCCCATGTGAATATGAGGGCGTCGTCGGTAGAGGCAGAGAGTGGGGTGGGATTACCGATGTCCCAGCCGTTAGGTGTGGCATCGCCCACCATATAGAGCGAGTTTGTCTTGATGGGCAGTTCGCCCTCTATGATGTTCAGGTCTTTCTCTCCCTCACATCCCGTTAGTGCCAATGCCAGCATCATACAGGCAAGAGCGTGGAATATATGTCTAATTTTCATATTATTTCGTTTTTCGGTTGATGGTTGTCAATTGTTATAGCCAGGATTTTGCACCAAAGAGGGATTGGCATTCAAAATAGGACGCATGATAGGGAAAATCTTCGTATGGTCGTCTGCATCGGGTGTCTTGTCCCACCATGAACCGCTGTTATACTTACCGAAACGTATCAAGTCGACTCGGCGGCGGCTCTCGGCGAAGAACTCTCGGCCCCATTCGTCGAGCATTTCCTGCATGTCGAGGTTGGCAGTGCCTTCTGGAGCATAGAGCACGGTGGAAAGGTCTACATCAGCGTAGTTACGTCGACGCACCATATTGAGCAACCTTCCGGCTTCGGCTTTCTTGCCCGACCGCAGTTTGCACTCTGCCAGGGAGTAGATGATTTCTGGCAGACGGATTTCCGTATAGTCGCTCTCCATCTGATGGGCATCCTCATCGCTGTAGAAAGGATATTTGGCGAAATGCCATCCCGAATTGTGATCGCCGTCACGCAACGTGCTGCTTGTGGCAGTGAGCCATCGGTCTGGGGCGAGTCCCTGGAACTTGCCCACTGCGTCGCGGATGTAGAGGTCGTAGGGTACTTCGGGTGCCTGTACCCGTTTCGTTTCTCCACTCTCGTCCTTGTATTCCAGATAGCCGAAGAGGAACATTCCCTCGCGGCGGCTGTTGCCAAGGTTGCGGTAGAGCTTCAAGCGCACGTCTCCGTCATACTTGCGGAACCGCTCGATGGGCATGCCCAACTCATAGTTGTAACGGTCGCCGTTGGGAGCGAAACTGGGCGAGGCAGCATACTTGGTGTTGTGGTCGCCGGCCTTGCACTTGGAGTCACCGAAATAATAGCGGGCACGTGCAGGTGTGGTCCACCAATAGGTGTCACCCTGATAGTGCCAATAGCTGTAGCCTGGGGCACCGGGAAATCCGAAAATCACCTCGTCACATTCATCATTGTTCCAGTCGAAGGCGGCATCCCAACGGGAAGCAACTTGGTATTGACCATATTTGCCGTCAATGATGCCTTGTGCCACCTGCTCGCAATCATTGTATCTTTCCTGTCCAATATAGACATTGGCATTCAGGTAGAGGCGCACGAGCAGGGCAGCGGCACCAGCCTTGGTCCACTGGCCTTGCAATGGGGCATTGCTTCCAAGTTCTGCTTTTTCGGTGAGCAGCGGAATGCACTCTTTCAACTCACTCTCGATGAATTCAAAGATGGTATTCGGAGCCACCTGCGTTTCTGTGTTTTTCGACACATCGCTGTAACTGACGGCAAGGGGTACATTGCGGAATTCATCTAGCAGACGAAGGTAGAACCATGACCGCAGCACACGGCATTGTGCTTTCAGATTGTCAAACTCGACATCTGTAAAGCCGAAACTCGAAGCAGTGAGTCTCTGCAAATCCTCAATGACATAGTTGCACTGCATGATGCCCTGGAAGCAACCGTTCCATTCGGTTTGGGCGTCACCGCCATCCTCAACGTTCCAATCGTGGTAATGGAGGCGACGCCATTTCCCGCCATCGTCCCACCAACCGTCGCGTGTCGGAGTGATGAGTTGGTCGGCGGTGAGTTCATTGAGTACGTGGCGGCTCTGAATACTCCAGAAAGCATGCTCAAAAGGGCGGAAAGTGGCTCTCACCACATCATTCTTTGTGTTGTAGTAGTTTTGTGTGCCCACTTGGTCGTAGAGTGTCTCGTCCAAGTCGGTACAACTGGCCAAGGTCAGGAGGCAGAGTGCCACCATGGCAATATGATGGTATGTTTTCATTGTCTTCATTTTCTTCGTTTTCTTCATTGTCTTCAGTTGTTTACTCATAACTATCAACGATTAGAAGTCCACTTGCAGACCGACGATAAACTGTCGGGTTGATGGGAAATAAGTACGGGAACCCTGTGCTCCAGGTGTCAGACCGTTCACTTGATAAGTAGAGGGGTCGACGCCGCTGAACTTGGTCAGTGTAAGAAGGTTCTTCCCGGTGGCATAAACACGCACACGGTCGAGGAAACGCCAGTCCTTGGGTTGGAAAGTGTAACCGAGCGTCACCATGTCAAGTTTCAGATAGTCTCCACGCTCAAGGAAATAGTCACAGACCACGGGATTGGCAGTAGATGCAATGTCGAAGTTCTTGGCATAGGCTTTCTGCAGGCGATTGCCCGTGAAGTTGCGGGTTCCGTAATAGAAATCGTGGATGTTGAAAATGTCATAGAAGAAAGCGCCACGGAAGAACAATGAGAGGTCGAAGTTGCGGTAACGGAAATTATGGCTTGATGAGAGGGTGAACTTCGGCATGCCGTTGCCCACCACACGCCGGTCTTCATCACCTGCCTGTGAGGCCCTGATGATGTCACCTTCCTTGTCATAGACCAGCCATTCTCCATCGGTGGTGTGTCCGGCGTATTCCCACATGTAGAAGTTGCCGAGCGACTCACCTTTCTGGATGCGCTGCAGGTTGTAGAATGGATAAGGGTCTTCTGTTCCGCTCACGTCGTAAAAGTCTTGTCCCACGTATTCGGAATTGCTGAAATCCACAAACTCGTTGCGCATCGTCGTTCCGACAATGTTGAAATCATATCCGAAAGTTTTCGTGTTGATGACATTGAAATTCAGGTCGAACTCAAAACCGGTGTTCTTCATCGTTCCCACATTGACAAAGGTTTCGTCGAAGAGATATGGAGGGACAGACACCTTGTAATTGCCGAGTAGGTCTTGCTGACGGCGGCTGAAATAGTTGATGGAGCCGTAAACACGGTTGTTGAACAGCGAGAAATCAAGTCCAATGTTCCAGTTCTTGCCTTTCTCCCATTTCAAGTCAGGGTTCACATTCTTTGAAGGCCCCCATACCTGGAAATACCGGCCGTTGTAGAAGTAATAACCAAAACCAGTCATCGTATTCAGTGAAAGGTAACTGCCGAAGTCTTGATTGCCGGTGACACCATAGTCGGCTCGTAGTTTCAAGTCGTTAATCCAGTTGATGCCTTTCATGAATTTCTCAGAAGAAATACGCCATCCAGCCGACACGGCAGGGAAATTACCCCATTTGTTGTCGGCACCGAATTTTGAAGAACCTTCGTGGCGCAGCGATGCGGTCAGCAGGTATCGACCGTCATAGTCGTAGCTCACACGGCCGAAGAATGCGATGAGTTTGGCGTCGTTCTTGTAACTGCCCATCAGCACCTCGCCTTCCTCCTTGGCATACTCACCCGAACCCATGTTGTCGGCGCCAAGACCATCGTTAGGGAAGTCTTTGTTCTCAGTGTTGAATCCTGAGTAGCGGGAATACTGATAAGAATAGCCTGCCATACCCTTGATGTTGTGATGTCCGAAACTACCCATGTAGTTGGTGAGCCACTCCACCACATACTGGCTCTCTTTGCCATAGGAACGACTGGCTTCGCCGTCACGTCCGTTGTTGATGGCAATCGTACTTGTAGATGGCCGGAACCAACTGTTGTCGTTGCTATACTGGTGGTCGGCAAACATCACCTGTGTGGTGAGGTTCTGATTTTCCATCTCTCCATTGCCGAAAAGTGGCAAGATATTGAGTTTAACCGTTCCGTCCCAGTCGAGCAACTTGGTATCTGCATGGTCTTTTTCCAATTTCTGGCGCTCCACAGGATTTGAACCCACCACTTGCCCCATGAAGTTGTAGTATCTGACAGGATTCTCAGGATCCATCAACGGTGTGGTGGGATTGGCTTCTATGGCGTCTTTGAATACACTCCAGTCGGCATTGTCGCGAGAAATGACACGTGGGGCGATATTGGCGGTGATGGTGAAGAGACCATTCTTAGTTGTATGCATGACAGAGGCACGAGCACCGTATTCCTCGCGGTTCGAGCGCAGGTCGATGCCGTGAGCCTTGCGATAGTCGGCACTCACACGGTAGTTGCTCTTGGCATTTCCTCCACTGAGCGTCAGTGTATGCTGCATGGTGGCACCTGTGCGGGTGGTCTCATCAAGCCAATTGATGTTGCCACCAAGATCTACGCCAGTATCGCCCCAACCTAACCTGACATCGCGATATTGTTGGGCATCCATCATTTTTAGTTCCTTGTTGATGAAGTCCCAAGATAGTTGACCTGAGTATGAGGTGTGGGTCTGTCCGTCCTTGCTGCCTTTCTTGGTAGTCACGACGATGACACCGTTGGAACCCCGTGTGCCATAGATGGCTGAAGCGGCTCCGTCTTTGAGAACATCGAACGAAGCAATGTCATTGGGGTTGATGTTGGTCAGATTGCCACCAGGCACACCATCGATGACAATGAGCGGTCCGAGACCTGCAGAACGTGACGACACACCACGAATCTGGATGCTTGCCTGGTTGTTGGGGTCTCCACTGCCCGTATTGGTGATGGATACACCGGCCACTTTGCCTTGTATCATCATGGATGGATCAAGTGAACTGACAGTAAGGAAGTCCTTCTCGCCCACATGGGCTATGGCCGATGTAAGTTCCTTCTTGTCCATGGTACCATAACCCACGACAACCACTTCGTTGAGGGCTTGGCTGTCATCTTCCATTACGATAGAGAATTCTGTCTTCCCATTCACGGCTATTTCCTGGGTGGCATAGCCAATATAAGAAATGGTAAGCGTAGCGTTCGAGGGAACGGTTAAAGTAAAATTGCCATCTACATCTGTAACGGCTCCATTGTTAGTTCCCTTTTGCATGACTGTTGCACCGATGACTGTTTCGCCTGTTGGGTCTTTCACGACACCCTGCACTTTGATTTCCTGTGCAAGAAGGCTCAACGGCATCAGCAGCATCAGCATGCTTAGCATCAAGTTTTTTTTGATAGATTGTTTGTAGTTAATCATACATTTGTTGGTTTTGGGTAATGAATGAAAATCTGTTGCAAATGTAAACTATAATTTGATGACTTGAACATCTTAGTAAAGGAATAGTAAAAAACATAAAATCACATATTCGTATATTTTATTGACATTCTGCGGATTACAATAAGTTAGAAAAATAGAATAGTAAAGTTTGCCGTTGCTGATTATTTTTACTATCTTTGCATCAAATTTTGTGCTATGAATAGATTTTGGGTTTTCTTCGTGTTTGTTGTCGTATCAGTGGAGTCATTCGCTGACAATATCCAGTTGTTGAATGAACTTGACTCGACCTTAGAGCAAAGAGAGGGATATATCAAGGCTAAAGAGGATAGGATTGTTTATCTAAAAAGGAGCATCAACTCAGAACACGACCATGACATTGTCCTTAAAACGTTAGACGCACTCTATGATGAATACCATGTATTTAAGCTTGACTCTGCCATGGTATATGCAAAGAAGGGGCTGGCCTTGGCCAAGAAACAGAATAACGATTATTTCACTACGCTGTTTACGATTCACATGGCTGAGATTCTCACTTTTGGCGGGCTGTACAGCGAAGCGGTTGACCAACTGGGCAGCATGCAAGACTCCAAGATAGAACAGAGACTTCTATTCAAGTATTATTACACCTATTTTTCTGTTTATTCCTATTGGAGTGATTATAGCAATGACCCTGTATTCTCACCATTATATCGGCAGAAAGCCAACGATTATTTGAAACAAGCCATGCAGTATGCCGATGACAAAGACCCTTTGCATAAATTCTATCAAGGTGAGCAGAATGTATATGTAGAGCCCGACCGCAAGAAAGCGAGGGAGTATTATCTAAACATTATAAATACCACAAACAAGGACTCGCGCATTTATGCCATGGCATCATTTGCCTTGGCTGGCAATTATAGGATGAGTGGGGATGAGGAAAAATATGAGGAATACCTAATCAGGGCTGCTCTGAGTGATCTGCAATCCTGTACGATGGAGAACCTTGCCTTGCAGACATTGGCCGTGAAATTGTTTGAGAAAGGTGAAGACTATTTGGAACGTGCGGAGCGATACATAAGTATCTCCATGGAGGATGCCAAATTTTACAATAACCGCTTGCGGATTCTGGAAATATCCAGAAACCTTCCTCAAATCATGAATGCCTATCAGGCACGCATGGAGACGAAAAACCACAATCTGAGAAACTCTGTCATCATCATATCCCTATTGCTTTTAGGCTTGCTATTTACCGCATATTTCATCTATCTGCAAAATAGGAAACTGGCTTTGCGAAGACAGGAATTGGCAGAAAGCAACCTCCAATTATCATATCTCAACGAACAACTGGCTGAGAGCAACCAGCATCAAGTCTGTTTGAATGAGCAATTGAAAGGATTGAATCTAAAATTGCTGGACACCAACAAGCGTCGTGAGAGCCTTGCCTCTATTTTTATTGACTTGTGTGCCAAATACATCGACAAGATGGGCAAATACCAGACATTGGTCAAACGTAAGATTAAGGCCAATCAAGTACAGGATTTATTGCAGAACATTTCGTCAACACGCATTTCCGAGGAAGACGCCAACACATTTCTCCATCGTTTCGACAAGGCATTTTTGGAACTATATCCCACATTTGTGGAAGAGTTCAACGCTTTGCTAAAGGAAGACGAGCGTGTCAAGCAGAAATCGCCTCATACGCTGACCACAGAACTGCGCACATTTGCCTTGATTCGATTAGGAGTAAAAAATACTTCAGACATATCGGGGCTTCTGTTCCTCTCCAACCAGACCATCTACAATTGTCGGTCGGTCACCAAATCAAAGGCGATCAATAAAGATAGATTTGAAGAGGATGTAGTCAACCTTTGTAAGGTGATACAACCGACGAATGGAGCGAAGATGCTTGACTGATGATTTACAGGCTTAGAGACCTGCATCCTTTCATAATTACAAAGTGGCCAGAACGGATTCGCAAATGTCTGCCAGCAGATTGGGGTATTTTTGCAATTGGTTCAGCCACGTCAGGATGATTGATGTTTGAGTAAGACTGTGATGTTTGTGGCCAGATAAAACAGTTTTCTTATTATCATTCGAATCTACCACTACTTATCACCATCAATTTTTGGAAGAAGATAGAGGCTGATGAGTTCCTTCTTTTTTTCTTCTGTCATGCTTGCCAGACCTGTCATTGCAATGGCATCATACTCTTGTGTCCCCTTGCGAATAATGTACTTCATATTTCTTCCATCGATTGTTGCAAGCAGAAGGTAATTTCCTTTGTACTGCAGTTCGATGTGGAAATCTGTAACAGTATGTCCTTCAACTTGTATGGCAGATGATTGGGTTCCTTCCTCCAATATCATGCTAGCCGTATCTTCAAGCAGCAGTATGGCGTACCGCCTGTCTCTTACACCAAACTCACTTCCAAATCCTCACCAATCGATCAGTCTTGAAATGTCAGGCTTTGCTTTTTATTGGTGATTGTCCCGTATGCCGTTTGAAGAATGTGCCGAAATGGCTCTGGTTGACAATGCTTTTTCTTTTCACGGAAACACTTTTTTGACGATTATTTTGTAAATTTGCAGACGACATGAGATTCTTACAAATCGTCTCTATGAGTTCAAAGTCCGCAGCGAGGTGCTCGTGGTCGAGTAAAACTGCATATTTAAAGGCAATTATATAGGGTTTGACCCCGATATGTATTGCTGATTCATAGGGTTCGTAACCTCTTCCCTCCACAGCCTTTACACCCACTTGCCTACGGGCTTGTATTTCTTTATACTCCTACAAGATTTTGCTTGTCAAAGGCAATTTCCTTGATGTTAATTGCTGCATTCACATCCCTGTCATGGCTCTCACCACATTCGGGACATATCCATTCCCTATCTGACAACTTCAACTCTTGGTTGATGTAACCGCATTTATGACACAACTTGCTGCTTGGCTCAAACCTACCAATAAACAGTATGTTCTTACCATAAAACTCACTCTTGTATTCAAGTTGCCTTACAAATTCACTCCAACTTGCTCCTTGAATTGCCCTTGCAAGGTGATGGTTTTGCTCCATGCCTTTCACATTAAGATTCTCAAGACATATCGTGTCATAGTTGCTTACCAAATGTGCTGACAATTTATGCAAAAAGTCATTCCTCTTATTCGTTATAGTCCTATGACATTTGGCAACCTTTATCCTCATCCTTTCATGGTTCTTGGAATCCTTGTCCTTTCTTGCAAACACCTTTTGCAAGTGAGCAAGTTTGTTTTGAGCCTTTTCAAGATGCTTTGGATTGGAAAATTTAGTTCCGTCTGATAGTATTGCGTAATCCTTGATGCCAAGGTCAACACCGATTGCATTATCCTTATCCAACTTGGCTTTCGTTGGCTTTGGCTGCATATCGTCAACCGTTATTACACACCAATATGTAACGCAATGGTCTCTGCTGACAGTGCAAGTGCCCTGCTTGCAAACGGATTGGTCAAATGTCCTGTTCTTGCACATTCTCACCTTTCCCAACTTGGGTAGTCTGACAGTCCAATTCTCAAAATCGAAATGGACACAGTTGATGAACTTCGCTGAATCAGTTGACCTCTTTTTTGATTTGAATCTTGGATAGTTTGCTTTTTTTCTGAAAAATGATGTGAAAGCCTTGTCAAGACAGCGCAACGACTGTTGCAATGCTTCTGTTGTGCATTCGTTGAGCCATTGATGTTCCTTGTCTTGTTTTAATTTTGTCAGTTCATGTGCGAGTTGCATATATCCAATTGCTTTTCCGTTTTGCTTGTATGCACTTGTTTTCATGTCCAAGCCCCAATTGTAAATGAACCTTGTGCAACCGAAGAACTTAGACAGTAGTTCCTCTTGTTGTGCGTTAGGTATTATTTTGTACTTGTAGGCTTTGAGCATGATGTGTTTTTTCGTTATCCTTTACATATAAATATCATGTAAAATCAAAAAGTTCTGTTTTTGATAGGATTTTTTTGTAAAAAATGTTTCTAGCAATCTTTAGCATTTGTCTAGCACTAATTAACCAAATAAATGCTGGTTTTACTGGATTATTCCCGAACTTTGTACTACAATTATAGCAAAGAATAATACAGAAAAAAAAAAGCAAAAAATATGATAGATTTCTCACAATTCGACAGCCTTATCGCAATGACAATGTACTTCAATAACGAAGCCACTTGCAGACAAGCAATCGTGGAAAAACGATGGGGTGTTGGTGAGAACCAAGACATCGTTTGTCCTTACTGTGGACAGCATCACTGTGCCACACGCAAGGACGGAAAGTTTCGCTGCAACAAGTGCAAACGCAATTTCTCATGCAGGGTTGGCACAATCTTTGAGGACAGCAACCTCTCTCTTGTTAAATGGTTCATTGCCATGTATCTCATTTCCTCTCACAAGAAAGGGGTTTCGTCTTGTCAGTTGAGCCGTGACATCAAGGTATGTCAGGCTACCGCTTGGTATATGTTGCAGAAGATTCGCAAACTCTATGGGCAGGACGATGCAGATGCATTTGTCGGTGAAGTTGAGTGTGATGAGGTGTATATTGGTGGAAAGGAAAAGTGGAAGCATCAGTCCATGCGTACCCCCAATACGCAAGGTCGTTCCACCAAGACCAAGACACCTGTCTTCGGTATGATGGAACGTTCAGAGATTGAGAACAGCAAGGGCGAGATGGAATTTATGTCCTACGTTCATGCAATGGTTGTTGGCAACACCAAGAAGGACACTCTTATGCCCATTATCTCACAATTTGTTGAAGAGGGTGCTACCGTATTCACTGATGAGTTGAACGCATACAATGCCCTTGGTTCAATGGGTTACAACCATAAGGTATGTGACCACGGTCAGTTGCAGTATGTTGTTGATGGTGAGGTTTACACCAACAACATTGAGGGATTTTGGAGTCATTTCAGGCGTATGATTACCGGCTGCTACCACGATGTGTCTGACGAGCATTTGCAGTCCTACATTGACGAGGCTGTGTACCGTTGGAACACAAGAAAAGCATCCCAATCGGAACGCTTCTCTGATATGTTCAACAAGTCCATTGGACTGATTGTCACATGGGGTGAACTGAAATTGTGTAAGGTGGCTTAATTATCTTGTTACTTATATCTTGATGTAAACTCGCTTATATTATCTGCTGCTTGAAACAATAGTTCTGCTTCATCACTTGTATTATTGGCAATATCGGCAATGACATCAGCGATATTATCTAATTGAGCAATTTGTTTTTGAGAAATTCTGTCATCATCAGGAGCATCATCATCAAAGTACCTATCAGGTAATCCACCCCCGAAATAATTGTCATCATCTATATCTCTGCTATGTTCTCTCAACACTCTTTTAACTGATTCAGCAATCATCCTTTTCAATTCTGATTCTCTAAGTTTAATTGTTTGTTTCATATTTCTATTCTTGTTATATTGTTTATTTTCGTTAGTTGCTGTTCCGTATGTTAGTAGACGTATTATCTCGTCTAATATCTTTCTTCGTATATGACCGTCATTAAAATCTGACAAATCAAAATCCCTTATTTTCATAGAAACATTTGAGAAAATTCTATCAAAATAAATATCGTTTTGGGGGGTTATTGGTTGATGGCAGTCTATAAGTAAATGATATTCAACATCAGGTTTCCCGTTATCCCGAAACCCTTTTCTTGTAGAATTTTTAGTTGAATAATGTTGTGCTAATCTAATACTAATTATTTCGTCTTTATTAATTACAAGAAATGCTCTATAGAAACTTTGATGTTCATTACTCACCCTCATTTTAAGTTCTGAATACAAGTATTCAAATAGTTTATAGGGGGTGGCAAAAGTCTTCCCATATAATCCGTCAAATACTTCTATAGCCTCTTCTGTATCTTCTTTGCACTTATTATAGTTGTCATATTTACCACCTTCTTTTTCTTTTATCCAATTTAAGATATCATTAGGTGTTGTTCCATTATTGTTCATTACATTAACCCATTACTTTAATAATAAATATTCAAAAGAATGGGAAAGTTGTTACACATTAAACTAAAAATCATAATCAATATAAGGAAAATCTACCCAAACAATATTATTGAATAAATTAAAATGTGTATTATCCGGCAATTCTTTTTTTGACCAAAGAAAGCCTGACACATATTCACTTTCAACAGAACTAAGAACTTTAAAAAATACAATAGAATCTGTTTTCTTTTTTAAGTATGCATCCACTATTTCATAGTGCCTACCTTCAAGTAAAGTAGCAACTTTTTTAACCCACCACTTATCGTTCTCTTCATCATATTCTTCATCTTCCACATCTACATTTTCATCAGCAGGTATATTCCCACCAAAAAAATCAATAAGAGAGTTCTTACATACTAAAATATAGCATAGTATTTCACCATCATCAGAAAAACAAATCTTGCTTAATTTATAGTAGATATTGTTAATTCCACATTTTTTCTTATTTCTCGCCAATTTAGCGATGACGGGCAAATCTTCTTTTGTAATGTTTCTTATTTTCATAAATTGATATTAAGTGATTATTTCCAATGACAAATATAGTACTAAAAGAGAGAAGAACAAAACAAATATACATATAAATCAACCAAAACAAGATATCAAAAGTGATAAATCTGATGCCCGAAAACAAAAACCACCGACAATAAGTTATAATGTCAGTGGATTTTAGTACTTTTGCAACTGCTTAATATAAGTTCACCATCTCCATTGATAATAACCCTAAAAGGGATATAAATAAGTTTGAAATAGTGATGAGTGATTCTGAAGTTAAGCAGAAGTTGGAACGAATCAAGTTCTTGATTAATTACAAGAGCAAGTTGATTTAATCTACTTCGGGAGGTAGGGGTGAAGACAGTAGCCACCTGCCTCTTTATTATAAATATATTATTCTATTGAAAACTTTTCAAGTACAACCTATTTATATATCGGGGTCAAATCCTATATAATTGCCTATTTAAATGACATCGACAATTAAGATGGAAATAACTATATGATGATGAAAATAGCAATTCCAACACGTGAAGGCATGGTTGATGATCACTTTGGACACTGTGCCTATTATACCGTAGTAACGCTCGACGAGCAGAATCAGGTTTTGAAGCAGGAACGTCTGGACTCGCCAGAAGGGTGTGGCTGCAAGTCGAATATAGCCTCTGTCATGCTGGAGATGGGAATTACCCTGATGTTGGCTGGTAACATGGGCGCTGGTGCCTACAATAAACTGTCTGCCCATGGGATTAGCGTCATCAGAGGATGTCACGGAATGGTTGAAGATGTGCTACAAACTTATGTGGATGGAAAACTTAATGATTCTCAGAAATCCTGTGATCATCACGACTGCAACAACCACGAAGACAAACCAGTGTATGTGATACCGTCATGAAGCAAGAGAACGATATGATCACCATGCTTGGCACGGGCAACGCTCTGGCCACCCGTTGCTACAACACTTGTTTCACGCTCCACGGCAAGTCGGGCATTCTGCTTGTTGACGCTGGCGGTGGCAATGGCATACTCACTCAGTTGGAGCGGGCAGGCATCCGTCGAGAAGACGTATCCGATCTTTTCGTCGCTCATGCCCATACATACTCTACTCCATTTCAAGTCAACACATTAAAATCCGATTTTCTCCGTTATTAGATAAACGAATAGAGGTTATGGAAGAGACATATGGATGCAATCTGATCAACACAAGGCGTGACGGGCGGCAGGTGGCGGAGTTCGTCGGCAGGTATCACGTGCACATCCTTGTGCGCCAGGGTGAGATGACTTTCTCCGACGGCAAGAACTCGTTCACCTCCCGACAGGGCGACCTCGCCATCTGGCAGATGTCGAACACCATTCAGCGTATCGCGTGCTCCGAGGATTTCGATGCCGACGTGCTGTTGCTGTCAGGGCAGTTTCTGCAGCAATTCAATCCTGAGATGGTGTGGGCTTCTAAAGGTTTTGTTTTCATACGCATCAATCCGACGTTCCACCTTGACGAGGAAGGGTTGCAGTTGATGGACGGTGACTTCACCCTTTTCCGCAACCGTCTGGCGATGCCGGACTCCAGTTTCAAGCGTGAGGTGTTGGGACGTGTGATGCAGATATTCATCTACGACTTGTGGACGGTGTGCCAGCATGGCCTTTCCCAGATGGACACCTCGGATAATGCCGCACGAATTTTCCTGCGGTTTCTTGCTCTGGCTCAGCAGAATGCCAGGACGGAGCGCGAGGTGGCCTACTATGCCGACCTGCTCTGCATCACGCCGAAGTATTTGTCGCAGGTGAGCCGCACCATCACCGGCCTGCCCGCCTCGCAATGGATACAGTATTATGCGGCCTTCGAACTGGTGTCGCTGCTGAATGACACGACGAAGACGCTGACCGAAGTGTCCGACCTCATGCATTTCGAAAACGTGTCGCATTTTTCGCGTTATGTGAAGAAAACACTCGGGAAATCCCCCAGTTCTTTCCGCAGCAAGTGATCTTCGGCAAAATGTGAAAGTATAGAGGCAATCCGTGTAACGACGAGTTGCCTTTTTCGATATACCTTTGCATCGTGAAATCAATTAAACATACAAAGGATATGAATATTTTCGAGCAATTAAGATCAGGGGCCGACGTCGACATGGCAACGCCCGAGTATGCAGAGGCCATTCAGGAGATGGGGCGCTGCGGCAGCATTTGTTTCAAGGCGAACACCACGGAGCCAAAACCGGAACTGGTTCGTCCGTTGGAAGAGCAACTCTTCAATGGCGGTCTTGACAAGACGAGTTATCTGATGCCACCCATTCAGATTGACTTCGGCTGTCAGATGAAGATAGGGCGTGGCGTGTTCGTCAACCACTCGCTCACGTGCATGGCGGCTGGCGGCATCACCATCGACGACGGGGTGATGATTGGCCCCAACGTGCGCATCGTCACCGACAACCACGATTTCGAGAACCGCATGGTGCTGCGCTGCAAACCCGTCCACATCGGGCGCAATGCGTGGATTGGCGTGGGTGCCATCATCCTCCCCGGTGTGACCATCGGCGAGAATGCCGTGGTGGCCGCAGGTGCCGTGGTAACCAAGGATGTCGCCCCGAATACGATTGTAGGTGGCAATCCAGCCAAGTTTATCAAAAGTATATGAATATAAAATAAAAAAGGAGACTATATTATGGTATTCGACAGAAACGAACAAAAAGCAGTAGTGGCACTCTTGGGTGCCGGTAGTATGGGAACAGCCATCGTACGCCGTATCGGTGCGGGTAAGAAAATCCTGCTGGGAGACATCAGCGAGAAGGCCTTGGAGCGAGTGGGCGAGGACTTCCGCCGCTGTGGCTATGACGTGGAGACGATTCAGGTAAATGCCCTGCAGAAGGATAGCGTGGAGGCTTTCGCCAAAAAGGCCGCGGAACTTGGTCCTGTGATGTACTTCATCGACACGGCCGGCGCATCGCCCAACCAAGCCAATCCCGAGCATATCGTCGATCTCGACATGGTGGGTACAGGCTATGCCGTGGATGCCTTCGGCGAGGTGATGGCCGAGGGTGGGGCAGGACTGATCATCAGCAGTCAGGCTGCCTATATGTATCCCATCCCCAATGATATCGAGTTGCAGTTGGTGAACACTCCGACCTCACAACTGAAAGAGGTGAAGTTCATCCAAGAGGTGGCCATGCAGAACAGCGGCTTTGCCTACATGATTGCCAAGCGAATGAACCATCTGCAGGCTCAGCGTGCGGCAGCCACTTCGTGGCGCAAGCGCCGTGCCCGCATCAACACCATCTCGCCAGGCGTCATCGTCACCCCACTGGCCTACGACGAGTTCAATGCCAACGGTGAGGGCTACCAGCGCATGA
>JAEEGF012238647.1_pt1 | contig 18638 bp, 13 predicted proteins | sample 9134171 | NCBI WGS metagenome assembly JAEEGF01 (sample SAMN16246542, study PRJNA631951) | gut metagenome | biome: gut microbiome; feature: rumen; material: AP-attached | host: Bos | place: Iran: Karaj | collected 2018-10
TCCCGCTCGCCCTGTTGCTCGGCTTTGTGGCTTACGGCCTGAGCATTTTCACCTACATCCGCGCGCAAAAATACCTGGGAGCCGCAAAGACCAGCGCCTTTTACGCATTCGCGCCCTTTATCGGCGTTCTTTTTTCTGTTGTGCTCCTGAACGAAAAAATCACGCTGCAATACGTCGTGGCGTTCCTGGTCATGATCGCCGGAACCATTTTTGTGGTCTGCGATACACTTGTCCGCTCACATTCGCACATGCATCAGCATATTTTCACGCACACGCATGGCGGCATAACCCATACACACGTTGTTACGCATTCCCATTTGCACAACCATGTTTTTTCTGATGCAAAGCACGGTCACAGCCACGACATCAAGGACCTAGAGAAAATCTCAACACACTGATGAGGAATTTAAAATTAATCACACGCTCATCATTGCATCAATCAACTTTTCCTGATTGCCTTGCAGCAGGTACTGTTCCGCGATTTTTCCGTGTTCCATACGAATGACGGACTGGCAACAGTTTAGAATGAATTCGGGGTCGTGAGTAATCACGAGCAACGTTTTTCCGCTTGCGGCAAGTTTTTTAAGGGTTGCCGACACAGCCAGCATCTGCTTATAATCCAGGCCGCTGGTCGGTTCGTCGAACACGACAATTTCGCGCCCGCTAGAGACGCCGCTGCCGATAGCCACGCGTTGCTTTTGACCGCCCGAAAGCGCCATCGGGTGGCAGCTAGCGTAATCTTTCAGGTTGAGCCTTTCAAGGATTTCGAGGGCCGCGTTTTTGTCTTGCGGGTTCATGCCCAGCAAGATTTCATCAAGGACGCTTTCCGTAAACAGCTGGTGGTTCACGTCCTGCATAATCAGGTACGCACCGTATTTGCGGGCTTTGCGCTTTTGTCGCCAGGTTCCGCGGAGCCCGCACAGAACCTGGGCCAGCGTCGATTTTCCGGCACCGTTATGCCCGATAATGGCGGTGATTTGATTGCGCGGGAGTGAAAGTTCCGGAATGTCTAAAACAGTAAATTTGCGGTTGTAGGCAAAATGGAGGTTGTTGAAGAGCAATGACTCTTTAAGAGATTGCTTCCTCTGAAACGAGTTCAGGGTCGCAATGAAACCTTTCTTGTCATGCCCGCGCAGGCGGGCATCTTCTGTTTCATCCAGTTGTTCCAAATTCATGCAGCGCAGTCCGAGGCTTGCCGCATATTCCGGGCCTTTCGCTTCGAGTTCCGCTGGAGTCCATTCGTGCGCAATACAGCCGTCTTTTACGTAACAAATTCTGTCGGCAATGTCGCGCAGGTAATGGATGCGGTGCTCCACGATTACGACGGTCTTGCCGCGGGATTTCCAAAACCTGATGATTCCGGCGAGGTCTGCGACGGTCTTCAGGTCAAGATTAGCCGATGGCTCGTCAAGAACGAAAATTTCGGGGTTGGTCGCAGAGACCGAGGCGCAGGCGATTTTCTGTTTTTCTCCGCCAGAAAGGTGGAAAATGTTCCGTCCCACCAAATGTTCTATGTGGAATTCCTTCACGACGCGATTCACGCGTTTCCGGATTTCTTCCGGATCCATTCCCAAGTTTTCACAGCCAAAAGCGATTTCGCTGTCGGTATCGATGTTAAAAAACTGCGAACGGGGATTCTGGAAAACGGAACCCACGTGTCTTGAAATTTCGGCGAGCGTCATGTCGGCGGTATTCTTGTCGCCGAGCAATACGTCGCCCGCCATCGTTCCCGATTGATAAAGCGGAATAAGCCCGTTGATCAGCTTAGAAATAGTCGTCTTGCCGCAACCCGACTCCCCCACAAGCACAACGCATTCGCCAGACTTGATTTCAAAATTCAAGTTCTTGATGACGGCATCGTCAAGGGAATCGGTGTAGGAGAAGGAAACGTTTTTTAATGTGATAGTCATTTCTAACAAGCAAGGAGATTCCCGCCTTCGCGGGAATGACAATTAAGTGACTGACCGAGAACAGAATAAAACTACAACCGCAATACAATAAACAAACACGGCAACATCTTGAACGCGGAACCCGATTTTGACCATGCAACTGCGTCTCGTTTCTGGCGAAAGTCCCCGCGTCGTCGCCGCCACCGAAAGTTCGTCACCGATTTTCGTGAGCGACACCAGCAGCGGAATGAGCCTGTATTCGAGGAACAGGAACGGATTTTTCAATGTCCGCAGGCTGAACAGGCGTATGCCGCGCATGTGCATGGCATTCCCGATATCGCGAGCCTCATCAAATACGGTGGGGAAAAAGCGAATCATCACCGCCAGGGGAATCGTTACTTTGTTCGGCATGTGCATTCGCGACATTCCCGCCATGAACTCGTTTACCTTGGTGGTTGTCATTACATAGTAAAACACGACACCCATCGGCATCACATGCGAAATCAGCATCATGGTCGTAACGACTAGCGTTCCTGCTGTCCCCACATCCATCGTCCTTAGATAATTAAAACCGAGTGCGGTTACAAGGTAAAGAGAAAAAAAGAGCAGCGAAAAACGCCATTTTTTTTCAAACACCAGTAATACCGCCGGTACGGCAACCATGAACACGCTGTAAACAAACGGTGCAGAGAGAATAACACTGTTTGCCGCGATTGCCAAAAACAACTTTGTCCGCGGATCTATTTTCACCGGGCAAGCCCAATTCGTTCGAAGTGTCTTTTCATGATGCGGCGGGCCACAAGTCCGCCTACAACGGCTCCCAACATGCCAAAGCCGTAGATTCCGACAAGGGGCCAAATGCTGCCAGAAAGTTCAGCCAATTTTGCTACATAACCTTCGTCGCACATAGTGCGCGTATATTCTAAATATTCTTCGGTGTAAAGCCAAAGAGGAAGCATCATCGAAGAGGACATCAGGCTCAGGACAACATTCGCGGAGCACAGCCCGACAAATTTCTTGCCCGAAATTTTCAGGATGGTTCCCATCAGCAACCCGACGGAAATGCTTATTATAAACATCAGGACGCCCTGTCCCATTATCAGCATGGCACTGCCGAAAATGCCGCAAAAAAGCAGGCAGCAGAGTATCGGCCTTTCTATTTTCGAATAGAATAGGAACATGGGAATGCTTGTCACTATCGCAACAGAAGCTGTCGCAATGACAATGAATGCGGGAATATAACCGATGCTTGAAGACATAAATCCAAGCACGATATAAAGTGCCGAAAAAATGCCCACGTTCACCAGGTCGCGGACCAGGGTATTCGATGATTTTTTCCCGGTCGATCTTACATTACTCATAAAAGTCTCCAATAGCAAACAAATGCACGCCAAATAGAGTTTTTTGATGCACTTTTTTCTACTCCGTTTAGACAAAAAAAGGACCGCGGCAAACAGCCGCAGCCCCTTTTTATGCGTATTTTATGTGGATATTAGAAACTGAATACGGTTTCGAGACCGAAGCGCAACGCAGTATCGTCCTCGTTATCCTGCACGGGAATGTCCACCATGCCGAAGGCCATGATTTCGAGGTTTTCCACCGGCGTAATGTAGGCGCGGGCACCGACATCGAATGTAGCGGCGGAATCATCGTCATCATCCATGGTATTGGTGTGGTATTCTACAGGGATACCGAACTTGATGAATTCAGCAAGCTTGAAGGCGGGTTCGGCATACACGAAGAAGTATTCCGGAATTTCGCCGTTATCAAGGTCGCTCGCATCTTCGGCGGCATCGCCCCTATCGACGATGGCATAGAAGGCGGTCGTCTTGATATCGAACATGCCCACTTCAAAAGTCGGCTCGACCAAGAAAGCGTGAGCGGTAGAAGTCCAGTCCTGATCATCAACCACATCGCCGTCGTCACCCAGGTAATCGGCATGGAAGCCGTACACAGCCCTGAAACCAAAGCCACCGATATTCAGGCCTGCCTCGACACCGGCATGTAATTCGTTATGCTGAGCCGTCTGGAAGCTCTTGTAGTCAACGAACGGACGCAGGTGCTGACCGGCATAGTCGAATTCGTAAGCTGCGTGAATGTCGTAGACCTTCGCGCCATTGTCATCAGCAAAGTCGTTATCACCACGACCGAAACCGAATCCTAGCACGAGGCCAGCCAAGTCGATTTCAAGACCGCGAATATCGTGTTCCTTCATGCCCGCAGCATTGTCGGCCGGATCGTCATAGCCGTAGTAGGCATTGAATGCGCCTTCCGAGAAGGTCAGGTCACCCAGCTTGACGGCGAAGAAATCGGCCGGCTGGTACTGAACGTAGGCGCCATTGTAGACGGCGGCGGGGCTATCCGTTTCGCCATCGGCTTCGAGGCCCACGAACGCAGACCACTTTTCGTTGAACTTCACTTCCACATTCAGGTCGAACGTAGATGCGTATTCATGGTTCAGGTCGTCATCGTTCAAAACATCGCCCGTGTAGGCATCGAATTCGACTTCGCCGGAGAACTTGACTTCCATGTTGGCGGCAGAAGTTTCTTCGCTCATGCTCGCCTTGAGCATGTCGAGAGCGTTACCTGCAGCATTGGCCACTTCGGCAGGATTCGTGTTTTCGGCAGGAGCGGCAGCCTGTTCAGCGGCGGGAGCGGACTGTTCAGACTTGGATTCTTCAACGGCTTTAGCTTCCTGTGCAGGGGCCGGAGCAGCTTGGGCAGGAGCTTCAGCAGCGGGGGCTGTAGCAGGGGCTTCGGCGGCAGGAGCGGCCTCCTGAGCGAATGCAGGCATCGCAAACACGGAGGCGGCTGCAAGGCCGAACAAGAGATTAGAACGAGATTTCATCTTTCTCTCCACAGACGGATAAGTTTTCTCATTTCTGTAACACTCCGTCATGGTTTTTACAATTGGTGTTACAAAAACGCTTGGCTATCGCCTTCTGTATGCTATTGTTGCAAAATGCGTGCCAAGTTTTTTTACTTTGTCATTCCCGCTGAGGCGGGAATCTCAATAAATTAGACAACTCTAACTTAAACTTCTTAATGAAGGGCTGGCAGGTTTTGGGCCCACCAGCCCAATTCACTCATCGTCATCCCCGCGCAGGCGGGGATCTATCGAAATTTAGTCTTCGAAGCGCTTTTCCTTATTCGCCTTCATGCCAAAGAGCTTGAGGAAGATTCCCGTACCCACGAGCACCACGATGGCGGCGACAATCCAAGTCATGTTTCCGCCAACAGGAACCTGGTAGAGGAGCACCGCCACAGCCCAGGCAAGGAGCGTCTGCACGGTCGCCATGAGGACGGCGAGACCGAGGCCGATTTCACGGGCAACCACACCCATGGCGGCAAGGCACGGCACGTAAAGCAAGATGAAGATGAGGAACGCGAACACCTGCCAGTTAAAGCCATCCACCGGGTTACCGTTCTTGTCCGGATTGTGGAAGTAAGAGCGGAGGTTGGCATAAATATCCATCGTCTCGGAGAGGTCGCCTTCTTCGAGAGCGCCCATTTCGTCTTCGGAGAGTTCGAGACCTGCGGCAGCGAGCTTGGCAAACACGGCTTCGCGAGTCTTTTCGTCCTCTTCTTCTTCGCCGAAGGTTTCGATGGCTGCATATTCTTCGCAGGTCAGCACCTTGGCGTCGGTAATCTTGTCCAAAGTTTCTTTCTTGAGTTCGGCGGCTTCCTGGCCTTCCAATTCACCGGTGGTTCCGAGCGGGTCGGTAAGCGAACCGAAGACTTCGGCGAGGTTAGCAGGAATCGAGCCGAGAGCTTCGAGCACAGCGCCCTTGATATCGGGAGCGCCACCTTCTTCCTCTTCTTCGGCGGGGCATTCGTCGATGCCTACGATAAGCGGCTTTTCTTCGGCAGGAGCGGCTTCGGCAACAACTTCTGCGGGTTCAGCAGATGCTGCGGCACTATCGGCAACCACAGCACTATCGGTTGCAGCAGAATCAGCGGCAGCAACAGTCGAATCAGCCTTCACGCTATCCGTAGCAGCAGAGTCTGCAACTGCAACTTTTTCCGGTGCGGGTTCTTCAGCCTTTTCCTTTGCGACGGTCACTTCGGCAGGCTCAGTGACCTTATCGATTGCGGAGCTTGTCGAACCATCTGCAGGAGCCTCGGCATTCTCCCCCACCATGGAATAGAGGGAGTTCATGGTACCGATAACGGCTTCCTTGGCCAAGAGGCCCGTAAACAGCGACACGGATGCGGGCCAGTTTTCCTTCTCGACACCGAACGGTTCGAACACCGGCGTAATCGCCTTACCGATGGTAGAAAGCAAGCTGTTTTCGGAGTCACCGTTACCGGCAGTGAACTCGTTTGACTTCACCACCTTGGATTCGTCAACAACGAAACCTTCGGGGAGAGCGACATTTTCAGCTTCGCCTTCCTCGTTTTCCTTGACCATCTGGTAGCCATCTTCAGACTTGACGATTTCAGTCTCGGTACCGTTCACATCGACATACATCTTTTCGACAATACCGAAACTGTTGAGGAACCCGAGCACGGCAACGGCAAGCGTAATCACCTTACCGGCGCGCCAGATGTAGTCACGCAGGCGCTGCCAGCAGTGAATCATCAGGGACTTGAACTTGGGCAAATGATACGGCGGAAGTTCCATCACAAAGTTGCTGGCCTGGCCCTGGAAAAGCGACTTTTTCAGGAACAAACCGTAAGCGATAGCGAACAACACACCGGCGAGGTAAAGCAGGAACACGACCGTACCCGCCATCTTGCCGAAGAATGCGGCCGCAAAAAGCGCGTACACCGGGAGGCGTGCGCCGCAGCTCATGAACGGCACCAAGAAGATGGTGAGGAAGCGTTCACGCTTGGATTCCAGCACGCGGGAGCCCATAATGCCCGGCACGCCGCAACCGAAGCCCACCATCATCGGCACGAAGGCACGACCCGGGAGCCCGAGGAATCTCATGAAACGGTCTGCAACAAAAGCCGCGCGGGCCATGTAACCCGAGTCTTCCAAGAACGAAAGGCACAGGAACATGAAGAAGATGACCGGGATGAAGGTCGAAACCGTCTGGATACCGGCACCGATACCGTCGGCGAGAATGGCGGACACAAAGCCCGGCGCATGGAGAACATCCGTGAGCACGTAGCCGAGACCATCCACAAAGATTGCGCCAAAGAGCACATCAAAGAAATCAATGAATGCAGAACCGATAGTGACTGCAACCCAGAACACCAAATACATGATGACAAGGAAGATCGGGAGAGCTGCCCAGCGGTTCAAAAGCACAGCATCAAGCTTATCCGAGAAGGTCTTTTTCTCGCGTGCAGCGACAATTGCCTTGCCAGCCACACTGTGCGAAATGGAGTAGCGGTTTTCAGCCATCGCAAATTCCGGTTCTTCACCAAGAATCTTTGTAACGTCGGCCTTATTAATCTTCACGCCAGCTTCGGCAAACTTGTCCGCATAGCTATTCTGGTTGCCCAAATACATGAGTGCAACCCAGCGGGCATCTGTCGCCAAAAGTTTTGCAACGGTCGCCACCTTCAGTTCCAAGACCTTGACGGCTTCTTCAATCTTGTCGCCATAAACCATCTGCTTCGGGAGCGGCATGGGGGAGGCGAGTACGTGACCCATCTGGCTGATAAAGTTAGTGACGCTCTTTTCGCTCACGGCAGAAAGCGGAATGCAAGGCACGCCGTAAACGTCAGAAAGTTCGTCGAGATCCAGCTGGATTCCACGATTTTCGGCGATATCCATCATGTTGACGGCAATCACCATCGGGATATGCATATCGGCAAGCTGACTCGTGAGGAACAGGTTACGTTCGAGGTTCGTGGCATCAACGATGTTGATGATCAGGCTCGCTTCGCGGCTGAGCAAATAGTCAACAGCAGCGCGTTCGTCTTCAGCATTTGCGAACAGGGCGTAAGTACCCGGAAGGTCCACCAGGCGAATCTGACGGTCACCCAGTTCAAAATAACCTTCTTTCTTTTCAACAGTCACGCCAGGCCAGTTACCTACATGCTGGCGAGCACCTGTAAGGGCGTTAAAGAGAGCCGTCTTACCGCAGTTCGGGTTACCGGCAATTGCAATCGTCAAAAGTTTTCTAGCAGCCATTATACCCTCCTCAACTTAAGCACGTTCGCTTCTTCTTTACGGAGCGAGAGTCTATAAGAAAGCACGGCCACTTCGATCGGATCGCCGAGAGGAGCAGCCTGCAAGACTTCGATCTGAACGCCACGTACAAGCCCCATCGAAAGAAGTTTGGACTTGTAGCGGGAATCGCCTTCGTTATAGCCGACGATTTCCACCTTGTCGCCCTTTTTAAGTTCAGAGAACTTGGGCTCGGTACTCCATTTTTTCGTTTGCGACTTGCCGCCGCAACCACAATTACAGCTCATTTTTTCCTCTTGTTGAGATTTTCCACAGATTTCATAAACTCTTCAATTTTGGCGAGCGTCTCTGCCGAAAGGATGTGTTCCATGTTGCAGGCGTCCGTGTTGGCGTTGTCATCGGATACGCCCAGGTGAATCAGGAACTGCCTCAGTAAAAGATGTCGGTTCAAGATGACGACCGCAACTCGTTTCCCTTCTTCAGTGAGTTCTACGCCGCTGTAAGGCTCCTGCGACACAAGTCCCTGCTTCTTGAGCTCAGCTACGGCACGTGCCACCGAGGGCATTTTGACCGTAAGGGCCGCCGCGATATCCCTGATTCGGGCGATTTTGTTGGTTTGAAGCAAAACGTGAATCACTTCCAAATAATCTTCAAGACTCTGAGTTAGCTTAGATCGTTTCATTCTTTGCCTAAATGGGTTTAGCTTTGTCTAATTAGACGCGGCTAATGTAGGAAAAGTAAAAGAGTTTGGCAAGGCTAATCTTGTTTTCTTTGGAAAATTTTTTTAGATTTGGCTAAAAATGTATCAAAATAAAAAGAAAAGGGCGAAATCGTTCATTTCGTCCCTATATATGTATTGTTTGTAATTTCGATTATTTTTTCGTTTTTTTCAAGGCAGGGCCCATGAAATCTTCGATTTTGCCCAGGGTTTCGCCTGAAAGAATATGCTCCATGCAGCAGGCGTCCTTGTCGGCGATGGCTTCGGAGACGCCCAGGCGAATCAAGAAGCTTTTCAGCAGAAGATGACGGTTCAAAATAGCGGTGGCAACACGCTTGCCTTCTTCGGTGAGTTCTACGCCGCTGTATGGTTCCTGTGTCACGAGCCCGAGCTTCTTGAGTTCGATCATGGCTTTTGCCACAGACGGCATCTTGACCGAAAGAGAGGAGGCGATGTCCTTGACGCGGGCAATTCCGTGAGCAAGGCGCAACATGTGCACCATCTCCAGGTAGTCTTCGAGACTTTGACTGAGCTTTGTGTTTTCCATTTGCTAATCAATATAGGAAGGCTCGAATATTCGGTCAACTTCTTTTGGCGGGAGCATGTTGTTTTAGGGGCATCATGCTCTTGGCGCAAATACCCATGGTCGACATGTTGTGCAACAGTGCCGAGGTCGATGGGGTGAGTATTCCGAAGAATCCTGCAGCCAATAGGGCCGTGTTGAAGGTGACGATAAAGCGGTAATTCGCCTGGATTTTGTCCATGAGTTGGATGCTCAGGTCCTTTAATTCGGCGAGGTCTCGCAAATCTTCGCTACGGAGCGTCACGTCGGCGGTTTCGCGGGCGATGTCGCTGGCGTCGCTTAATGCTACCGAAACGTTGGCGGCGGCAAGAGCCGGGGCGTCGTTGATTCCGTCTCCTACCATAATCACGCGGTGGCCTTCGGCTTTCATTTTTTCCACATAGCGGTGCTTGTCTTCGGGCAAGACTTGCGCATAAAAGATGTCGATGCCCAGCAACTGGGCGGTGCGTTCGGCGGCCTTTTGGCTGTCGCCGGTAATCATCGCCACATGCTTGATTCCGCGTTCACGGAGCATGCGGATGGCTTCGGCGGCTTCGTCTCGGGGCGGGTCGCTGATACAGAGGACTCCGGCCAATTTTCCGCCGATGCCAAGATAAATTACGGAGGCGGCCCCGGCGAGTTCGTCAATGCGCTTCTGTTCGGTATCGCTTACGGTCACATGTTCGTCTTCGACGACGAAATGCTTGCTTCCGATAACGGCGCGTTCCCCGTTCAGAGTCGTCGCGATACCGTGTGCCACGATGTATTTCACGTCAGCGTGTTCCTCTTCGTGGTCAATGCCCCTGTCGAGAGCCCCGCGCACGATGGCGCGCGCCATGCTGTGCGGGAAATGTTCCTCGATGCATGCCGCGATGCGAAGCACCTCTTCTTCGCTGCGGTCATTGAAGGGGATTACCTTTTCCAGCTTCGGTTCTGCCTTGGTGAGCGTCCCCGTCTTGTCAAAGACGATGGTGTCGGCGAGGGCGAATTCTTCAAGGTATTTGCCGCCTTTTACAGTCATGTTGCGGTCGGCCGCCTCGCGCAGTGCCGAAATGACCGAAATCGGGGTCGAAAGCTTGATGGCGCAGGAATAATCGACCATCAAAATCGAAACTGCCTTGGTGACGTTGCGAGTGAATAACAGCGTCAGCCCGAATCCCAGGAAACTGTAGGGCACGATGCTGTCGGCAAGTCTCTCGGCCTTGCTTTGGATGGATGCCTTCAGGTCTTCGGATTGATCAATCAGCTCGATGATTTTTTGAATCTTGGTGTTGCCATTTACAGCCCGCACCGAGACGACGATTGAGCCTTCGTCTAGGATGGTTCCTGCAAATACGGACTTCCCGGCGGATTTGTGCACCGCCTGAGATTCGCCCGTCATGGTCGCTTCGTTGACGAAGGCGTCGCCTTCGACGACTGTTCCGTCTACCGGAATCATGGCTCCCGAGCGGATTCGAACCAAGTCGCTTTCCTTGACATCCTGCAGATGCATCTGGACATCGACCCCGTCCTTGACGACCCATACCAAGTCCACCTTGACGGCGAGGCTTGCGGTAAGTGCCGTTCGCGTGCGTGCCTTGGTGTATTCTTCCAGAAGGCCGCTGACGCTCAACAGGAACATGATGGTTCCTGCAGAATTGTAGTTGCGCTGTAGGAGGCTTGCGCCGATGGCGGCTCCGTCCAAAACTTCTACGGTCAGCTTGCCCTGCGAAAGAATATCTAGCCCTTTCACGACATATTTCAGCCCCTTGTAAATGTGGACTGCGGTCCTGATGGGCAGCGGCACGAACCACTTGAACAGGTAGCGGCGTGCCAACATGAATGCGAGTTTGTTCTTGAATCTGGAATCCAGGGCCTGCAACTGGTAGGCGGTATCGGGTTCGCCTTCGGGGAGTGTCGCGAGATCCAGTTTTTGGATAAACGCTATCAACTGCTCGCGGTTAAACTGTTCACGAGAACCGGTTTCGTATTCAATAAGAATACCACCGTTTTCGGAGTGGACGACTGCGCGTTTTACATAAAGATTCGCCACGCATGCCTTGTGAATGCGCGACTCAAGTTCCGGTTCAAAAGCGTACGCCCCCGCACGAAAGCGGATACGCCCCGGCTTGTCGTAAACAATTCTTGTGTGCATAGTAGATTACTTAAGGCCTGCTTCGTTCTTTGCGTCGTTGCAAATGTCTGCGGCTTCGTCCTTCATATCCTGGAAGGTGGCCTTGGCGTCTGCAGTAAACTTCATGCCGTGAGCAAGTCCCTTGACGGCGTATTCGCGGGTCTTCGGGGCCTTCAGGATTTTCTTGGCGATGGCGGATCCGATGGCTCCACCTACGACGCACCAGAACTTTTCATTTTTCCAAATAGACATGATTTACTCCTTGGTTGTTTGGTTGATATCTAAAATCTATCTATTTCCAAAGCTCTTGTTTATTGCGTACAAACTAACTTAAAGCTGGAGGCGGCAGTCCTCTCTAACGCTCATTTGACTAACATTATTAGCGCATTGTGAATTTTGTTCTGGTATTAAAACTTTATTAGATTCATAAAAGTCTATTTGGAGTAGAAATTTTTTTGCAGCATACATATTTTCTGGCCCAAAAAACGGAAAAAGTGTATGCAAGTTTCTCGTGTCAACCAATTTTTTGCCCGAATGGGGCGTTTTCAGGTAAAATACCGCTGGCTAATCCTCGCGGCGACCCTGATTTTAACTATAGCGGCGTGTCTCGGGCTACCGCACCTTTCCATGTCCAGCAGCGATGACGAATGGTTCGATGATAGGGATCAAATAAAACTGAACCAGGAGCATTTTTACGACATCTTCGGCAGTGATGATTCCTTTATGGTGTTGGTCCGTGCTGACGATGTCTTTGCACCTGAAGTACTTTCTGCTATCGACCGGCTTTCAAAAAGGTTGGAAAACGAAGTCCCGTATGCCGAACGTGTCGTCTCCTTGACGCACAACCTTTCAATCCCCAAGGCAAATGACGAAGGCTTCGAAGTCATTGACCCTTTCGAAGAGGGAATACCCGCCGATCCGCAGGAAATTGCAACTAAAAAGTCGTTGGTGATGAGCCGCCAATCGCTGGTAAACGGTATCGTCTCGGATGACTGCAGGGAAACCTGGGTGATTCTTTCGCTGAAAAAGTACGAAGGCGGTGTAGAATTCGGTAAGGATAGCATTGCGCCTTTCGCACGGAAGGTCATTGAATCCGAAGAATTCAAGAGCGACCGTTATCAGCTTTTGCAAACGGGGATGAGCTACACCGAAATGGAGGAAGAAGAAGTGATCACTCGTGAATGCATTATCCGCATTGGCGTGGGTTTTGCGGTGATGCTCCTTTGCCTTATTCTTTTTGTGCGTTCGTTGCGTGGGGTAGTGGTGCCTGCCATCGCGACCGTTTGCGGCATCGCCTCGGTTTTGGGAATCAATGCTTGGCTCGGTATTACGGGGGATTCCTCGATGGTGGCGCTCCCGGTGCTTTTGGGAATGGCGCTTTCGGTGGGCTATTCCATCCACTACATCAATGCGTTCCGTATGCAGTTCCGCCGTTCTGGCAAGCGCAAGGAATCCGTTGTCTTCGCCATTCAAGAAACAGGCTGGCCTATCTTCTTTACGGTCATTACCACGGTTGCTTCGCTCCTTTCGTTCCTATTTGCGGGCATTCGCCCCATTCGCTGGATTGGCGGTATCTCGGCGGGCATCGTGTCCATGGTATGCCTCTACGTGATGGTGCTGATTCCTATCCTCATGAGTTTTGGACGCAATACGGAACCTAAACCCGATATGCTTAAGAGTGCGGGGGCGACTAAGGCCGATATCCTCTTTGAATTTTTTGGCCGCAAGATTTGCCGCCATAGCGTCATTATTGCCGTTGTTGCTGGAGCCTTCATGCTGTTCCAGGTTCCAGGTATTGCCCACATCGATGTGAATATGGACTACACGAAGACCATGGGCCAAAAGATTCCTTATGTGGTGCGGCTTTTGGACATGCTCAGCGGAAAGTTGGGGAGCCTCTACGATTTTAACGTGATGGTGGAATTCGATGATCCTGACGCCTTGAAAGATCCGGCGAATATGAATCGTCTTATGGAATTGGAAGAAAAACTCGGGACGCTTCAGCTTACAAAAGTTTCAAACGGAAAACCGCGCGTGCAGTCAGTCACGAGCCTCGTAAAGGAAATGAACCGCACCTTGAATAGCGACGACACTGCCTACTTCGCTATCCCCGCCGAGCATGATATGCTTTCGCAGGTGCTGTTCCTCTACGAAATCTCGGATCCCGATGCTATCTTCAGCTGGACGGACGAAGATTACAAGACGACGTACATCCATGTGGAACTTTCAGGTTACGATGCAAATAAAGTCATCGAGGACTTGGATAGCGCCAAAAGCTACATGACGAGTCTCTTCCCTGATGCCAAAACTTCGGTGGTGGGGGATGTCATCAACTACGCCGAAATGAACGGAAAGCTGGTGGGCGGGTTGCTCCGCTCTTTCGGCGGTTCCTTCGTGATTATCGCCGTCATGATGATTCTTGCCTTCGGGAGTGTCCGCGCGGGGCTTATCGGCATGATTCCGAATGTTGCCCCGGTGCTCCTGATTGGCGGGCTCATGGGGTATCTGAACATGCCACTTGATATGATTACGATGATTATAATGCCGATGATTTTAGGCATTGCCGTCGACGATACCATCCACATGAATAACCACATCAAGTACGGCTACGAAAAAACGGGCAGCTACCGACAGGCGCTCCTGCTCTCTTACCGCGAAATCGGCAAGACTATGGGTATGACCACATTCATTCTTTGCGCCATGTTCTTCGTATTCATCTTTAGTCCCATGGGGGCGCTCCATAACGTGGGCGTCCTCTCTATCTTGGGCCTTGGCGGTGCGCTTTTGGCTGATTATACGCTCACCACGGCGCTTGTCTACCTCTGCAAGCCCTACGGTAAGCCGAAAACACCTGCGAATTGTTAGAAGATTGACGAAATTAAGTTGTTTTTGCTATATTTGCAGTCCACAAACGCTCGAGTAGCTCAGTTGGATAGAGCAATTGCCTTCTAAGCAATGGGTCGTGGGTTCGAATCCCGCCTCGAGTATGAAAAAAAGGTCCCCTTTTAGGGGGACCTTTTTTTCATACCCTCGGCGGGGCGAACCCGAAGGGTTCGATTACGGCGCAGGGCGAGTGTCGCGGACAAATTTATTTGTCCATGACCGAGCCCCAGCCGGAACTGCTCGGCTGTGCCGAGCAGACTCCCGCCGAGAAGCATCTCGCCGTTTCATCTCAAACATTTCCCGCACAAAAAACGTCCGGTTCAAAGAACCGGACGTCCATAAGGAGTAGAATCTAGCGGCTAGCCGATTACATCATGCCGCCCATGCCCATGGACGGATCCATGGCAGGAGCTGCCGGCTTCGGTTCCTTCTTTTCAGCGATCACGCAGTCAGTCGTGAGAATCATAGAAGCGATAGAAGCGGCGTTCTTGAGGGCCGTACGGGTCACCTTAGCCGGGTCAATCACGCCAGCCTTGATGAGGTCTTCGTAAGAATCGGTCTTGGCATTGTAACCGAAGCTATCCTTACCTTCCTTCACCTTGTTCACCACGACAGAGCCTTCGAGGCCTGCGTTCTGGACAATCTGACGGAGAGGTTCTTCAATAGCGCGGCGGATGATAGCGGCACCAGTCTTCTGGTCGGCGTTATCAAACTTGAGGGAATCAATGGCCTTTTCGGCGCGGATGAGGGCAACGCCACCACCCGGAACGATACCTTCTTCGACGGCAGCGCGGGTTGCGTGCATAGCGTCGTCGACGCGGTCCTTCTTTTCCTTCATTTCAACTTCGGTAGCGGCACCGACCTTGATCACGGCAACGCCGCCAGCAAGCTTGGCCAAACGTTCCTGGAGCTTTTCGCGGTCGTAGTCGCTGGTGGTAGCTTCGATCTGCTTCTTGATCTGGGCGATACGGCCCTTGATAGAAGCGGCGTCACCGGCACCTTCGACGATCGTGGTGTTGTCCTTCGTGATGGTGATGGACTTGGCCTGGCCGAGCACGGTCACCGGAGCATCTTCGAGCTTGGCGCCAGTGTCTTCGGAAACCAGCATACCGCCAGTGAGGATAGCGATGTCTTCAAGCATTGCCTTACGACGGTCGCCAAAGCCCGGAGCCTTGACGGCTGCAACCTTCAAGGTGCCGCGCATCTTGTTCACGACGAGCGTTGCGAGAGCTTCGCCGTCGACGTCTTCGGCGATGATGAGGAGAGACTTGCCCTGCTTTGCCACGTGTTCGAGCATCGGCAGCAAATCCTTCATGGTAGAAATCTTCTTGTCGTACAGCAAGATGTACGGATTTTCGAGGGCCACTTCCATGCTGTCGGTGTTGGTCACGAAGTACGGAGAGAGGTAGCCGCGGTCGAACTGCATGCCTTCGACAACGTCGAGGATGGTTTCAGCAGTCTTGGATTCTTCGATGGTGATTACGCCATCGTTACCGACCTTTTCCATAGCGTTGGCGAGGAGTTCGCCAATTTCGGGGTCGTTGTTAGCAGAAATCGTTGCGACCTGGGCAATGTGTTCCTTGCCGTTGATCTTCACGGCCATCTTGCCGATTTCGGTGATGACGGCGTCAACTGCAGCGTCCATGCCGCGCTTGATGTCCATCGGGTTTGCGCCGGCGGCCACGTTCTTGAGGCCTTCGCGAGTGATAGCCTGGGCGAGCACGGTAGCGGTGGTGGTACCGTCACCAGCTGCGTCAGAAGTCTTGTTGGCGACTTCTTTGGCCATCTGGGCGCCAAGGTTTTCGTAAGCGTCTTCCAGTTCCACTTCCTTAGCGACAGACACGCCGTCCTTGGTGACGTTCGGGGCGCCGAAGGCCTTTGCGATCATCACGTTGCGGCCCTTAGGACCGAGGGTAACCTTCACTGCGTTGGCGAGTTTGTCGACACCCTTCATCAGGGATTCGCGAGCTGCTACATCAAACTTAAGTTGCTTTGCCATTGTTGTTTTCCTTTTTTATTTAAAACCTTTGTGTTGTGCGATTAGAGCGTTGCGAAAATGTCGGATTCCTTGACAATCAGGTAGTTTTCGCCATCGACGGAAACTTCAGTTCCGCTGTACTTGCCGTAAAGCACCACGTCGCCGACCTTGACTTCCATGGCAACGAGTTCGCCCTTGTCGTTCTTGCGACCCGGGCCCACGGCCACAACCTTACCCTGCATCGGCTTTTCCTTGGCGTTATCCGGGATAAAGAGACCCGAAGAGGTCTTCTGTTCGGCTTCTGCCGGCTTGACGACGATTCGATCTGCAAGAGGCTTAATCATTTTCACTTTCCTTTTTTGCGGGTGTTTTCGCACCCATTGATTGAACTTTTTAGTCCATGTTGGACTATTTATTTTGTTTCGCCCTAGAGTAAGCAATATCTGTGCCAAAACTGTTTGGGGTGAAATAGACCTCTTTTTTGCTTGTTTTGTGCGTTTTGGAGCGTGTAAGTGTATCTTTTTGAAACTTTGCTAGGCTGACTTTACGAAGTGCTTCAAAAAGAAACACATTGCCGCTTGGCGGGCGTGTGCGGGGTGCTGTTTGGAAATGTCCACGTTTGGTGCGCTTTTATGGACTAAATGTAGACTTTTTATTTTTGTTACAATTGCGAAAATAGGCCTAAATGTCTGTAAAAAGTAAAAAATAATGTAGACTTTTTATGAAAAATTTGATTATATTTAAGGATAAGTAATTTATAGGATGCATTTTGGAGTATTCCGAATTAGATTACTTATAGGATGTTTGAAACGGCTCCTTGGTCGGAGCGCAAAATGGAGTGCACATGGGATTCGAATTAAAAACAACGACAGCTGTTGCGGGGTTGGTGCTCGCTTTTGGCTTGTCGCAGGCTTTTGCAGCGGAACGTCAGATGGAACGTCTGACGCGCGGCCTTGCGGTTGCGAACGTCGGTTCGGGCGTGCTCGTGAGCTGGCGTTTGCTCGGTACAGATTCTCCGGATACTGAATTCAACCTGTATCGTGATGGCGAAAAGATTGCGACCATTTCTAAGTCGGCTGGAACCAATTATCTCGACAAAAGCGGCAAGACGACTTCCAAGTACACGGTTGCCGCCGTGGTGAACGGCAAGGAAAGTGTCAAGGAAAATGTTTCTGTCGTGCTAGACAAGAATGTTTCCAATAGTGGCAACTCTTTCCCGTACAAGACTATCAAGCTCGAAGTTCCTGCATCACAGGCGATGCCCGATGGCGAAAAGTGCACTTATACTCCCAACGACATGAGTACTGCCGACCTTGACGGTGACGGCGAATACGAATTGATTTTGAAGTGGGATCCGAGTAATGCCCACGATAACTCTCAGACGGGTTATACGGGTACGGTGTTCATTGATGCCTACAAACTCGATGGCACACGCCTTTGGCGTGTTGACCTCGGCAAGAACATCCGCGCCGGTGCTCACTACACGCAGTTCCAGGTTTTTGACTACGATGGTGATGGCAAAGCCGAAATGATTGTGAAGACCGCCGACGGTACGATTGATGGTACCGGCAAGGCGATTGGTGACAAGTCCAAGGATTACCGCGATGCCAACGGCCTCGTTCTGAAAGGACCCGAATACCTGACCGTTTTCCGTGGCGTCGATGGTGCTGCGATTACGACGATTGAATATACCCCGAGTCGCGATATCAACCAGCATGTAAAGGGCAAAGATGCTCATGGTTACTGGGGCGACAACTATGGTAACCGTTGCGAACGCTACTTGGCTGCAACGGGTTATCTGGACGGAGTACACCCGAGTGCAATCTTTGCACGCGGCTACTACAGCTCCTCTTATGTGGCGGCCTATGATTTTGACGGTAAGGACTTGAAGCTCCGCTGGCTCCATAAGTCCGAATATCCGGGCGAAGGTCTTTATGGTGAAGGTAACCACAGCCTCCAGGCGGTGGACCTTGATGGCGACGGTTACGACGAAATTTTCTTCGGTGCCGCGGCCTTGAATCACGATGGTACCTTGCGTTACCGTACAGGTCTTGGCCATGGTGACGCTCACCATATTTCTGATTTGGATCCGGACCGCCCTGGGCTTGAACTTTGGGATGTCCACGAACATACTGATGCCAAGTATACCGAAGAAATGCGTGCCCATGATGGTACGATTATTTGGGGTACTCCGCAGCCGAATGCGGATGGTGTGGACAATGGCCGTGGCATGGCGGCTGACATTGACTCCGAATATCGCGGCTTTGAAATGTGGTCTAGCAAGGGCGGTGGAATGAAAAACGCGAAGGGTGAAAAGATTGGTTCTCCCTCGGTCTCCACAAACTTCCGCATTTATTTTGATGGCGACGAATACGATGAACTTTTGGATGGTGCTTACGTAACCAAGGTC
>JAEEGF012499141.1_pt1 | contig 18632 bp, 16 predicted proteins | sample 9134171 | NCBI WGS metagenome assembly JAEEGF01 (sample SAMN16246542, study PRJNA631951) | gut metagenome | biome: gut microbiome; feature: rumen; material: AP-attached | host: Bos | place: Iran: Karaj | collected 2018-10
ATAAGCCCGTCGTGAACGATCCCGACGCGAGCGTCGGCTGCGGCATGTGCATGAAGGTCGGCTGCCCCGCCATCATCAAGACCGAAACGGGCGTCCGCATCGATCCCACTCAGTGCGTCGGCTGCGGCATGTGCACTCAGCTCTGCCATTTCGGCGCTCTCAAGGCTGCGGAATAAGAAAGGGAGGTACTGTTATGTTTAACATTGTTATAGTCGGCGTCGGCGGTCAGGGTACCCTCCTCGCCAGCAAGATACTCGGCGTGCTTGCTATGAACAACGGTTATGACGTGCGCGTCAGCGAAGTCCACGGCATGAGCCAGCGCGGCGGCAGCGTTGTCACCTACGTTCGCATGTCGAACGACAAGCCCCTTTATTCCTCCATCGTGGAGCAGGGTCAGGCGGACGTTGTGCTCGCCTTCGAGAACCTCGAGGCGGTCCGCGCCCTCCCCTACATCAAGGAAGGCGGCACCATGGTCATCAATACGCAGGAGATACTCCCCATGCCCGTCATCACCGGCGAGGCGCAGTATCCCGCCAACTGCCTTGAGCGCACCCGCGCGGCATGCAAAACGGTCGAGATCAACGCGGTCGAGATCGCGCATGAGTGCGGCACCTACAAGGCGGCGAACGTCGTACTGATGGGCGTCCTCGCAAAGAGCCTTCCCTTCTCCGCCGAGGAGTGGAAAAAGGCGATCACCGCCTGCGTAAAGCCCAAGTTCCTCGACGTTAACCTTCTTGCCTTCGAGAGGGGCTACAACTACTGATGAAATACGATTTCACAAAAAAGATCGACCGGTCGAACACCGGCGCATATAAGTACGACTTCATGCCCGAGCCCTTAAGGGGTTCGGGCATTGTCCCAATGACGGTCGCCGATATGGAGTTTTCCGCTCCCCCCGAGGTGAACGAAGCCGTCGCCAAGGCGGCTTTCCACGGCTGTTACGGCTACACCGGCCCGCAGGGCGAGTATCTTGAGGCGGTCAGGCATTGGCAGAAGACCCGCCACGATTGGGATATAGAAGACGATTGGTACGTCGTCACCAACGGCGTCGTGCAGGCGCTCGGCGTCGCCGTGCGCGCGTTCACGAAAGAGGGCGACGGCGTCATAATCCAGACGCCCGTATATCACCCCTTCTACGGCGCGGTCAGGGACAACGGAAGGCGCATCGTCGAGAATCCGCTTATCGCGAACAACGGCAGATACGAGATGGACTTTGACGACCTTGAAAAGAAGGCGTCCGATCCCTCCGTCAAAATGATGCTCCTCTGCAGCCCTCACAACCCCATCGGGCGCGTCTGGACTGCGGACGAGCTTTCAAGGGTCGCCGATATCGCGAAGCGGCACGGTATCCTCGTCGTCAGCGACGAGATACATAACGACCTCATAATGCCCGGAAATACCCATACGGTATTCGCGAAGGTCCCCGGCGCTTCAGACAACTGCGTCGTCTGCACCGCCATATCGAAGACCTTTAACCTCGCCGGGCTCTCCTGCTCCAACATATTCGTTCCCAACGCCCTGCTTAAGGAGAAGTTCGCCGAGCAGGCGCACCGGGACGGCTGCGGCTGCGTGCCGTACATCGCAAGGTTCGCGACCATCGCCGCTTATAACGAGTGCGCCGATTGGCTCGACGAGCTTATAAGCGTGATAAGGAGCAATTACGCGCTCCTTTGCGATTTCATTTCGGAGCGCTTGCCCGAGTTTACCGTTACGCCTCTTGAAGGCACGTATCTTGCCTGGATCGACATGCGCCCGCTCGGGCTGGATCACAAGGCGCTGACCGAGTTCCTTGTCGAAAAGGCAATGATCGCCGATAACGACGGCGAAATGTTCGGCTCCGCAGGCGAGGGCTTCAGAAGATGGAACCTCGCGCTGCCCGAAAGCGAGCTTCATGCCGCGCTTTCAAGGCTTGAAAAAGCAGTTAAAGAATACCGGAAATGATAGATCTTTCTACACTCAATCCGCCGCAGAGGGAGGCCGTCACGACAGTTGACGGTCCTCTCCTCGTGCTTGCGGGCGCGGGCAGCGGCAAGACCCGCGTGCTCACATACAGGATAGCGAACCTCATCGAAAACCACGGCGTAAGACCGTGGCAGATTCTTGCGCTCACTTTTACCAACAAGGCAGCCGCCGAGATGCGGGAGCGCACCGAAAAGCTGACGGGTGCGGACGCGAAGGATATGTGGGTGATGACCTTCCACTCCTTCTGCGCGCGCGTTTTGCGCTATGATATCGAATGCCTCGGCGTCTACACCTCGCAGTTCACGATCTACGACGATAACGACCAGAACACGGTCATTGCAGATATAATCAAAAAGATGGGGCTCGACGAAAAGCGCGTGCCCAAGAATTACATCCGCTCCCTAATATCGGAGGCGAAGAACTCCTCCGACAGACCGGAGCATTATCTTTCCGAGGTCGCCGATACCTCCGGCAAATCGGTCGAGATCTACAAGGAATACCAAAAGCGCCTTGCCGCGGCAAACGCGCTCGATTTCGACGATCTTCTGGTCGTCACGGTAAGGCTGTTCGAGGAATGCCCCGAGGTGCTCGAAAAATACCGCCGCCGCTTCCAATACGTGCTCGTCGACGAGTATCAGGACACCAACACCGTCCAGTACAGGATAGTTAGGCTGCTTTCCGAGGTCAGCCGCAATATCTGCGTCGTCGGCGACGACGATCAGTCGATCTACGGCTGGCGAGGCGCGGACATAAGGAACATACTCGATTTCGAGTCCGATTTCCCCGGCGCGAAGGTCGTCCGGCTCGAGCAGAATTACCGCTCCACAAAGCAGATACTCGACAAGGCGAACCTCGTCATAAGGAACAACAAGGGCAGGAAGGAAAAATCCCTCTGGACGGATAAAAAATCGGGCGAGCCTGTGGAGCTCATCACCTGCGATTCGGAACGCGACGAGGCGTTCACGATAGGCACGATAATCGCGCAGGGACGAAGAAGGGGCAGGAGCTATAACGACTACGCCGTGCTATACAGGACGCACGCGCAGAGCCGCGTTATAGAGACCACCCTTCAGCAGAGCTTCCGCATACCCGTTTCGCTTATCGGCGGCACGCGTTTCTATGAATACAAAGAGGTCAAGGACGTGCTCGCGTACCTCAGGCTGATCGCCAACACCAACGACGATGTGGCGTTCCGCCGCATAGTCAACGTGCCCAAAAGGAATATCGGAGCGGCGACGATAAGCGAGCTTGCCATGCACGCAGATCAGCTCGACGTATCGCTCTTCAACGCCGCGTCGATGGAGGGGATCGTCCCGCAGAAGATCGCGGCGAAGCTCTCCCCCTTCATAACGCTCATGGTCGACCTTTTCGCCGCAAGGCGCGAAAAGCCGCTTGACGAGCTTTGCGAGTACGTCATCGAGCGCACCGGCTACATGCAGTATCTTGCCGAGCAGCAGGACGGTCTGCTCGAGACCCGCGTTGAGAATATCGAGGAGCTTGTCGGCGCCATGCGCGAGCATATGGAGGCGAACGCCGGTTCCGACGCCGATATGCTGAACTCCTTCCTTGAGAACGCAGCGCTGCTCTCCGCCTCGGACGATATCTCCGAAGAGGACGGAACGGTCAAGCTGATGACCCTTCACTGTGCGAAGGGGCTCGAATTCCCCGTCGTATTCATGCCCGGCATGGAGGAGAACATATTCCCATCCTCCCGCTCGCGCGTGGATGAGACCCGCATGGAGGAGGAGCGCAGGCTTTGCTACGTCGGCGTGACGCGCGCAAGGCAGAAGCTATACCTTATGAACTGCCGCACGAGGATGCTCTACGGCGAGAGGGCGATGAACCTTCCCTCCCGCTTTTTGGAGGAGATGGAGCTTATCGAGCCCGAGCTTTCACGGGGCGGCGCGCGTCCCTTCGGCTTTATGCGCGACCGTTACGGCTCCGGTTCGTTCGGCACGGAGCCCAGATCTCAAAGCTATACGCCGAAGACGGCTTATCAAAAGCCCGCCGTTCCGGTAAAACCCAAGCCCGCTCCGACGCAGGGCTTCGGCTTCGGCGCGGCGCCCTCCCCCGCTCCCGCGGCGGGCGGAAAGACCGTCGTCGGTTCAGCTTACAGGGTAATGCAGCACGTCGTGCACGATAAATTCGGCAGGGGCGTTATAACGAACGTATCCGGCTCCGGCAATACGGCAACAATAACCGTGGATTTTGAAAAGGTCGGCGTGAAGCGGCTCGCCGCCGCGTACGTTTCAATGAAACTCGAGGACTGACGGAGGTTATGATGGATAAGCTTGCAAGGATGCGTGAATTGACGGACAGGATCAACGAGCTTGCACGGGCGTATTACGTTTACGACGCCTCCCCCGCGAGCGACGCGGAGTATGACGCGCTGTTCGACGAGCTTGTCGCTCTCGAAAAGGAAACGGGCGTCGTGCTGAACGATTCGCCCACTCACCGCGTCGGCGGCGCTCCGCTCTCCGAATTCGAGGAGCACGCCCATATAAGAAGGCTTTGGAGCCTTGACAAGGTCAAGACCTTTGAGGATCTTACCGATTGGGCGAACAAATGCGGCAATAACGAAAAATTCATTCTGGAATACAAATTCGACGGGCTGACCGTCAATCTGACTTACGACGGCGGCGAGCTCGTTTACGCCGCCACCCGCGGCAACGGCATCGTCGGCGAAGGCATCCTCCCGCAGGCGAAGACGATCAAGAGCATCCCCCTCTCCATCCCCTTCAAGGGAAAGATGGAGGTGCGCGGCGAATGCTATATGCGCATCTCGGTGCTCGAGGCGCTTAACAGCGTTTCGACCGAACAGCTCAAGAACCCGCGCAACGCCGCCGCGGGCGCGCTTCGCAACCTCGATCCCAAGGTGACAGCGGCAAGGAAGCTCGATTTCACCGCTTACGACGTGGGCTATATCGAGGGAAAGAGCTTCAAATACCAGACCGAAATGCTCTCCTTCCTGAAGGAAAACGGCTTCCCCGTCAACGACTTCGCGTTCGTCGGCGAGATCGAAAGCGTGCTTGACGAGATCACCGCCGCCAACGAGCGGCGCTTCACGCTCGATTACGATATCGACGGCATGGTAATAAAGCTCAACGATATGGAGCTTGCGGAGAAGCTCGGGTACACCGACAGATTCCCGCGCGGCGCGATAGCTTATAAATTCGCCGCCGAGGAGCAGACGACCGTTATTAAGGACATCACCTGGGAGGTCGGCCGCACGGGCAAGCTGACGCCGCTCGCGCACGTGGAGCCGGTGGAGCTGATGGGCGCGACCGTCAGGAAGGCTACGCTAAACAATTACGACGACATCAAAAGGAAGCGCGTCGGCGTGGGCACGCGCGTGTTCATACGCCGCTCCAACGACGTCATCCCGGAGATACTCTCAAGCGTCGACGACGGCGAGCCCGAAAACCCCGTTATGCCGCCCGTAAAATGCCCGTTCTGCGGGGCGCACGTGGAACAGCGCGGCGCGCATCTGTTCTGCACGAACTCGCTCTCCTGCACGCCGCAGATAACGGCAAGGCTCGCGCATTTCGCCTCGAGGGACGCGATGGATATAGAGGGCTTCTCCGAAAAGACCGCCGAGCTGCTGATCAACGAAACGGGACTCCGCAATATCCCGGAGCTTTACGAGCTCAACGAAAAGAGCTTCCACGGGCTTGCGGGCTTCGGCGACAAGCGCGTTTCCAACGTGCTCTCCGCGATCGAAAAGAGCAAGGATCGCCCGCTCGCCTCGTTCATATTCGCGCTCGGAATACCCAACGTCGGCATAAAGACCGCAAGGGATATCGCTTCCGTATTCGGCACGCTCGAACGTTTCCGCGCGGCTTCGTTCGAGGAGCTCGTCGCGATAAAGGACGTCGGCGACATAGTTGCGGACAGCATAATCGGCTTTTTGAAGGATCCTTCGCTCTCCTCGCAGATTGACCGGCTTTTGGAGCTCGGCGTCAAGCCCCGCCCCGTCGAAAAGGACGATTCGCCCCGCCCGCTCGAGGGAAAGACCCTCGTCGTAACGGGTACGCTCGAAAGGATGGACCGCCGCTCGATAGAGGCGCTTATCGGCAGCCTCGGCGGAAAGGCGGCGGGCAGTGTAAGCAAAAAGACCGATTACGTCGTCTGCGGCGAAAACGCCGGCTCGAAGCTCGATAAAGCGAGGGAGTTAGGCGTCAAGGTGCTCTCCGAATCGGAATTCTTCTCTATGATAGGCATGTAAGATGAGGATAGGAAAACTGACAAACGAACAGCTCGACGAGCTGATATTGAAAAAGCTCAAGCATACCCGGAGCGAGGTCGTCTGCGCCCCGAGCGTGGGCGTGGACTGCACCGCGGTAAAGCTCGAAAACGGCCTGGCTTCGCTCTCCTGCGATCCCATAACCGCCGCCGGCTCCGACATAGGCCGGCTCACCGTCAACGTCTCCTGCAACGACGCGGCGGCTTCGGGCGCGGAGCCTATAGGGCTTATGATAACGCTGCTCCTTCCCCCCTCCGTTACCGAGGAGGAGATCGGCGCCGTCATGGACGAGATAGTCGCCGCGGCGGAGGCCTCCCACGTGGACGTGATCGGCGGGCATACAGAGATCACCTCCGCCGTGAACCGCATCGTCACCTGCGCGACGGTGATCGCAAAGCCCGTCGGAGAGGATTTCATCTCTCCCAAAGGCATGATGCTCGGCGACGATATCGTCATAACGAAGCACGCGGGACTCGAGGGCGCACTCATAATGGCGGACAAGCTTCCCGCTGACTCCGACGTACTTTCTGCCGCAGAGCTTGGATCCGTGCGTTCCTTTGCGGAGCTTACGAGCGTCGTCAAGGAGGGTCTTTACGCCGCGAAAAACGGCGCTCACGCCATGCACGACGTTACCGAGGGAGGCATTTTCGGCGCCCTTTGGGAGATGAGCGCCGCCTCCGGCATTGGTATCGAATTCGATATCGGCTCCATCCCCGTGCATCCCGTTACACGCAAGCTAAGCGCGTATTACGGCGTGAATCCGTATAAGCTCATCTCAAGCGGAAGCATGCTCATCGCCTGCAATGACGGCGAAAAGCTCGTTAAGGGCTTAAAGGCACTCGGCATAGACGCCGCCGTAATAGGAAAAGCCGTCGATAACGGCGGGGTCGTCCGCTCGTTCGGCGGCAGGCTCGTCGAACCTCCCGAGGCGGACGAGATCTATAAGGTCTGATAATAAGATAAGCTTAAAATAGGAACCGGGGACGATCCATCCCCGGTTTGTTAATAATATACGGACGAGGCATTACTTGCCGACACTTACATACTCCTCTATCCTTGCGATCTCGTCCTTATTCAATCCGCCCAGCTCAAGATAGCTCTCTCCGCCCTTTTTAAGATCGAGCGTGTTTATATCCGCGCCTTTTTCGGCGCCGCACATGCAGTACAGGAAATCATACACGTTGCCGAGTATCGCCTCGTATTTTTCCGGTTTATCTGCTTTGTTCACGTTATAATAATTATCATAGGTGATCATGTAATCGTCGATGATCGACTCTGCGGAAGATCCGGACAGCGCAAGCAAAAGCGCGCATACAAAGCCCGTCCTGTCCTTCCCCTCAACACAATGTATAAGGCACGGTCCGTCAAGCTCCGTCATTGCAAGGAGCGCCTCCGAAACGGACTTTGCGAACGCCTCGGACCGATAGTTCGCGTTCAAAGCAAGGAGCAGAACGTTCCCCTCACGGTACAGCGAATCATAGTATTGAGAAGCGAAGCCCTCCGCAGCGACATAGGAGGCATACTTTTCCTCATTATCGGAGAGGTTGATCACGAATCTTATCCCGGCTTCCTCACATAGGCGGTTCGCATATGCGGCGCGGCAATGCTGATCGTCGCAGGGTGACGCGGAACGATAGAACATGTTTTCTTTCAGACCTTCGCCTTTGATCACGCGGAAATTGGCAAATATCACGTCCGAAGTGAAATCGTTCCTGTCATCGGAATAGCTCAGCGCAAAAAGTTCCTGTACGTCCTTGTATTTTCCGGCGGCGTTGAGCGTGATCGTGACGGAAGAGGATCCGGTCATGCCGAACTCCTTCCAAGTGCCGGCGCCGTAATTCCTTGCGATCACCGGATGCGGATACCCCGGATACCCGCAGAGGAGCATTTCGCCGACGGGCACGTAATAGCCCGAATAATACGGGATATCCTTAAAGTTTTCTCCGTTATCGAAGGTTATATCGACGCTGTCGCCGAAGCTGAAGCCCATAGCGTTGAACTCGTCTATCGAAGGACTAATGTATACGTTGCCGAATTCCTCGTCCTTTTCGACTCCGATACTGCCCGTGGATATCTCAGCCTTTTTTCTGGCGCAGCCTCCGAATGCTGCCGCGATCATAACAGCGGCGAGCAGTAAGCAGCACATTTTCTTGATCCTCACGATGTTTTCTCCTTTCACGACCGGTCGTTGTATCCATACCGCAGTGCGGCGGCTTAATAAAAAAAACCGAGTCAGATACGATTCTTCCCGGTTTTCCCGCTTCTTTACTGTTCCTTTTTCAGCTTCCTTACCCTCTCGGCGGTAAACTCCTTCGTCTTCACCCAAAGACCATGGAGCTGTTTTTTATGCGTGCAGAGCTTCTCGGTGCAGTTCGCGCATTTAAGGTAATCGTTAGTGCTTTCGGCGAACCGCTCGGGATGGATGTAGAATGTGATCTCCCACCTTGCGAGCAGAATGATGGACATACCGAGCAGCGTCCACGCATAGACGTTTTTGATAAATATGAGCGACGTGAACATCATCGCGTAGTCCCAGTTGTAGATGCGGCATGCACTGCAGCATTTGTTCTTCATGAACCAGGTCTGGAAGGGACAGAAGAACAGTATGCAGATCATATCGCAAACCGAGTACGCGCAGGCCAGAAGCAGCATTATGCCGTCGTCCAGTATCTTCAGCATATAGAGCGCGCCGAATATGAAATTGAACGCGATCCAGATGAGTGCGACGAGCATTACCGCGTTGTTGTCCTGGATATCTATCTCGGTTTTGCCGGACTTGATATAGTTCCGTTTGAACTGTTTCTGGCAGCCGGGGCTCTCAAGCTTGGACGGGAAGAAGCGCAGGATCATCTCGACGACGAACACCGCGAAAATTATCTTCATATAAATATGAGAATACTTAAACGGGCTGTACATCGTGATGTTATGGCTTATCTTGCCTATCACGTAAAATGCCAGAGCGCCAAGCAGCAGGGCGGAGCGATAAACAAGCTTGATATAATGCATCGTGCTTACCGGAGTAAGCTTGATGCGAACATTTTTATTTGTTTTCGCGCCCTCTTTAGGAGCTTTTTTATCCTTTGCCTTCATCAGAACAAATCCCCCGATGGATCGTTTATCTCAAGCCTACGCGGCTGTACGCGAGGTCGAGCGTTTGCTGCGCCTTCTCCTGCGCCTTGCGAGCGCCCGCTTCGAGCACGCCGTCAAGGTACGCTTTGTCGTCGAGTATGCGGCGGTATTCACTCTGAACAGGCTCCAGCTCGGCAATAACGGCTTCCGCGACGGCGCCTTTCAGCTTGCCGTAACCGCAGCCCTCGAAGCATTTGACCGCCTCGTCCATGGTCTTGCCGGTGCACGCGCAGAAGATCGTCAAAAGATTGTTGCAGCCGAAGCGGCCCTCCTCATAGGCGATGACGGGCTCGCAGTCGGTGACCGCCTTCTTGAACTTCTTTGTGATCACGGCGGGCTCGTCAAGCATGGAGATATAGCCGTTGGGGTTGGTATCCGTCTTGCTCATCTTATGCTCGGGATCCTGAAGCCCCATTATGCGCGCGCCGAATTTGGGCATTACGGGTTCCGGCACGACGAAAGTCTCGCCGAAGGCGTTGTTGAAGCGTATCGCGATGTTCCTCGCCAGCTCTACGTGCTGCTTCTGATCGTCGCCAACCGGGACCTGATGCGCGCCGTAAATGAGTATGTCCGCTGCCATGAGCACCGGATAGGTGAAAAGACCGGCGTTGATGTTGTCCGCATGCTTGGCGGATTTATCCTTGAACTGCGTCATCCTGGAAAGCTCGCCCATGTAAGTGGTGCAGCCGAGCAGCCATGAAAGCTCCGCGTGCTGGGGAACGTGGCTCTGGATAAAGAGCGGGCTCCTCTTGGGATCTATGCCGCACGCGATCAGAAGCGCCGCCATGGAGCGGGTCTGTGCGCGAAGCTCGTCCGGATCGTTCCTCACGGTAAGGGCGTGCATGTCCGCTACCATATAATAGCAGTATTTATCGTCCTGCTGCATGAGCTTCCAGTTGCGGAGAGCCCCTATGTAATTGCCCAGCGTGGGAATGCCCGTCGGCTTTATGCCGCTCAAAATGATCTTCTTTTCCATTAAGAACCCTCCTTTTTTGCGCCCCTTTCAGAGCAAATGTATTTCCTGCATTTATACCACACAGGAAGGAAAATGTCAAGCCCCGAAAAAAAAACGGAGCCTATTATAATATATTATGTACAAACGCCGTTTTTTTCACCTCCCCTCATTGTTTTTGGCGCCAAAAAGCGTTACAATCAGTATATGGAAAAAACCCCGAAAAGCTTTTCTTAAAGGAGGAACACTATGAAAAAACTTCTCAGTCTGTTCATTGCCCTTGCTATGCTGTTCACTGCGTTCAGCGCGTTCGCAATGCCCGCCAGGGACGGCGAAGACGATGATTTCGTCATGCCCGACGCAATGATCTTCTTCACCAATGACGTTCACTGCGGCATTGAGGACGGCTGGGGCTACGCGGGCGTAGCCGGCACCAGGGAGCTTGTTCAGGAGCTCGGCATCGACGCTCTTCTGGTCGACGCGGGCGATCACGCTCAGGGCGGCCCGATCGGCACCCTCAGCCACGGCCAGTACATAATCGACATCATGAACGCCGCGGGCTACGATCTCGCCATCCCCGGCAACCATGAGTTCGACTACGGCATGGATCAGTTCTTCAACCTTGTCGATTCCGCCGATTATCCCTACATCTCCTCGAACTTCATGCATTATGAGAACGGCGCACCCACCGATCTCGTATTCGACGCTTATAAGATGTTCGAGCTCGGCGGACACAGCGTTGCCTTCGTCGGCATCACCACCCCCGAAGCCATCACCAAGTCCACCCCCACCTATTTCCAGGATGCGAACGGCAATTACATCTACGGCTTCTGCCAGGATCCCACCGGCGAAATGCTCGTTGAGGCGGCTCAGGACGCCGTTGACGCCGCCCGTGCCGAGGGCGCCGAGTACGTATTCATACTCGCCCACACCGGTATAGACGAGCAGAGCTCCCCCTGGACCACCAACGAGATCGTCTCCCGTCTGCACGGCATCGACGCTTATATCGACGGTCACAGCCACAGCATCTACAACGAGGTCATGCAGGACGCCGACGGCAACGACGTTCTCGTCGCCCAGACCGGCACCAAGCTTGCGAACCTCGGTATGCTCAGCATATTCCCCGACGGCAGTCTCCAGATCGATATCCAGGCCGCCGACGCTGAGGAGACCTTCATTATCCCCGATCCCGAAGTCGACGAGCTCATCCAGCAGATCAAGGCTCAGTATGAAGAGCTCCTCCATGAGGTAGTCGCTTACACTCCCTTCGATCTCGTTGTGAACGATCCTGCGACCGGCGAGCGCATCGTCCGTTCCCAGGAGACCAACCTCGGCGACCTCTGCGCCGACGCTTACAGGACCCTCCTCGGCGCCGATATCGCTTTCGTCAACGGCGGCGGCGTCCGTGCGAACATTAACGAGGGTGAGATCACCTTCGAAAACGTCATCAACGTTCACCCCTTCGGCAACGAGGCCTGCCTCGTTGAGGTCACCGGTCAGCAGATACTCGACGCGCTCGAAATGGGCTCCCGCATGGTACCCAACGAGAACGGCGGTTTCCTGCAGGTAGCGGGCATCACTTATGAGATCCATACCGCGCTTGAGCCCAACGTAATAGTCGGCGAAGACAAGATGTGGCAGGGTCCCGCGGGGATCCCCTACCGCGTACAGAACGTCATGGTCATGGATCGTGAGACGGGCGAATACCAGCCCCTCGATCTTGAGAGGGTCTACACTCTCGCATCCCATAACTACATGCTTCTCAACCAGGGCGACGGCTTCGCGATGTTCGGCAGGAACAACGTCAACGTCCTCCAGGAGGACGTCATGATCGACAACGCTGTGCTCATCAACTACATCCAGTCGATGCCCGGCGGAGAGGTCGACGGCGTCGAATACGAGCATATCGTGGAAGGCTATGAGGATCCCTACGGCGAGGGAAGGATCGTTATCGTCGAAAACGAGGAATCCGATACCATGGGCGACGTCAACGGCGATAAAACGGTCGACGCCGCAGATGCTCTGATCGTTATGCGCTATACCATGGGCATCGGCGAGATCTATGAGCCGAATATGCCCTACGCCGACGTTAACGGGGACGGCGTCGTGGATCTGGCGGACGCGCTGCTTATCATCCGCTACTCGATGGGATTGATAGACGGCTTCCCTGTTGCAGACCCCGAATAAACCGATAAGCAAAACTCCCGGAGGAAACCCTCCGGGAGTTTTATTATGCCTTGTTTCAGATGCCCATCTCTTCCTTGACTTCCCTGAAGCACTTCACGGCGAAGTCGAGGTCTTCCTTGGTGTGACCCGCGGAAACCTGGGTGCGGATCCTGTCCTTGCCCTTGGGCACGACGGGATAGCAGAAGCCAACCACGTAAACGCCCTTATCGAGCATCCTGCGCGCGAACTCCTGAGCGATCTTCGGGTCGTAGAGCATGACGGGCACGATGGGATGGGTGCTCTCGATCACGTCGAAGCCGACCTTGCCGAGCTGCTCGCGGAAGTACTTGGTGTTCTCGTGCACCTTATCGCGGAGCGCGGTGGACTCGTTCAGCATATCGATGACCTTGATGGAAGCAGCGCAGATAGCGGGAGCGAGCGTGTTGGAGAAGAGATAAGGACGGCTCTTCTGGCGGAGCATGTCGACGATCTCCTGACGGGCGCAGGTGTAGCCGCCGGACGCGCCGCCCATTGCCTTGCCGAGGGTGCCGGTGATGATGTCAACACGACCCATTACGCCGCATGCCTCGTGAGTGCCCTTGCCGTGCTCGCCCATGAAGCCGACCGCATGGCTGTCGTCGACCATAACGAGAGCGCCGTACTCATCCGCGAGATCGCAGATGGCGGGAAGGTTCGCGATGATGCCGTCCATGCTGAATACGCCGTCGGTGGCGATGAGCTTGATGCGGCAGTCCTTGGCGGCCTCGAGCTGGGCCTTCAGGTCTTCCATATTGTTGTTCTTATAGCGGAAACGATGCGCCTTGCAGAGGCGTACGCCGTCGATGATGGAGGCATGGTTGAGCTCGTCGGAGATGATGGCGTCGTCCGGCCCGAGGATGGTCTCGAACAGACCGCCGTTCGCGTCGAAGCAGGAGGTGTAGAGTATGCAGTCGTCCATCTCGAGGAAGTCGGCGAGCTTGCGCTCGAGCTCCTTATGGATCTCCTGCGTGCCGCAGATGAAGCGAACGGAGGAAAGACCGTAGCCCCACTTCTCGTAGCTCGCCTTGGCGGCGGCTATGATCTCGGGATTATTGGCAAGCCCGAGGTAGTTGTTTGCGCACATATTGAGCACGCCCTTCGCCTTGGTGGTGTCGATCCTTGCGCGCTGCTCGGTGGTGATGATGCGCTCCTCACGCCAGGTGCCCGCCTCGCGGATGGCGTCGAGCTCTTTCCTGAAAATGTCATAAGCCTGTTTCATACGTGTTGCTCCTTTATAATGAATTCCTTATTTGGTCCAATCGAGTACGACCTTGCCGCTCATGCCGCTGTTCATGGCCTCGAAGCCCTTCTCGAAATCGCGGTAATTGAAGCGGTGGGTGATCATGGGAGAAAGATCGAGACCTGCCTCGACCATAGCGCCCATCTTGTACCAGGTCTCGAACATTTGCCTGCCGTAGATGCCCTGGAGGGTGAGTCCCTTGAATATGACCTCATTCCAGTCGACGGAGGTGCCGGGCTTTGCAATGCCGAGGAGGGCGACCTTACCGGCGTTCCTCATGGCGGAGATCATCTGGTTGAGCGCAATGCCGGAACCGGACATCTCAAGACCTACGTCGAAGCCCTCGGTCATGCCGAGCTCCTTCATAACGTCCTCGAGCTTCTCCTTGGTGGTGTTGACGACCCTGGTCGCGCCCATCTTCTTCGCCATGCCGAGGCGGTAATCGTTGATATCGGTAACGACGACCTTGCGCGCGCCGTTCTGACGGCAGATGCCCGCCGCCATCATGCCGATGGGACCCGCGCCGGTGATGAGGACGTCCTCGCCTATCACGTCGAACATGAGCGCAGTATGGGTGGCGTTGCCGTATGCGTCGAAGAAGGAGATGATATCCTCCGGAATATCCCAGGTGATGGGTATGACGTTCCTCGCGGGGATGCAGATATACTCCGCAAACGCGCCGTTGCGCTGAACGCCGACGCCCTGAGTCTTGGCGCAGAGATGGCTCTTGCCGGAGCGGCAGTTCCTGCAGTGACCGCAGGTGATATGACCTTCGCCGGAAACGAGCTGACCGATCTCAAGCCCCTCTACCCCTTCGCCGAGCGCGGCGATCTCGCCCACGTACTCATGACCGATGGTCACGGGGGGCTTTACGTGCGTCTGGCTCCACGGATCCCAGTTGTAGATATGAACGTCCGTGCCGCAGATAGCGGTCTTGTGGATCTTGATGAGGACTTCACCGTGATGTACCTCGGGCACGGGTACCTGCATCAGGGTTAGCCCGGGAGCAGCTTCGGTCTTGACAAGAGCATCCATCATTGTTTTCATAGTTTTTTCCGTCCTTTTTTGAGAATTTATTTGTTCAGCAGTTTCTCGAGCGCGGCAAGCTTGATGGCGAGGCACAATACCTGCATCGCCTGGGTAAGCTCGTCACAGGGCGGGAAGCTGGGAGCTATACGAAGGTTCTGATCCTTGGGATCGTTCTTGTAGGGATAGGTCGCGCCCGCGCCGGTCATAACGACGCCCGCGTCCTTGCAGAGAGCGTGCACTCGCTTCGCGCAGCCCTCCATCACGTTGAGTGAAACGAAGTAGCCGCCGGTGGGCTTATGCCAGGTGGCAATGCCGAGCGGCGCGATCTCGTTCCCGAGCGTTTCGAGGACTATATCGAACTTGGGCTTCAGCACCGCGGCATGCTTCTTCATATGCTCGTGTACGCCGGCGGCGCTGCCGAAGAACTTGACGTGGCGCAGCTGATTGAGCTTATCATACGAAATGATCTGCGCATTCCAAAGCTTCTTCATGTACGCCATATTATCCTCCGAGCAGCAGAAGCAGCTAACGCCCGCGCCGGGGAACGTGATCTTGCTGGTGGAAGCGAACTCGAATACCATATCGGGATTGCCGCCGAGCCTGCATGCCTCGAGTATGTTGAGGAAGGGCACGAAGGGACCGTCGAACTCATGCACGCAGTAGGCGTTGTCCCACATCAGCAGGAAATCGGGAGCGGCGGGCTTCATGTTGGCAAGGCGATAGATGGTCTCCTCGCTGTAAACGACGCCGTCGGGATTCGAGTACTTGGGAACGCACCACATACCCTTTACCTCGGGATCCTTGATGAGCTCCTCCACCATATCCATATCGGGACCGTTATCGAGAAGCGGTATCGTTATCATCTCGATGCCGAAGGACTCGCAGATGGTGAAATGCCTGTCATAGCCGGGAGCGGGACAGATGAATTTAACGCGGTCGAGCTTCGCCCATTTTTCGGGAGAATGCAGCAGACCGTGCGTGAACGCCTTTGCTATGACGTTATACATAAGCTCCAGAGATGCGCTTCCGCCCATGAACACCTGCTCGTACTTGACGCCCAAAAGCTCCGCAAAGAGCCTGCGGCAGGCGGGAAGACCCATGAGCTCGCCGTAGTTGCGAGCCTCCACCCCGTCCATCTTCGTCTCGGAAGGGTCGATGTACATATTGAGCATTTCGTCGGAGAGCGCAAGCTGCTCCAAACCCGGCTTGCCCCTCGACATATCGAGCTTCAAGCCCCTTGCTTTCAGCTCCTCATACTGAGCGAGCGCCGAATCGTACAGAGCCTCTTTTTCCTCACGGCTCATTTCAAAAACTGTAGGCATTTAGATGATACCTCCGCTTATGATATTGGCATACATACGCCTTATAAATTATAGTCCTTTTGGCAGGTAGTGTCAAATATATATTACGTTTGGGAACAAGAAAATCGGCGCGGACAGATCATTGTCCGAGCCGATCGAATTTGCCGTCATTGACTTGTTTTAGTTATTCGCGCTGTCGATCATTCCCTTCACGGTATTCAGCAGATCCTCTTTAATTGCGAGTTTCTTCGCTTCGATCTCTTTTTCCTCCATATCGAAAATGCCGAAATCACCTTTGATCCAATAATGAGCTCCATTGTGCTCGAACACATATATGATCGACACCCTGTCCGTGGTGTATTCTGCTTCTTGTATAATGGCGCCCTTATACTTTTCGCTCGACATAATATCCGACATAAAAGATATATGGCTGCCGGACTCGACTCCGGCTTGCCAGAAATAGCCTATTTCTTCGGAATGCCCGGACATACCATAACCCGTCGCCTTTCCGCTGCGGGTCCTGCTTGTAAGGTAAAGGACCGCTGCATAGTTCTGCTCCGAATGCAGCAGCGCGGGATCCGGAACGAGAAGATCAAGCTTGGCTTTTTCGAGGTCTGCTTTAAGTTCATCCACCGTTTTGATCTGTTTCATGGGCTGCGGATAGATCGGCCAGGTCTTGTACACCTCTATACCGATGACCGTCGCTAATGCGGCGATCGCAGTAAGAACAAATGCCAGCACAGATGCAAGTACGATCTTCCACGTGTTCTTCTTCTTGACTTTTTTCTAGGATTCGGCAATCTTTTTTGCGTTTTCCTCATCAAACGCTCTCTCGGCTACGCCGTCCGAGCCGAGAAGCTTATCGTATTCACTCCTGCAGGAGGGGCAGGTCTTCAAATGCTCCTCTATGGCGCGCTTCGTATCCTCGCTGCACACGCTGTCGTGGTAGAGCGGCAGAAGGTCATTTACGATACTGCATGGGATATTCATTCGATCATCTCCTTTATCATTTTCTTTGCGCGGTGAAACGTCACCCGCGCCCAGCTCTCGGTCTTTTGATGCAGCTTTGCTATCTCGGCAAACGACAGCTCGCCGAACACCCTCTGCCAAAAGACCTCCCGATACGGCTCGTTAAGCTCGTGAAGCAGGGCGTGCACCTTTAGAGACAATTCCTTATCCGAGAGCCGTTCCTCTATCGAAGGTCCTTCGTCCGCCAGCTCCTCGGGAAACTCGGTCAGCCGCCTGTGTTTTTTAAGATAGCTTCGATAAGCGTTCTTTGCTATCCCGCACGCCCAAACGCTGAATCTGCAGTCGCCACGGTAGGAATCGATATTCTTGAAGACCTTGAAAAACGTCTCCTGCGTGAGCTCTTCGGAAAGCGCCGGATCGTGCGTGAGCTTGACGAGATAAGCGCAGACCTCCGGGTAAAAATCCCGGTAAAGTTCTTCAAAATCAGCCAGGCTCATCACCCCCTTTACGTATAAGAGACTCCCGCAGCCGCGTTTCGTTACAATTTTTATTATAGCATATTTCGCCGGCATGTGGTATAATCACCGCGGTTAGGAATATGCAGGTCACAGTCTGGACGTTTTTGATAGTGTGCCCGCTCGTTTTCCTTGCGGGATTCGTGGACTCCGTCGCCGGCGGCGGGGGCGTTATTTCGCTGCCCGCATATCTTATCGCGGGCGTGCCCGTCAAGCTCGCGGCGGGCACGAACAAGCTCGCAAACGGCTGCGGTACGGCGCTCGCCTCATATAAATACGCAAAAAGCGGCAACGTCGATTGGCTCGCCGCGATACCGGCGGGCGTGTTTTCCCTGATCGGGTCGACGCTCGGCACTTCGCTCGCCGTGTATATGCCCGACAGGATACTTGAAATAATAATCGTTTCAGCGCTCCCCCTCGTCGCCCTGATGCTCTTCTTCTCAAAGGGCTTCGGCATGGAGGAAAAGCCCGCAAAGTCAAAGGGAAAAACGGTGCTTCTCGCCTCCCTTATCGGGCTTGTGATAGGCTGTTACGACGGGCTCGTGGGTCCCGGTACGGGCACGTTCCTCGCGCTCGCGTTCTCGATGATACTCGGTTATACGCTCCTTAAATCCTCCGGCTGCGCGAAGATCGCGAATCTCTCCTCCAACGTCGCCTCGCTCGTCGTTTACCTTATCCACGGCGACGTGCTCTTTTCGATCGGCATACCCGCCATCGCATGCTCGATGCTCGGCAACTGGCTCGGCTCGCGCTTTGCCATAAAAGGCGGAAGCAAAAAGATCCGCATCGTAATGTTCTTCGTACTCGGACTGCTGTTAATTAAGATCGGGCTGAAGCTTTTCGGCGTTGAAGGGTTCTGAAACAAATATACTTTAATTCATGCTTGACAACCGGAAGCTTTGGCGCTATAATACTCAAGCATCAAGCGACTGGGTGTAGCGCAGTTTGGTAGCGTGCTTGAATGGGGTTCAAGAGGCCGGAAGTTCAAATCTTCTCACCCAGACCAAAAAAAGACCGGAATCGTTAGAGATTTCGGTCTTCTGCTTTTTGGCCGGATTGCTTAAAATGGCAAGGAATTTTTTTCTAT
>JAEEGF011628197.1_pt1 | contig 18630 bp, 19 predicted proteins | sample 9134171 | NCBI WGS metagenome assembly JAEEGF01 (sample SAMN16246542, study PRJNA631951) | gut metagenome | biome: gut microbiome; feature: rumen; material: AP-attached | host: Bos | place: Iran: Karaj | collected 2018-10
ATTCCCTCCTGAATTTAATGTTCAAAAATCTCTTACCATACTGCTGAAATACACTTGTGACACCTAGTTCAAAGGATCTCATCAAAAGATCGGCCTCTTTGGAAGGCTTGTCTGTAAATCTCATGCCCATAATACCCTTGTCCGCGTCCTGATAGGTAGTTACCCTGTCATCTGCAAACTTCTCAACTGAATTGATGGTATTGATGGTCAGAACAGATATGGCGGCACATACAATGTCTCGGCCGCTGTCCGCAAAGCCTGCGTGTCCGTTACACTCCAGTGCTCTGTAACAATCTTCTGAATCCTTGGTGATCGTAATAGTTGTCATATTGTATTCCGGTGTGATTACATCTCAATCTTGTCGATCTTAACAAGTGTGAAAGGCTGTCTGTGACCGTTCTTCTTGTGATAGCCAGTCTTTCTCTTGTACTTGTAAACTACAACCTTCTTAAACTTGCCCTGCTCAACAACGCTGGCCTTAACCTTAGCGCCTGCAACATCTCCTGCAACCTTAAGTGTGCTGTCATCGTTTACTGCAATAACATTGTCGAATGTTATCTCTTTTCCGGGCTCAACATCAAGCTTCTCGACTCTGATCTGATCGCCCTCGGAAACTTTGTACTGCTTACCACCTGTAACAATTATTGCGTACATAAGTTACCTCCTTCTTCTAAAAAACTCGCTAACTTCGGCGGGGCGGGGCCCACTTATGCCTAGTTAAGCGGCATACCATGGTATATTATCACAGCTGATTGTCATTGTCAACACTCTTATCTGTATATAATATCTCTTTTAATGATTTATCATTTTTGTTTCTTGTAAGCTCCACTATTCCCAGGCCTGTGATGTCTATAAACTCTGTGTGGACAGGTTCTTTTTTGCATAGTGCTCTTACCGTTTCGCAGAGCTTATCGGTGTCCTCTTTGGATTTCATATTGATGAAATCTATCAGGATCATGCCAGAAAGGTTACGAAGGCGTATCTGCCTGAATATCTCCCGCGCGGCCTCAAAATTTACTTTGGAGGAGGCGTCCTTTTTGCCGTCTATGGCCTTGCCTGTATTGACATCTATTGCGTTGAAGCTCTCAAGCTGTTCGATTATAAGAAAGCCGCCGCTCTTTAGCCATACGCGGTTCTTAAGGAGCTTTTCCACATCCTGGTTTATGCTGTATACAACAGATGACTCCAGGTAATTGATGTCTGAAGTGCCTCTGTTTTTTAGGAAGGCTGCAGCTTTTTCCTTATGGGCTTCTATGTCCTCTTCGCTTCCCTTCTCGAGACAGGAAAAGACTGTTCTCTTCCTGCCTTCATCTAATATGCCGTAAAGCTTTGAAAGGCAGGCTCTTACGTCGGAGAGGATGATCTCCCCGGCCTCTTTTGCAGGTAACCCGGCGGCTTCGGTTCTGATGATTATCCCAAAACCGTCAGCTTTTATAAGGTCCGAGGCTGTGCTGCACAGATCCGGGTATTCTTTTTTTATGGTATCTATCAGCAGTGCTCTTTTATCTGCGTCTAGCTTTAAGGAGGCTCCCACTCCTTTTCTGCCTAGGGTCACCACGCTGTATCTGCCTGAAATGCTGATGCAGGAGGTGAGCTTTGCCTTTTTGGACTTAAGGGCCTCAGTCTCCACCTGCAGGATAACTTCATCCCCCTGCCGGATCCTGTCGGAGGAAGTAAAGGTCCTGTTTACCACCGTCGAGGGAAGGATGTGCTTCATAGGAACATAGCCTGTCTCAGAGTCTGCAAACTTCACAAAGGCGGAATCAAGATTTTTGATGACATTTTCAACCCTGCACAGGTATATGCTGTCAAGGTCACTTTTGTGAACCACAGACAGATATTCAAGATTATTGTCCTCATAGGCGGCCACCACCGGGTGATCTTTGTACTTGGTAACAAGAATATCAGCCATTTATATACACTCTTTCACTGCTCTCATCTGTAATGAAGGGTTCAATATATGTCCCCTTCTCATCGGAGGACTCCCTGTATATGTCTATCCTGTGGATATCAAGCCACACGGGATCAAAGTCTTTTCCAAGGCTCTTAAAGAAGTATTCAAACAAAAGTGCTGCCTTAAGTGTGGCCTTGCTGCTCATGGCAAGAAGAAGGTCGACTTTACCGGTCTGCCTGTCAAAAGAGTACCTGTATATCATCTCTTTCATGTTGATCTCTTTTTCGCCGCTCTTGGTCTTTTTCATGGCAGGAAGACTGTCACGGGACAGATACTGCTCCATTTCGCTCATCCAGTCAAAATCAGGGATGCAGGCTTTTCTGAAGCCAATGCTGTATCTGGCACCTCCTGACAGGGTCATGGCCTTTTCCTCGTGCTCATCCAGCTCTTTGATGGCCAGTATCTTTATCCCTTCGTTCATGACGCTGTTGAGCCTGTCCATTATATCCTGACAGCTCTTCATGCTGACTACGGTCATATCCAGGTACTCACCGTCGCTGGTAGCACCGACGCTTAAGGGCTGGGCAAAGGACAGGATCTGGTGAGGGCTGAAGCCCTCTGAATACTTGATATCTATATCAGCCCTTCTTATGGCCTTCTGGAAATATCTCATAACATCAAGATGACCTATGAATTTGATGGGGCCGTTCTTGGAAAACTTAAGTCTAAGTTTAGTCATTCTCTTTTTTCTCCATGCAAACTCCTACCTTGTAGGATGCAGCACCGCATCCAAGGCATCCTTTCCTGCAGTTTGTGGAGGGCTTGCCCTCCTTGGCTGTGTGCCACTCCCTCAGAAGGAAGCTCTTGGTGACACCGCAGTTTAATATATCCCAGGGGAAAATCTCGTCATCTTTTCTTTCCCTGGTGGTGTAAAAGAAAGGATCAATTCCGCATTCCCTGAAGGTGTCCATCCACACATCGAATTTGAAGTACTCGCTCCAGGCATCATATACGCAGCCCTTTTTGTAGGCCTCCAATATGACCTTGTTAAGCTTCCTGTCACCTCTGGCGAAAATACCCTCCATCATGCTGGCGTCAGCCTCATGCCAGTTGTATTTGATATGCTTCTGGTTCAGCTGGCTCATGATACCCTTTCGGGTCTTGTTGGCCTTGTCAAGGAACTCCTCCTTGGTGTCCATCCTGGCCCATTGGAAAGGCGTAAAGGGCTTTGGAACAAAGAATGATGTGCTGGCGGTAATATCTATGGTGCGACCGTTTCTCTTTTCCTTGGGGACGGTCTCAAAGTATTCTACGGCTATCTTGTTGGCTATATCGCCGATTCCTGCTATGTCTTCGTCGGTTTCTCCGGGAAGCCCCAGCATAAAGTAGAGCTTGACCTTGTTCCAGCCTCCGAGGAAAGCCTCGTGGGAGCCCCTTAAAATATCCTCTTCAGTCAGGCCCTTGTTGATAACATCCCTCATTCTCTGGGTGCCGGCTTCAGGCGCGAAAGTGAGACTGCTCTTTTTAACATCCTGCACCTTGCTCATCACATCCAGTGAAAAGGCGTCAATTCGAAGTGAAGGCAATGAGATATTGATCTTTTTTTCATTGCAGCTCTCAATGAGGAAGTCCAAAAGTTCAGGAAGATGTGAGTAATCGCTGGAGGAAAGTGAGCTTAAGGAAATCTCCTCATAGCCGGTGTTCCTAAGGGACTCCAGGGCAATCTTTTTGAGATACTCTACGTCCTTCTCACGCAGAGGCTTGTATAGCTGACCTGCCTGACAGAATCTGCAGCCCCTGATACAGCCCCTCATGATTTCGAGTACAACTCTGTCCTGAGTGACCTTGATGTAAGGGACCACAGGCCTGGTGGGATAAAAGACCGAAGAGATATCCGTGCACATTTCCTTGTCAATGGTACGCGGAATATCCTCAAATATGGGTTCCATGGACTTAATGGTTCCGTCTTCCTTGTAGGTTACGTTATAAAAGGCCGGGACGTAAATGCTGGGAATTTTGGCAGCTTCATGTAAAAATTCGCTGCGGGAAAGCCCTTCTTTCCTGGCTCTCTTATAAAGGTCAAAAAGCTCCCTGTATTTGGTCTCTCCTTCTCCTATGTAAAAAAGATCAAAGAAATCCGCAATTGGTTCAGGATTGTAGCTGCAGGGTCCACCGCCTATGACAATGGGGTCATCCCAGGTCCTGTCTGCACTGCAGAAAGGAATACCTGACAGATCCAAAACCTGGAGGATGTTGGTATAACACATCTCATACTGCAGCGTAAAGCCCAGGAAATTAAAGTTTTTAACCGGTTCCTGAGACTCCAACGCAAAAAGAGGTATATTCTCCCTCCTCATGAGCTCGTCCATATCCATCCATGGGGAATAGACTCTCTCACACCATACATCGCTGTAGGAGTTGAACATACCGTAAAGTATCTGAATGCCAAGATGAGACATTCCTATCTCATAGACATCCGGGAAACAGAAGGCAAATCTGATATCAACCTCATTCCTGTCCTTGTAGACAGCGTTGACCTCGTTGCCTATATATCTCTCGGGCTTTTCTATGCGAAGGAGCATCTCATCTGAAAGTGCTAAATTGTAATTCATATGTTTTCCTTTACCTATGGTCTGTTACCTTCGTGACAGTTCGTCTGTAATATCCTCCCAGCTGACATTTTTAACAGCCATGAGGACCATCATATGATACAGGAAATCTGACATTTCGTAAATAACCTCATTGTCATTTGGATTCTTGGCGGCGATGACCATCTCCGTAGCCTCTTCGCCAACCTTCTTGAGAATCTTATCAATGCCCTTTTCGTAGAGGTAGTTGGTGTAGGAGCCTTCCCTGGGGTGCTCTTTTCTGTCCTTTATAACTTCATAGACGCTGTCCAGAACCTTTTGAGGATTCTTTTCGCTGTAATCCTTTTTGGCGATCTCATTAAAGAAGCAGGAATAGCTTCCGGTGTGGCAGGCTGCGCCCACCTGCTTGACCTTGGCAAGAATGGTGTCCAGATCGCAGTCGGCAGTCAGCTCCTTGACGAACTGGTAGTGAGAGCTGGTCTCTCCCTTGATCCAGAGTTCATTCCGGCTCCTGCTGAAATAGGTCATTCTTCCGGTCTGAAGGGTCATGTTGTAGGCCTCTTCATTCATATATGCCAGCATCAGCACCTGATCAGTTCTGTAGTCCTGTACTATGACAGGTACCATTCCATCAGAGTTCTTTTTAAGCTGCTCCCAGGTAAACTTAGGCTCTAAGATGTACATCTTAAGGCCCTTTGAAAGACATTCATTTCTGCTGTCATTTATGCCTGAAAGGTTTGAAGTAACAAGGCTGCCGCAAACACCTGTGGCAAGATCGTAAGAAGCAAAGAACTCATAGATGCTGTTAAAGGTACAATTTTCACCTGTCACAACAGTCAGGGGAAGCTCTGCTGTGCTTTTGACAGACTCATTATTTTCAGGGAAAAGAATAAGCTCCGAGGCGTACTCTTTTACCTCTTTTAAGTTATCTAAAATGGCGTTCTGATCCTCATAGCAGATAACGATCTTATCCCTGCCAAACTTTTCTGACACTTCCTTAAGGATCTCAATATTGCCGGCCTTTCTGAAGTTGAGGCAGGCCTTTTTACATCCGGCGTAGAGAAGCTTTTTGATGTCCTCCATGCGCTTTACATTGCCGGCGCCTGTAACGGGGACGTCCACAGCCTTGCAGATATCCTTGATCATGTCCAGGGCCTCTTCGTGGGCCTTATCGCCATCGGACAGGTCAAATACAATGATCTCATCTGCACCTGAATCGGATATCTGTGTTGCATAAAGAACCGGATCTTCAGAGATCACTGTCTTATCCTTTGGGCCTTTGACAGCCTTTTTATCTAAAAGAAATATTGAGCCGTTAATCTTTTTAGCCATGTCCATCATATCAGAGAGCTCCTTTTGTGCTTAATACGTCGGTGATCCTGGGATCAAATGTTACTGCTTCATCAAGCGCCTTGCCAAAGGCCTTGAAAAGTGCTTCAATCTTGTGGTGGTCATTGATGCCTGACAGAACCTTAAGATGCAGGTTCATTGCTGCTGAATATGATACAGCATAAAAGAACTCTCTAACAAGCTGGGTATCGAAATCTCCCACCATGGGAGCTTTAAATTCTGCGTCCAGGTCAAAGTATGGCCTTCCGCAAAGATCAACTGCACAAAGCACCAGAGTCTCGTCCATGGGAAGGATCATGCTGCCGTATCGCTTAATGCCCTTTTTGTCACCAAGGGCTTTGGCAATTGCCTGGCCCAGAACGATGCCGGTGTCCTCAACTGTGTGATGACCGTCTACCTCAATGTCTCCTTTTACGGTGACATCCATGTCATAAAAGCCGTGCTTTGCAAATCCACGGAGCATATGATCAAAGAAACCAATGCCTGTTGAGATGTTTGAAACACCGGTTCCATCAAGGTTTATCGAAACTTTGATATCTGTTTCTTGCGTTTTGCGCTCTACTGTGGCTTCTCTTTTTACCATAGCTTGTGTCTCCTTAGCTGTATGTACCAAATATTGTTAAATCTATATATAAATAATGTATAAACTTGCAGTTTATAGGCATTTTAGAAAGTTCACTTGCATTTTTAATACAATTTGTACACTTTTTTGGCGATTAAAAAACATCTTACCTGCAAATTAACCGATCCGGTCACTTTTCTGAGCTGCATTTTTTACTGAAATCTCACAGCAATTGAGTTGGCATGTGCGGTAAGACCCTCTTCTTTTGCAAAAAGCTCGATATCAGTGTGAACTTTTTCAATAGCCTGCCTTGAATAAGAGATGATGCTGGTCTTTTTGACGAAATCATCCACGGACAGAGGTGAGAAAAATCTCGCGGTCCTGTTGGTAGGCAGAATGTGGTTGGGGCCTGCATAGTAGTCTCCAAGGGGTTCAGAGGAATAATCCCCAAGGAAAATGGCTCCTGCGTTCTTTATCCTTGTCATCACCTCAAATGGATTGACAGTAATTATCTCAAGGTGCTCCGAGGCAACGGCATTGGCGGCTTCGATGGCGTCATCCATGGAATCGGCTACAAAGATATAACCGTAATTATCAAGCGATTTACGGATGATCTCGGCCCTTGAGAGAGTCTTTAAAAACTCATCTATCTCATCGGAGACTTTTTTGGCAAGATCTTTTGAAGTGGTGATCAGGATCGCGCTTGCCATCTCATCATGCTCTGCCTGTGAAAGCAGGTCAGCTGCAACGAATCTTGGATTGGCACTCTCATCTGCAAGAACCAGTATCTCGCTTGGACCTGCAATGGAATCGATGGATACGTGTCCAAAGCAGGCCTTTTTGGCAAGGGCAACAAAAATATTGCCCGGGCCTGTTATCTTGTCCACCTTGGGAATTGACCCGGTACCAAAAGCCATAGCAGCCACAGCCTGGGCTCCACCTGCCTTGTAAACCTCTGTAACACCGGCTATGTCAGCTGCAACCAGGGTTCCGGGATTGACCTTGCCGTCCTTTGAAGGCGGGGTACACATTACGATCCTCTCTACTCCGGCCACCTTGGCGGGAACAACATTCATAAGAACGCTTGAAGGGTAGGCTGCCTTACCGCCGGGAACATATACGCCGGAAATCTCTATGGGCAGTATCCTCTGACCCAGAATGCTGCCGTCGTCCCTGGTGTCTATCCAGGTATTCCTCTTTTGCTTCTCATGAAACTGTCTGATGTTGTCAGCACTTTTTTTCATGACTTCAACAAATTCAGGGTCCAGGGATTCATAAGCCTCTCTGATCTCATCTTCTGTAACCCTGATATTGTCTTTATTTATGTCACAGTGATCAAACTTTGAGGTGTAATCAAATAAAGCCTCATCGCCCTTTGAACGCACGTTATTTATTATCTCATTAACGGTGTTCTCATATTCTGTATAGCTTCCGGGATTCCTGCCCAAAAGGTTTCCCAGCAGTTCCTTTTTGGTATCTTCTGTCAGATTTACTATGCGCATGATCACAAATTCTCCTTTATGTCACTGATAAGCTTTCTTATCCTCTCGGTTTCCATCTGCATGCTGACCTGATTCACTATCATTCTGGCAGACAGTGGGCAGATATCCTCTAAAACCTCAAGCCCGTTCTCTCGAAGAGTTGATCCTGTCTCAACTATATCAACTATGACGTCTGACAGATTGACAATGGGTCCAAGCTCCACTGAGCCGTTGAGCTTTATTATATCTACGGTCTGATGCTTCTTGTTGAAGAAATAGTCCTTGGCTATATTGGGATACTTGCTGGCAACACGGATCATCTCCCTGTGCTCCAAAAGCTCCCGGGCCTCGTGAGGTCCGCAGACACACATTCTGCATTTGCCAAAGCCAAGGTCAAGGACCTCGTAAACTCTCCTGTTCTCCTCAAGGATGGTATCTGCTCCCACAATTCCTATATCCGCAGCGCCGTACTCAACGTAGGTGGGGACATCCGGGCCCTTTGCCAGGAAGAACTTAAGCTTTAATTCCTCATTGGTAAAGATAAGCTTTCTTGTTTTTTTGTCCAGCATCTCCTGGCACTCAATGCCGCATTTATTAAGTATTTCCATGGTCTGATCCACAAGTCTTCCCTTGCCCAGGGCAAAAGTAAGGTATCTCATAAGCCACCATTATTCCTTTCTAAGCTTTAAGGCAACTTTCTGCCCCTTTGATCTAAGCTCAAAAGCCCTGCTTAAGGCCTTGGCAAAATCTTCTTCCGTAAACTCGATGATCTGTGCTTCATCCTCATGCTCCACAGAGACGTTCTGCCTGTAAAGAGCTGACATCAGATCATCAAGAATGATCACAAAACCGATAGCCGGAGCCTCTTTGCCATACTTGCCAAGCAGGGAATCGTATCTTCCGCCCTTTGCAATAGCATCGCCTACGCCGTAGGTATAAGCGCTGAAAATTACGCCTGTGTAGTAATTGAACTTACTGAGCATGCCAAGGTCAAAGGATACATAGTCTGCGCAGCCATAAGACTGGAGGACCTGATAGAGCCTCTGAAGTCTTGCGATGGCGGAAAGTGACCTTTCATTGGAGACCTGATCCCTGGCCTTTAAAAGGGCCTGGTCAGAACCTATAAACTCCTGAAATCTCACTATAAGATCCTTGTATCTGTCCGGAACCTGGCGCTGGGACATAATGTTCTCTGCGGCAAAGTAGTTCTTCTGAAGGATCTGTTCTCTGACCATCTCCTCGGTCTCTTCATCTATGCCGGCTTCCTCGCAGAGGCCCTTGTAATAGTCTGCATTGCCTATGCTGACCTGGAAGTCTGACAGTCCGCTGCTTTTCAGGGACTCGATCAAAAGAGCTATCATCTCTGCATCTGCATAGACCGAATCGTCATTAAAAAGCTCAACTCCGATGTCTAAGTTCTCCTTGAGCTTGCCCTGGAGGTTGGAAGTGTTGAGAAATGACTTACCCTGATATACCACTCTCACGGGATCATCTGTCTCAAGCATGACCTTTGAAGCACATCTTGCTATTGAAGGGGTAAAGTCTGGCCTTAAGACCAGAGTATTGCCCTCTTTGTCAAAAAACTTATAAAGCTCTCTTGCTGCGGAAGCATTGATCTCATCAGCAAACACGTCAAAAAACTCAAAGGTCGGAGTGTCTATGTCCTTGTAGCCAAAGCTCTTCATCCTGCGGTGGATCTTATCCTTGACCAGGAGTCTGTCGCTGCACTCTGAGCCGTAGATATCCCTGACTCCCTCAGGGGTATGTAATAAGACTTTGTTCATAATTACCTCACTTTAGTAATGCACAGTGCTAATATGATAATTCGCTACTATAGTAGAGAGTTTAACCTATATACATATCCTTTGTCAAATCTTTTATTCCCTGTCCTCCAGGTCGATAGACATGGCATCAAGGTAAGGAACCAGGATACCCGCTTCTTTTGACTGCCTGATGACATATTTTTCCTTGAGTTCATCGTGCCTGAAGCTCTTTCTGCCGCCGCTTTGTGCTCTGTCCCAGAACACCTTGAGATCTCTGTAGGGCAGGTAATAGAATTCGTTTAAAGAGCTGTAATAGATCAGAAAGAATGCTACACCGTCCTGCTTCTCAAAGCTGTCCATGAAAAAGACCTGATGCTCATGTATGTTCTCAAGGGCAAAGGTCTCCTGGGCGCTTTCCTTGGCGTCAAAACATACAGGGATACCCTGCACGGCGCCGATGTAGTCAACGGTACTCTTCTGATCAAAATAGGCCAGAGTTATGTGTCTTGTCTCTTTTTCAATATTGATAGGGGTAATGGGGGTGGGTATCTTCTGGATAAGGGCAAGACCAAGCTCCTGGTACTGCTCATTGGTCCTGTTTATCATTTCTTCCAGGGTGGACCCCCTAAGTCCCCTTGATTTCCAGGTAGGCATATCTTTATTTCTCCAAAATCTTATCAAAGGCAGGTGGAAGAAGCGCTATGAACTTCCTGTCTGACAGATATTCAAATGGCTCCTTACAGACAGAAGGGAATTCTACTCTGTAGCTGTGAAGAAGCTGCGTATTAAGCCCTTTATACTTGCGGCCTCCGTATTTGATATCACCTATGATCGGATGGCCGATACTCGACAGATGAGCGCGTATCTGATGTGGTTTACCGGTTATGAGCTTGATCTCAAGAAGGGTAAGGTCCTGATCTGAAAGGTACTCAAGCGGCTCATATTCTGTCTCGATATATGAATATCTGTCATCTTTGGGATCTGTAGTTTTTATGGTCACCTTGTTGCTCTTTTCGTCCTTGCAGAGGTAACCTGTCAGGCGAAGCGGCTCCTTCAGTCTCCCGTGCACGATCGTCCTGTAGTATTTATCGATACTGCGGGTCCTTATGAGCTCCGTCATATATCTTGCTCCGGCAAGTGTCTTGGCGCAGATGACCAGTCCGCTGGTATTGCGGTCGAGCCTGTTGCAGACTGAAGGCCTGTAGGTCTCAAGACTTTCTTTTGTTATGCTGCCCTTTTCAAGAAGGTACTCGATAAGCCATTCATTAAGGCTGACGTCACTTCTTTCGGACTTTTGGGAAAGAACTCCCAGAGGCTTGTTGACAAGGATAATATGCTCATCCTCATAGATGACAGGAAGTTCTCCGAATTCATCGAGAGCTTTTTTTGAAGGCTCCGTGTTATTCTCTGAAGTGCCCTTCATCTTGTCAAAGGTCTCATCGGAGAAATAGATCTTTACGCTGTCTCCATGTGAAAGCTTTTCCTTGCCGTCCGCCTTTTTATCATTGAGAGTAATATTCTTTTTGCGGAGCATCTTGTATATAAAGCCCTTGGAAGCCTCCTTCAAGACTCCGGAAAGGAAGCTGTCAAGCCGCTTACCCTCTTCATTTGATCCTATAACAATCTCTTTCATAGAATCTCCTACAGTGATATGGACAAAAGAACTGATGCAGCAGTTTCCTGTGTTCCCGCAACCCATGCATCCTCAATTGCCCTGGGGTCTATGTTCTTCTCGTTCCTGATCCTCTCGAGCTGGTCGAGCCTTGCGCAGAAGGCATCGATGTTGTCAAATACCTTGATGCTGTAGCTTGAGTAACCGTTCTGAGCCATCATTTTTTTGATGTGCTTCTCAAGGTCTGATGCATCGGCAGACTTATCTTCCATCAGGCAGCAAATATTCTTATCAAGGACTGTTGAAGCAGACATGTTGAAGTTCCTGTCGTAGGAAGTCACAACTTCATCAAAGCGGACAAGAAGACCTCCCATGTGGCGCTTTATCTCTTCATAAGCTGCAGAGCTGCATGGCTTGGCCCTCATGAACATAATGAGGTTGACTGCACTCCATCCTGTTGGAAGGCATAAAAGAGCCGCAAGGATGCTGAGATAGTTCTTGCTTGAGCCGAATATGATGAGCCCTGCAAAGAATAAGGCAAGAACAACTCCCAGGAATATGCCTGTTCTGACCATGCCAAGTCTTTTTCTGTATGCTATATATCCGTATTCACCTTTATACTTTTTGTTCATCAGTAAATCCCCAAAAATCTTCTATGTAATAATCTGACAGCGCCTTCTTCTCATCGTCGCTGTGTCTGGAGTAGTCATCGCTTACCGCTACCACTGTCATGCCAGCATTCCTCGCTGCTGTGATGCCGTCCACAAGATCTTCAAAAACAAGGCATTTCTCGGGCGAAGCGTTAAGCTCTGATGCTACAGTCAGATATATGTCCGGTGCAGGTTTACCTTTTAAAATCTCAGTTCCTGATTTGATGCTGAGAAACAGATCCCTTATCCCGTGTGACTCAAGGACTTTCTCGATAAGCTCAGTTGAGTTGCTGGACGCAATTCCAAGCTTGATCCCCTTTTGCATGCACATGTCAAGAAATTCGGATACGCCATCTTTCAGCGGTACTTCATGTGTGTACTTATCCATTGCCATCTCATTCCAGGCATTGCCTATTTCTTCGATGGAATCAGGGATATTGAACCTCTCTTTGAAATAAATGGCTGTCTCAAAAAAGCTTCTTCCGCCGATGTCCTTCTGTAGCGTCACCGGAGCTTTGATACCAAAGCTGTCCAGATATTCTATGTCTATTGCCTTCCACATCCACATGGAATCCACAAGTGATCCGTCAAGATCAAAGATCACTGCTTCAAAATCATCTATATTCAATCCTTTAATACTCATGTTTACTTTCCTGCTTTTAATAATTCGATCTCTTCCTCTGAAAGAGGTCTGTAATCTCCCACAGAAAGATCATCTGTGAGCTCAAGAGACCCCATTGAGAGTCGTCTTAAAAAGACAACTTCGTTGCCTACAGCTTCAAACATCCTCTTAACCTGATGAAAACGTCCCTCATGGATAGTGAGATAAACAACCATATTGCCATCTTCATCCCGCTCTCCGATACGGGCAGTTGCCGGAAGTGTCAGGTGCGGAGAGCCGTCATCTTTTTTATCGCCGATATCGACTCCCTCTTTCAAAAGCTTTAATTCCTCATCAGAAATATCACTTTTGAGATGTGCCTCATAGGTCTTGTCCACATGCTTTTTGGGCGAAAGAAGCTCATGTATCAGCACTCCGTCGTCGGTGATAAGAAGAAGCCCCTCTGTGTCTATATCCAGCCTTCCGCATGGTGATAAGCCCTTAATGTTCTCGGCCTTTAAAAGGTCCAGTACTGTCCTGTTCCTTCCGTCAGTTGTTGCTGATACAACTCCTGCGGGCTTATTTAGAAGAAAGTAATGAAAACGGCTGTAAGAAAGGGCTTTTCCGTCAAAAGTGATCTCATCATTATCTTCATCAATGTGTACGTCAGGCTTTTTGGCAGGTTCTCCATTAATTCTGCATCTGCCGTTTTTCACATATTCTTTTATCTGTTTGCGGCTTCCTATATTGTGGTCAGCCAGAAATTTATCAAGTCTCAAAATCTGTCCTCAGTAATTAAAATTGGCGCTGAATCTGAATGGCATACTCTCAGCCATAAGTTCGTAGTTGTTGTAAGCCCTGCAGACTATTGATGGATCGCTGGTTCCGGAGGGGACCTTAACATTAAAGGACTGAGTCTGTTTGTTCCTGTCCCACATCTGCAGCAGCGAGAAGGTCTGTCCTGCGTCGTAGCTGTAACTGAAATATATCACAGGGCTCTCAGAGTCCTTTGTAGTCATTTCAACAAGCACGTTGCCGCTTGAAAGGTCATAAGCAAGCACCTTTATGTTGCAGACTTCCGGCCCGGTCTTGTCCTGCCTTACGATTCCTGCGGGTTTGCCGATAGTGTTATAGGTAAATCCGGTATAATCGGTGCCAAGAGCCTCTGATCTGAGGCCGAAATACTTGGCTATAGCAGTTGCATCAGCATGTGCCAGCTTGTCAACGAATCCGGTTGTCTTGATCATATTCACATCATAGCTGTGATCAAGGTAAGCGTGCTCAAGTATTACACAGGGCATATTTGCCGACACACAGTGCCTGATAATTCCGTAGTAGTCGCGTCCGGTATTGCCGATTTTGGTCTTGACTCCCTTCTGATAAAGGCCAAGTCTCCCCCACTCGCCGGTAACTATCTGCCCGAAGTCAAAGCCTTTCTGGAAAAATCTTCCAAATGCAGATGTCCAGACTTCGGAGCCGTAAAAATGATGCTCCAGCGATGCGTTAAAATGTATGCTGTATACGAAATCCGCATTGACGCTCTTTGCAAATGCTGCCCTCTCCTCCAGACTGATTTTCCTATCTGTTGTTCTTGTCTGATAGACGGTTATGTTGTCATATTTTGAAAGTTCATTTGTAAGAGCATTTGCAAGCTGAAGAGTAATATCTTTTTCTGTTATACCGTTGTAGATTGCTCCTGTGTTCCCCTCTCCTTCACCTCCGTGACCCGGGTCAATAACTATTACTACAGGCGCTGACTCCGCATAAGAATCAATTGAAAAAGAAGGTGAAAGAATCAAAGAAATTATCAAAACAGATGTAAAAAGATAAGAAACCGCTCTTAAAAAGGGTTTCTTTGAGAATACTGACATTTATAATCCCCCCAATTAAATAAACTACCGGATAAAAATAGGCTGTGAAATATTTGGGTGAAATCGTCACCAAAAAGCTACAAATATTTCACAGCCCATTAGAATATTCTTTAGCTGAGCATGTCGAGATTGACATCCTGACCCTGAGGCTGTCCGCCTTCAGCAGTGTTCACTGTTGTTGCAGATGGCTGCACAAGATCTGCCCTGTTAGACTTAATGATCTCACTGTACTGTGTGAGCGCTGAAAGAATGTTGTCATTGCTCTGGCTGATATCTTTGACCATGTTGATGCTATTCTGCTTGATGGATTCTATGATCTCATCGTTGTTCCTGTTTGTGGCATCAATTGACTGAGAGATTATGCTCTCAACACTTGCAAGAAGCTGGTCTGTATACTGAACTGCGGCAGCCTTCATATCGTTGGCTTCCATCATTGCGTTGTCAAGGATTCCCTTGGCCTGCATTGCTGCCTGTGCTACTACGTCGTTGGCCTGAGCGTAGGCCTGTTTCATGATCTCGTGCTCGTTGATAAGGTCATTGGTGTGAACGGTTGCCTCATCTATGAGCTCCTGCGCTTTCTTGCGGGCATCGTTGAGAATGGCCTCTTTGTTGCTGATAATCTTCTGATATCTCTTGATCTCTTCGGGAGTCTTGCTACGAAGTTCTCGTAGAAGTTCATCTATCTCCTCTTTATTGACAATGATCTTGGTCTGAGAAAGAGCTGCCGGCTTACAATTGTCAATATAGGTCTCGATCTCGTCAATAAGCTGTTCAATCCTGCTAGTCATAATAAAGTTCCCCCTAATTTTTATGTCCGTATTTCTTATACAGGCTATCCGCTATAAAGTCCGGAACACACGGCGATATATCCCCATTGTAGCTTGCAATCTCTTTTACAACAGAGCTGCTGAGGTATGAGTACCTCAGAGACGTTGTGAGAAATACGGTGTCGACCTGATTGTGGCTTAGCTCCTTATTGGTCTGAGCGATCTGCAGTTCATATTCAAAGTCTGTAATAGCGCGAAGTCCCCTTATTACAATGTGAATATTGTTCGTCTTGCAGTAATCAATAAGCAGCCCGCCAAAGGACTCAATCCTCACGTTTGGAAGGTCCTTCACAGATTCTCTTAACATTTTAACACGTTCATCCAGCGTAAACAATGGAGTTTTGGCTGAATTGGTCATCACTGCGACTATCAGCTCATCAAACATGGCCGACGCGCGGCGTATGATATCCAGGTGCCCGAAGGTTACAGGATCGAAACTTCCGGGATAAACAGCAGTCTTCATTGTGTCACCGCCTTTCTGTAAAGAAATACGTGTTTATTGGTCTTGTACTCTTTGACGCGTCTTACTTCAAAGCCATAGCTCTCGGCAAAAGAAAAGTCCATATCAACTGACGCTTCGACGATTATCATGGTGTCGTTGGTAACATACTTCATCTCAGAGAGCTGGGAAAGTGTCCTCTCATAGAGCTCACCGTGGTAAGGCGGATCTATGAATATGATATCCGCTTCCTCTTCCTTGATATTGCGAAGTCCCAGTACCACATCCTGCTTTATCACCATGGCATCTTCTTCAAAATGCGTGGTCTTAAGGTTCTGCATAATGCACTTATAGGCTGTCATATTGTTCTCTATAAATACAGCCTTTTTTGCTCCTCTTGAGAGGGCCTCGATCCCGATTCCGCCGCTTCCGGCAAACAGGTCGATAAATACACTGCCGGGGACCTGATTCTGTATCATATTAAACAGGGTCTCTTTTATCCTGTCCTGAGTCGGCCTTGTATCATTTCCCTCGGGGGTCACAAGCCTAAGGCGCCTTGCCGATCCTGCAATTACTCTCATAATCTCACCTTTGTTCCCTTGGTATCTCTGCTGGTTATCTTGAGATGACCAAGATTAAGTTCTTTTCCGTTGTGCTCTATCTTTTTCTCCTCCATGTCTTCGAGGAAATAGACATCACGAATATAGTCGTTTTTCTGAAGCCTCATGCCTCTTACACCGACAGCTGCTTTCTTCTTCTCGGGCACGGTATCAACGGCAAACCTGAGGAAATACCCATCGTTGGTGCGAAGAACCAAAGTCTTCTGCGTGTGGAGAACCTCAACATTTACAACCTCGTCCCCATCGTTAAGCTTGGTCGCGGCAACAGTTCTTTTGGATACATCGAACTCGCCGCCGTCAACTATCTTCATCATGGCTGTTTTGGTTGTAAAGAGTATCCTGTATAGGTTCAGGTCGGACTGGCTTGCAGCGTGGACAATGGATTCCTTGGAAGTGTCGAAGTTACTTACGTTGTCAATAGGCACTCCCTTGTCTCTCATCTTGCACTGCGGCAGGTCCATAGCCTTAACCGTGTGGAGGTTGCCTGTATTGGTGAAAAAGCAAACCTTTCCGGTATTCTTCATGACAAATGAGAATCTGAACTCACTCTCAATTGTCTCTTTGTTCTTTTCATAGGTTGAGACATCAATCGTCTTGGCATAGCCGAACTTGTCCATGATAAAGGCAACATCTGTCTCTTCAAGGGGCTTCTCCTCGTAGACTGCATTTTCTCTGTTGTCGATCTCGGTGCGTCTTGTCCTCTGATATTCCTTCTTGATCTTGGTGAGCTCATTCTGGATCACCATTGACATGGACTCGTGGCTCTCAAGGATATCCTCATACTTGAAGATGTTGGCAACAGTCTGCTGATGTTCTTTGACAAGGGCGTCAAGCTCAAGACCGATCAACTTGTACAGTCTCATCTCAAGAATGGCGTCTGCCTGGGCCTCAGTGAAGAGAAGTTGTGCAGCCATAGCCTTGGATTCCCTTGATTTGAAGTTGATGCCGTCCGTCACGCCGTTTACAAGGCAGTTCTTGGCCATTGGTCTGTCTTTGGAGCCCCTTAAGATCTCAATGACAAGATCTATGACATTGCAGGCTTTGATGAGGCCTTCCTGAATCTCTTTCTTATCCTGCTCTTTTTTAAGAAGAGTCTGGTATTTTCTTGTGGTTATCTCAAACTGGAAGTCAGCGCAGGCACGCATGATCTCCTTGAGAGACATGGTCTCAGGCCTTCCGTTGTCGATGGCCAGCATGTTGACGCCGAAGGTGTCCTCAAGCTTGGTCTTCTTGTACAAAAGGTTCGTGAAATTCTCTACATCAGTGTCCTTTTTGAGCTCAATGACTATCCTGATGCCCTCTTTGGAGGACTGGTTGGAGATGTCTACTATGTCGTTTGTCACCTTCTTCTCGGCGAGCTCTGCGACGTCAGCCATAAACTTGCCGATTCCTGCGCCTATCATGGTGTAGGGAATCTCTGTTATGACAAGGTTTATGTGGCCGTTTTTGCCCTTCTCGGTCTCGACCTTACCTCTTATCCTGATCTTGCCGGTTCCGCTCTCATAAATAGAAAGGAGCTCGTTCTTGTTGATGACAACACCGCCTGTCGGGAAATCAGGACCCTTAATATACTTCATCAGATCCCTGGTGGTAAGGGAGTCATCCTGAATGTAGGCGATTTCCGCATCTATTACTTCCGCAAGGTTGTGAGGTGGCGTGCTGGTAGCCATACCTACGGCTATACCTTCAGATCCGTTTATGAGGAAATTGGGGATCTTTACAGGCAGAACCGATGGCTCTTTTTCCGTCTCGTCGAAGTTAGGAAGAAAGTCCACCACGTTTTTGTCGAGGTCTTCGAGGAAGTTCTCCTGCGTGAGCTTTGCGAGCCTTGCCTCTGTATAACGCATGGCAGCTGCGCCGTCGCCCTCAATGTTGCCAAAGTTGCCGTGACCGTCAACAAGAGGCACTGACTTCTTGAAGTCCTGAGTCATCACCACAAGACACTCATATATGGAGCTGTCGCCGTGGGGGTGATATTTACCCATTGTATCGCCGACGATCCTGGCGCTCTTTCTGTAAGGCCTGTCGTATCTGATGCCAAGTTCGTACATGTCATAGAGAGTTCTTCTCTGAACGGGCTTGAGACCATCCCTTATATCGGGAAGTGCCCTTGCGACTATTACGCTCATGGCATAATCGATGAAGGACTTCTGCATCACCTCTGAATATTCGGTTCTAATTATTCTGTCGTCCATAGTGTTATTCCTATATGTCTAATTCTGCATCTGTTGCGTGCTGATGGATGAATTCTCTTCTTGGCGGAACATCTACTCCCATGAGAAGTTCGGTCATCTGTGATGCCATCTTGGCGTCCTCTACCTCAACAAGCTTAAGAAGCCTTCTCTCCGGGTCGAGAGTGGTCTCCCAGAGCT
>JAEEGF011126175.1_pt1 | contig 18629 bp, 10 predicted proteins | sample 9134171 | NCBI WGS metagenome assembly JAEEGF01 (sample SAMN16246542, study PRJNA631951) | gut metagenome | biome: gut microbiome; feature: rumen; material: AP-attached | host: Bos | place: Iran: Karaj | collected 2018-10
AGTGCGTAGCCAAATCTCGGCGCGAAAGATGATTTGGAAGAGTTGTTCGGTCTGGGCGTTGCGCTCGAGTTTGGTCTTGCATTGCTTCTTCTGCACCCAGATAATGGCATTCCGAGAGTCGCTGTAGATGACCTTGTTCGTGATGCCCTGCTTCTCCATCAGTGCCAGCGCATGGACAATGGCCAGGAACTCGCCGATGTTGTTCGTACCATGCATAGGACCGAAGTGGAAGACGCGCGCACCCGTCTGCAGGTCAATGGCCTGATACTCCATCGGTCCCGGATTGCCTGAACAGGCTGCATCGACGGCCCAAGCCCCAGCGCCGGCAGGGGCCCCACCCCCTCCCTCCCCAAAGGGGGAGGGAGACAGACCAGATGGCGACGGGCCAACTGGAGTGGATGCAGTTGGGGAAGCTGCTGTAGCTGCGGTTGGGGCGACTGATGTTGCAGCTGTTGGATTGTTTAATGCTTGCTGTATTTCGCTCATAACTCTTGCGGTGTCGTAGAGAACTTCTTCATTTGAGAATCGAATGACAAAAAAGCCTAAATGTTCCAGCCATTCTGTCCTATTGGTGTCTTTTATGATTTGGTCTTCAACGAGATGATAAGCACCATCAACTTCAATAATCAACTTTTTGTGGAGGCAGACAAAATCGGCTATATAGTCGCCGATGACATGCTGTCGGCGGAACTTGTCGTCAAGAGCCTTGTCTCGTAGATGGTTCCAAAGAAAACTCTCTGCTTCAGTTGGATTCTTTCGGTTGTATTGCGCGAATTCTTTCAGCAGGTTGTAGTTCTCTGTGCCCGTCTCATAAAAGTACATAGCGCAATCTCCTCAAGGTCCTTCTACATTGCTGAATAGCCTTTATAGCCTGTCCCCCTCCCCTTTTGGGGAGGGTCGGGGTGGGGCCTTACATCCTCTCCGGCACCTCGATGCCGAGGAGGGCCATACCGTTCTTCAAGGTCTTGGCCACGTTGCGGGCGATGACCAGACGGAGGGCCTTGGCATCGTCGCTTTCAGCATTCAGGATGCTGTAGTCATGGTAGAACTGGTTGAACTCCTTGGTCAGCTCGTAGCAATAGTTGGCGATGCCACTTGGGCTGTAGTCCTTGCCAGCCTGTTCGACGGCGGCGGGGAACTCGTTGAGTTTCTGGATGAGGGTCGTCTCCTTGGCGTTCGGTTGGGCATTGACCAGCGATGACGGGGCTTCGTCTTGTGCCTTGCGCAGGATGGAGCGGATGCGGGCGTGGGTGTACTGAATGAAGGGGCCCGTGTTGCCGTTGAAGTCGATGGACTCCTCGGGATTGAACAGCATGTTCTTGCGGGCATCGACCTTCAGGATGAAGTACTTCAACGCTCCCATACCTACGATGCGGGCAATCTGCTGGCGTGCTTCCTCGCTGATGTTCTCCAGTTTGTTCACCTTGTCCTCGCTCATCTGGCGTGCATCGCTGATCATTGTTGCAACCAGGTCGTCGGCATCGACGACAGTACCTTCGCGACTCTTCATCTTACCATTGGGCAACTCCACCATGCCATAGGAGAAGTGCACCAACTCCTTGCCCCACTTGAAGCCAAGGCGGTCGAGCAACAGCGAGAGAACCTGGAAGTGATAATTCTGTTCGTTGCCAACGACATAGATCATTTTATCAATGGGGTAGTCTTCGAAGCGCATTTGTGCGGTGCCGATGTCCTGCGTCATGTAGACACTGGTGCCATCGGAACGCAACAGCAGTTTCTGATCGAGACCTGCGTCGGTGAGGTCGGCCCACACTGAGCCATCTTCCTTGCGGAAGAAGAGTCCTTTGGCCAGTCCTTCTTCCACCTTTTTCTTACCAACGAGATAGGTTTGCGATTCGTAGTAGATCTTGTCGAACGCCACGCCCAGCGCACGATAGGTCTCATCGAAACCCTCGTACACCCAGTCGTTCATCATCTTCCACAGCGAGCGTACCTCTTCGTCGCCCTGTTCCCAGCGCACCAGCATGTCATGAGCCTCACGGATGAGCGGAGCTTCCTGTTTGGCACGCTCCTCGTCCATGCCTGCGGCGACGAGTTCCTTCACTTCCTCACGATAATGCTTGTCGAAGAGCACGTAGTAATCACCGATGAGGTGATCGCCCTTCTTGCCCGATGAGGCAGGTGTCTCGCCGTTGCCCCACTTCTGCCATGCCAGCATGGATTTGCAGATGTGGATGCCGCGGTCGTTGACGATGTTCGTCTTCACGACGCGATAGCCATTGGCCTCCATTATCTTTGCCAGCGACCACCCCAGCAGGTTGTTGCGCACGTGACCCAGGTGGAGCGGCTTGTTGGTGTTTGGGCTGGAGTATTCAATCATGACCAGCGGGGCATCGCCATTGGCAGCTTCGCCCACACGTGGAGCCCTGTAGCCCCACAGAGGAGCCTTATCGATGTCGTCGAGCAGTTGCAGCCATGCCTTCGGTGCCACGACGAGGTTCAGGAATCCCTTCACGGCATTGCAGGCGCTGACGGCCTCGCAATGTTCAACGAGCCACTGGCCAATCTCCTGAGCTGTCTGTTCGGGACTCTTGCGCGCCATCTTCACAAATGGGAAGACAACAACGGTCAGATGTCCCTCGAACTCGGGACGCGTCTTCTGCAACTGCACCTGACTTTCGGCCACCTGCTGGCCGTACAATTCACTCACTGCGGCAACGACGCCGCTTACTATCTGTTGTTCAATGTTCATGTCTCTAAATGTTTTGCGAGTGCAAAGGTACGAATAAATGAGTGGAAAACAAAAAGATTCTACAGTTTTTGTTCTTTTCTACGACTTCTTATACTCGCGTGGCGTCATTCCGTAGAAGCGCTTGAAGATGGTGGCGAACGATGCCGAGTTGCTGAATCCGCAGGCGTACATCACCTCTGTGACGTTCATGTCGGCCGTCGACAGCAGGTGGGCTGCCTGCTTGAGTCGTATGTTGCGGATGAAGTCGTGAGGCGTCTGGCCGGTGAGTTCTTTCATCTTGCGATGCAAGTGGACACGGCTGATGCCGACCATTGAGGCTATTGTGTCAACGCTCAGGTCGCTGTTGGCAAGGTTTTCGTTGACCACCTTCATGATGCGCTGCATCAACTTTTCATCGGGCGACAGCATTTCAACGGCTTTCACCTGGCTTTCCAGCTGGTCGTTGCGACCATACTTCAGCTGTAGCATACGCCGTGAGTTGATGAGGTTGTCGATGGTCCGACGCAGGATGTCCATGTTGAAAGGCTTCACGATGTAGGCGTCGACACCCGTCTCGAGACCCTGCAGTTTGTCCTCGTCGCGGTTCAGGGCGGTGATCATACAGATAGGGATGTGATTGGTCTGCGGGTTCGACTTCAGCGTGGCAGCCAGCGTATTGCCATCCATCACGGGCATCATGATGTCTGTGAGCACTAAGTCGGGCTGGTTCTTGAGGGTTTCCGAAAGTGCCTGTCGGCCGTTTTCGCAAGGGATGATGCTATAGATCGGGCTCAGCTGTTCGGTGAGATAGTTCAGAATCTCGTCGTCGTCCTCGGCAATGACGATGGTAATCTGCTTCGGCGTGCCGAGTGGTACTTCTGATAGCTCATTTTCTGGCTGCTCGGCGTTAGGCAGGACTTCGGCATCCTCGGCTTGTTCGCCCCAGATTTGTGCGGCAGCTGTGTTGGGAGCCTCTGCCTCTTCGGGCATAATCTCTTCTGGAGTGAGGTGGTCCTTGCCCAATGGAATGCTGACGACGAACTCCACGCCAGTTTTGTTGTCGGCTCCGAAGCGTTGTGTGGCCTCGTCGCCATTCAAGTTTCGGGCTTCAATGGTTCCATGGTGCAGCGTGACGAGTGACTGTGTCAGGTCCAGGCCGATGCCTGTGCCGGTGTTGCTCGACGTGGCTGAATCCTGCGTCTGATAGAAACGCTTGAAGATGTGCTGCATCTTGTCTTCGGGAATATTCTCGCCGTTGTCGCTGACTGCTATCACGGCCTGATTGCCCTTGCGTTCGATCTTCAGGAGAATCATTCCACCCGAAGGCGTGAACTTGAAGGCGTTCGAGAGGATGTTTACGACCACCTTATCGAACTGCCGACGATCTATCCAGATAGGCAGCTGCTGGTCGTCGTGCTGGTAGACGAAGTTGATGCGCTTGGCTTGAGCCTGGTGTTGGAACAGCGTGTAGAGGTCCTGTACGAAGGCGATGAGGTCGGTTTCGGAGAAGTGCATCTGCATCATACCCTTGTCAATCTTTCGCAGGTCCATGAGCTGGTTGATGAGGCTCAGGATTCGCTCGGCATTTCGCTTGATGGTCTCATAGATGCCCAGCCGTCGTGGGTCGTCTTCCTGGGCGATGAGCGATAGCAACGGCGAGATGATGAGCGTCATAGGCGTGCGGATTTCATGGCTGATGTTCATGAAGAACCGCACCTTGGCCTCGCTCATCTCCTCGGCATGGATGTGCTCCTGCAGGCGCAGGCGGGATTGCTCGCTGCTGCTGCGCTGGCGCAGGTATTGCCAGATAGCGAAGGCCACGAGCAGGGTATAGAGGCAGAAGGCCCACCACGTGCGGAACCATGGGCTATGGACCACGACGGTAAATGTACGGGGTTCAGTGAGCACGTTGTTGCGTTCGGCGCGTATGCTGAAGTGGTAGGTACCAGGCGAAAGGTGCGAGAATGCCAGGTCGTTCTTTCCTGGCGGCATCCTCACTGGTGCCTCGTTGTTGATGCTGTAGATGTAGCTGATGTGTTCAGGCGTGTCGAAGGTGAGCGTTGACAGTTGAATGGTGAAGGTGTTGTCGCGATAGCTCAGGTCAAAGCGGTCGCTCGCGATGGCCGCCGTGTCGCATACCTGGTAGTGGCCGGAGCGCGTAGTCCTGCCTACCGACTGTCCGCCGAGTAGAAAATCGGTCAGTTTCACGCTGGCCTTCCACTCCTTAGGCGCTATCTTTGCAGGATCGAACCAGTTGATGCCGCCTACGCCACCGAAAACCATTGTGCCATTGGCTCCCACACACGAGGCACCGACAGAAAACTCGTTCGACTGAAGGCCATCGTTGATGAAGTAATTCTCCACGCTATTCGTCTTCGGGTCAAAGCAACAAAGCCCGTGGTAGGATGAGAGCCAGAGGCGTCCACGCAAGTCGATCTCCATAGAGGCCACGCCACGGCTGATTTGTTCGCCGTTTACCGTATAGGGTTCCAAGTGATGAGCCAGCAGATCGAAACAGAACAGGCTGTCGTTGGTGGTAAACAACAGGCGGCCGCCAAACTCCTTGGTTGTGAAGATAGGAGTTCCGTACATCAGGCAGTTCTCGCCAAAGGCGTTAGTCCAGCTTTCGCGTTCAATGTCGAAGCAGCACAGACCCATGGTCGTAGCCAGATAGAGTCGCTGCCCGTCGGGCGAGAGCGACATCTGCGAGATGTAATCGTTGATCAGGCTGTTCACCTGCCTTTTCTCCGCTGCCTCTGGCCTCGTGGTGTACACCTTCATGGAACCATCGGGCAAGATGCGCAGCAGTCCGTTGCCCATTGTAGCGAGCCAAAGGCTGCCCTTTGCGTCGCTAACGATGCCGAATACGCTCACCATCTCACCCATTTGCGCCACCAAAGGCATGCGTTGCTGATGGTAACTACCCTGTTGGTCCAGCCAGCCGCATCCCTCGTGATAGCTACCCACCCAGATGCGCCCCTGGCGGTCTTCGCACAGCGAGATGATAGTTGCAGGAACGGGGTCGGTGTAGTGGCGCACCAATGTAAACGACGGCGAAAGTTGGTAGAGTCCATCCTTGTCGGTACCCACCCATACGTAACCGCGCGAGTCAATGAGCGTGCTGGTCACGCATGCCTGACCGATGATGTTGTCTTTGCCCAGGCGGAATCCCATGTAGGAGAACCCTCCTTGGCTGGCAGGTTGCATGTAGATGCCTTTCTGGAGCATGCCCAGCCACAGGTTGCCACTGTTGTCTTCGGTGATGGACATTACCTTTGCTTGTGCCAGGTCGACCATATTGCTATAGTAGGGGTTCTTCACCACAGCTCCTGTCTTCGGGTAGTAAATGGCGAGTCCGCCACCGTCATATCCTATTACGATATCGCCTTTCTTGTTGCAGTAGATGGCTGATACAAAGCGATTATTGAAGGTTCCGTCGATGGGTGTGACCGTGTTGCCGTCGAGGCGAATGACGCCCTGACGCAGTGTGCCTATATAAATGCGCCCCTGGCGGTCCATGCAAATACGGCGAACCGACGAGCGCAAGGGATCGTCTTGCAGGTAGCGGGCCACTATCTTTCCCTCGCTGCCCTTGCCTTTCGCTGCAGCGTTGGTGCCTTTCTGTGCTGCAGGCTGCCACACCAGCACACCCATTCGGTCGGTGACGATCCAAACACGTCCCTTGGCATCCTCAGCCATGTCGTGAACGGTTCCCAACTGAGCCAGCACACCACCTACCTGATGGGCCTCGCTCGCCAGCTGAGTCTTGCCGTTCGACCCTTGAGCCTTGTTGCCAGAGGCCGATGAAGTGGTCTGGCGCAGTATGCCATGTCCCGAGGTTCCCACAAGCATCTCGCCGTTGCTGCGCTCCAGAAAGCACTCCACGTAGCAGGGTACCTCCCGTCCATCCAAATCGTAAAGGTGCACATCTGCAAAGCCGCCGCCATCGAAGGTCTGCACGGCGTCGAACATGCCGAAGTACATTTGGCCCTGACGGTTTTGTGCCAGACAGTTCACGTAGTTGCTGCGCAGTCCGCTGCCATTCTCCTTACTGAAGATTCGGAACTGATAGCCGTCGTAGCGGAAAAGACCGTTGCGCGTGGCACCCCACAACAGACCGTCGTGGTCAACGAACACCTCGTTGACGAAACTACTGGGCAACTGATTGTCCACATCGTACAAACGCCCCATCTGACCCCACGACTGCAGTCCGCAGAGCAGCGGTAGCAGTACGGTGAGAAGTTGCTTTTTTGTCATGTTTCTTGTCAAAACGTTTATAGTTCTTTGTTACTTTACGTTGCAAAGGTAACATTTTTTGTGAAATGTACCAAATAGATGTTACAACAATAAAAAACTCTGTAACAAAAAATACTTAGTGTTTGGTGTTTTCTTTGTATCTTTGCACTTGGGTTGGTAGTTTCCAATTATTGAGTTTTCGGCCATTCCCAATTCTTACTATTACTCCAGCATATGAAAAAGCGAGCATTTTCTTTTCTGCTGCTTGGGACGATGTTCCTGACAGCTGCTGCACAAAATCCCATCATCAGTCGCCAATTCACGGCTGATCCGACAGCCCGAGTGTTCAATGGGAGAATTTATCTCTATCCGTCGCACGACGTCAACCCTCCTGCCTCAGCCCAGTCGACCAACAAGGGCGGCCGCGACCTGAACGAGTGGTTCTGCATGGAAGATTACCACGTCTATTCATCGGACAATCTGACCGATTGGACGGACCATGGCATGATTATCACGCAGAACGAAGTTCCTTGGGTGCGGCCCGATTCCTATGCCATGTGGGCACCCGACTGTGTCTATAAAGCCACGCGCAACGCCGATGGTTCGCTGGGGGAAGGGCGCTACTACTTCTACTTCCCTGCCGCACCGCGCGAAGGCCTTGGCTTTGGCTTCGGCATCGGCGTGGCTACGTCCGACAGCCCCACGGGGCCCTTCGTCTGCGAGCCCGAACCCATGAAGGGTGTTGGCGGCATCGACCCCTGTGTATTCATCGACGACGATCAGCAAGCTTACATCTACTGGTCGGGAATGGGCATCCGTGGCGCACGACTGAAGGAGAATATGAAGGAAATAGACCCCGCCTTCTTCACAGTCATGACTCCTCCCCACAGGCCGAATGCCGGTGAGGGAAAGCCGGAGGCTGATCCCGACAAGGCCAATCGTCCGCCTATGCGTGTCGGTGGACAGACTATGGAAGGACTTCCCGATGGTTTCAAGGAGGGCCCCTTCGTGTTCAAGCGTGGCCAACACTACTACCTGACGTTCCCTTGGGTACGCAGCGAGGGAGGTACCGAGACGTTGGCCTATTCCATGAGCGACAATCCGCTGGGACCGTGGACATTCAAGGGAATTATCATGGCCGAACACGAAAACGGTTGCTGGACCAATCACCATAGCATCGTGGAATTCAAAGGACAGTGGTACCTGTTCTATCATCGCAATGACTACTCGCCCAAGAACGACAAGCGCCGCTCTACGCGTATAGAACCACTCAGTTTCAATGCTGACGGAACTATTCAGGAGGTCCATCCGACCATGCGCGGTGCGGGCATCAACGAGGCAACGGAGCAACTGCAGGTCGACCGCTACTCGGCAGCCAGCAATGGCGTGACCACACAATATGTTGACACCCTGAACCCCACGCAGGGCTGGAGTGCCACGCTGCCAGGCAAGGGCAGTTGGCTGCGCTACGACGGCATTAACTTCGGCAGTCTTGAAGAGAATGCCTACGTGGTAGCCAACGTAAAGGCCGACGCCAATACTGAGTTGTGCCTGCGCCAGGCCACCGACAAGCGCGGCGGTAAAGGCAAGGTGCTGGCACGCTTGAAAATCGTGGTACAGAGCGAGGCAGGGCCCTTCCGTCGCGACCTGCGAGGCAGATGGCTGACGCTGGCTGTTCCCCTCGAAAGCATTCCAAAGGGACAGGGTGACCTTGTCGTAACTTGCGAAGGAGCCAATGCAAGCGTTGACTGGGTACAGTTCAAGAACCGCCCACACTACTTCTCGCCCACCACGTCGGCTGCTGCACAGCCCGACTCTAATGGGTTCATACGGCGTTGGATGCTTCTGGAACCCATCCTGAAACCCATTCGAAGCAATACTGTCTTCACCGACAGCTATCTGCACGACCATCTTGGGCGCACCTACTTCCCGCAGCAACAGACCATCCTGCCAAAGAATGGACAGAAGGTAAAGGCAGAGGGACAGACACTGACGTGGCATGCACTCGAAAGCCAGACATTCAACGTACGACTCTTCCGCTTCGCCGACTGCCTGCAGAAACCCACCTATGGCGTGCTATTCTGTATGGTGACCGTTATTGATTGCCCGGAAGAAATGACCGACGTGCGACTGGCGGTGGGCTCCAATGGTGCATCGCGCTGGTGGCTAAACGGCGAGGAGGTGCTTCTGCTCTCAGGCGATCGCCGAATGGTTGAGGACGATGCCATGTCGCCACGCATCACGCTCCATCGTGGGCGCAACGTGCTGCGCGGAATGCTCATCAATGGACCTGGTCTGAGCGACTTCTGTGTGCGCTTCATCGACGGGCAAGGCCGTCCCGTGACAAACTTCCAAATCCCTTAACACTCCATCATCACCCATCACCAACATCCATCACTCAACACCCATCATCTATCACCCAACATGAATAAACTCCATCAATATTTCGTCGTTGTAGCACTGTCGTTAAGCTGCAACATCGCACAGGCACAAATAGGACAACCTTACATCCACGATCCGTCGACTCTGGCAGAGTGCGACGGCAAGTACTATACTTTCGGAACTGGTGGCGGTGGACTCATCTCCGATGACGGCTGGTCATGGCACTCGGGTGCCGACCGACCTGGAGGAGGTGCAGCTCCCGACGTCATGCGCATTGGTGATCGTTATCTCGTTATCTATGGCGCCACAGGCGGCGGCCTCGGTGGTGGTCACAACGGTCGTATCCTTACTATGTGGAACAAAACACTTGACCCCAAGTCACCAGACTTTGCTTGGACCAAAGCCATAGAAGTGTGCTCGTCAGACGGCATGGAGGACAACGATGCCATTGACCCGTCGCTGTTGCTTGACCCCACGACAGGACGTCTTTGGGCTACCTATGGGACCTATTTCGGTACCATTCGCCTCATCGAGTTGGATCCTGCCACCGGTGAACGTGTTAGTGGTAACAAGGAACAGGACATCGCTATTGACTGCGAGGCCACTGATCTGATCTGGCGCGACGGCTGGTATTATCTTTTGGGCACCCACGGCACTTGTTGCGATGGTGTGAACTCCACTTACAACATCGTCGTCGGACGCTCTCGCTCGGTGCAAGGACCTTATCTGGACAATGTCGGCCGCGACATGTTCCACGGTGGCGGGCGTATGGTCATAGCAGCTGGCGACCGCGTCTGCGGTCCTGGCCACTTCGGGCGTACCATTATCGACGAAGGTGTGGAAGTGATGTCGTGCCATTACGAGGCCGACTTCAACCAAAGCGGTCGTTCGGTGCTTGGCATCCGTCCGCTGTTGTGGCGCAATGGCTGGCCAGTGGCAGGCAATCGTTTCCGCGGAGGCAACTTCGCCATCACTTCCGAGCGTCGAGGCTACTCGCTTGAACTGGCAGTCGACTTCGTGCGTATACAACAGGAACGCGAATCCTTCTGGAGAATCGACGTCACCAAACCAGTAGTGGCCCTGCCTGAACAGAAATTGGCTGATGTTGCCGGCACATGGCCTGCCGGTGCCATTGCCGTACGTGCTGGCGACTATATGTTCCGTCCGCATCAGCGTTGGACCATCACACCACGTCCCGATGGTGGAGGCTATCTCGGCAATTGCTATTTCAGCATTACCATCAGTGGCACGGACCGTGCACTCGCAGCTACAGCCGACCTTGAGCTGACCACGCAACCGCAGTTCACCGGCGATGACAGCCAGCTGTGGCGTATAGAGCAACTCGCTGACGGCACTTATCGCATCATGCCGAAAGCCATTCCTGGACAAGAAGGCATCAACACGCGATACTGCATCTATTCGGCAGGCGACAGCACGCCGACCTTGGCACCCTATGATTTCTCCTCCGACAACTCGAAGTGGAACTTCTACGACTGATCTTTACGAAGTGTTTTTCCTCTGATTAGCATGTCAACTCACAGCCCAGGGCAACGCCTTGGGCTTTTTTGTGGGGCAGTGATAATAGTATAGGTACAGATCAAGGCGAAACATAGCAGTTAAGGATGAACTCTCAAAATGTTTTGCTCTTGAGCGGCCCAGTGGGCCGAGCGGAATGTTTTGTGTATGGGTATACCCCCTCCCCTTTGGGGGGAGGGCTGGGGCTCTTACTTTATTAAAAACTCTGGTGTGTTGAAGGAATAAAGCGAGGTGCGGTCGTAAACCTTTGGATTGCGTTGTGGCAGCAGGAAAGGCTTTGTGGCCTTTCCATCGGGCGTCAACGACGAGAAGTAGATGCGACTATAAAGTCCGTCGCCCCTTCGGCTGGTGAACAGGAACCAGCGACTGTTGTTGCTCCAATTGTGGAAACTCTCGGCACGTGGGCTGTTGACCTCCGTAAGTGGCCGTGTAGCCCCTGTTTCCAAGTCGAGTAGCCAGAGGTCGGCCTCGGGATGCCAGATAGTAAAATAGCCATGGTTGGCTGTTGTGAACATGATGTAACGGCCATCGTACGAGGGGCGTGGCCAGCTGATGGAGATGGTGTCGCCGCTCAGCAGCGTGTCCACGTGTTGGCCCAGTCGGCCCGTTTGCTCGTCGAATGCTACGCGGCAAAGGCTGTAGCGTTCACGATTGTAATCGGTGGGATACACTTGTCGGCGGGCCGTCGTAAAGTATAGCCAGCGTCCGTCAGGCGAGAAAGCTGGCGTGTTCTCGGCCCATAAGCGTCGCATGATCAGCGTGTCGAGCAGCTCACGTTTCTGCAGCACGTCGTAAACGAATACGTCACTTTGTGAGTCATAGACCTCAATGCGCTTCTCGGCATTGGCCAGATGAAACATCTGCGAGGTTTTGTTGGTTGAGTAGGCTATGTAGCGTCCACTGGGATGCCAGTAGGGGTACACCATCGAACCACCCAGTTCCTTCGATGGCTCCGCCTGGTAGCGCCCCATCTGCTCGTGCTCCACGAACGTGCCGGCATTGTTGCCGCGACGATGGTAGGTGTGCTGCGCTGCGTTGCCGCGGTTCGACGTGTGGCAGTTCAGACAGGTGCCTGGCTGGTTGCTGTTGTCCTCGATGACCACCTCGTCGAACGTGGCCAGTGTGCGCTGGTAGATACCCATGTGGCCATACAGCTGATAGCCAGGTGCTATGCGCCGATAGGCAATGCTCTTATCGCCCAGCGAGTCGGTGCTCACGTTGATGCAGAACGGGCGATAGGCGGTCCACACCCTGCCTTCGCCCCTTGCCTTCACACTGACGCTAAGCTTTCCGCCGCGGTTCTGGCCGAGCAATGCCCGCCACTCGTCGATGGGGAAGTCGGCATAGTCGCCCTCGACCTCGATGCGCCCTCCCTTGTCGCCCGTCACCACCACCACCATCCGCGTCAGGCTGTCGTCGAGCATGGCAAAGTTCAGCGGGGCTATGTCAACAGGCACGGTCACGTCCACGTAGTCGGGGAAAATGGCGGGCAAATCGTTGCTCTCCACGCATTTTCCACTACGTTGGCATGCTGTGATGACGAGTGCTGCCAGCACCAGCAGGCTATAGGAAAAACGTATCTTCAGTGTGCTCATATTGTTTCTTCAGTTTGCCGATTCCCGAGTCCTCATCGATGAGTTCCGGATGGCGCGCCAATTGTTTCATTCGTCGTGCCCACTTGCGGCTCGAGGAGAATTCCTCCAGCAGCGAGGCATATTTCACGGTTAGTTCTGTCTGCCCCATGATCAGGGCCGCTTCGGTCAGTCGGCGCAGCGGTCGTTCGCAGTTCTTCACGTCGCCCATCTTCACCATCGCCTCGAAGGCTGCCCGTTGAGCCATAGCCACCATGCCCAGTTGCATGTAGACGTCGCTCATCATCAGCGCGGCAGTGGGACTTGTCAACACGTCGTGCGAGTCGGAAAGGCAGAAAGCCATGAGTTCTTGCTCCTTGCCCCTTGCCCCTTGCTCCTTAAGCATGGCCAGTGCCACCACTTTCTTGCACGCCAGCGACTGGGCAGGCTGTTGGTTGTGTTTCTCGATGATTTCACTCCACCGTCCTTTCAGCTGAAGGCGGTCGTAGGCCTTTTCCTCGGTCGTCCCGCCCGTTTGGCTGTGTCGGCAGCCCATCAGCAGGAGTCCACAGAGCACTAACAAGACAAAAAGGGGTACGACATCGTCGCGACGCCGTCCCCCGAATAATCTCATAAAAAAGTCTTTGAGACTCACTACCATATCATATAACTAACCTAACTAATTTATTCGTCGTCAGAGTAACCTGGGTTCTGGGTGAGTGCCGGGTTCTTCACGATTTCGTCCTTAGGAATAGGCATGTCCATCTTCCAATCCTCATACTCGTAGTCGCGGTTGGTCCAAGGCACATCCTTCAGGTTCTCCACGTTGCGCTTCGGGTAGTTCGTCAGCACGTGGTCCTTCATGAAGTTCGACTTCTGCATATCCGGACGCAGACACCACTCACAGTTGAACTCCTTGCGGCGCTCGGTGTTCACAGCCACCTTCCAGACCTCTGACGAGAAGCCCTTCTTGGCTGCATACTGCGTGTAGTATGTCTTGGCATCCTCGACCTTGTCGACAGTGCTGCCGAAGGGGATAGGATACTCATCGCGGTGCTTGTAGAACATACCGCCGTCGCTCATGCCTTCGTCGCGCTCCACCCACTCAGCGAAGTTGTTGTAGTAGGGCATGTACTTGTCGGTCAGAGCCTTCTCCTTGCCATCCTCCAGTTTACCGAAGGCACGCTGGCGTAGCTCGTTGATTTGCTTCCAACCCTCAGCCTCGTTGCCCAGACGGAAGCAGCACTCTGCATAGTCGAGCATGACGTTAGGCAGACGCTTCCAGTAGATGGGCGTCGGGCTCCAGTGACCATCGGCCCAGCCTTTGTAGTTGGCAGAGGCAGTACGCCACATCTTTGAACTCCAGATGGCAGGTGCCCATTCGCCGTTGTTGAAGTGGAACTGCTTGGTGGTGGTACCGCTGGCACCCTTGCCGAGCACTTCCTGCAGATAAGGATTCACACCATAGATGGCGGGCTCGATCCAACCCTCGTACTGAGGATCGTAGGCAGGATTGTTCGGGTCGATCTGTGGAACGGCACCCGTGTAGCACGAACCTTCGCGGCGCTTGTCGCCCTTTTCGTAGCAAGAGTACCACTCCCAAGAGAGGTAGAGCGAACCCCAACCGCCGTTCTCAGGACATGCGGTGTACCACTTCAGCATCAGTTTCGAGGTCATGTCGTTCCACTTACCCCAGTTGTTACCTTCGTCGAGTTGCTCAACCCAGATGGCCTCAGGTCCCCATGCCGAAGCAGGATCCCACAGCGTTGTGAACGACTCGTTGAGTTTGTATGTACCGCTGTCCAGAATCTTCTTGAAACACTCCTGAGCAAGCTGGTAGCAGTTCTTAGCCTCGTTGGCATCCTGCTTTTGTCCGTTGGCACCGTCGGTCAGACGATAGGCTTTCCACATGTAGGCATCGCCCAGATAAGCCAGAGCCATACCCTTGGTAGCGCGGCCATATTCCATATCCATAGGTTTCCAGTCGAGCAGGTCGGCTGCAGCCTTGAAGTCTTCGATGATGAAGTCCCACATCTCGCTATAGGTCTCAGCCTTTGGCTTGGTGGGCGTGTTCGAATAGGTCTCACCTGTAGCCAGCATAGGAACGCGACCGAAGGTCGTAGCCAGCCAGTGGTAGAAGAATCCACGCAGTGCGCGGCCTTCACCTTCCAGCTTCTGCTTCACGGCAGGAGTCACCTTTTCGGCATTGCTCAGTCCCTCCAGATAGTCGTTGGCACGGCTGATACCAGCGTAGACATGACGCCAGCCTGCCAGCAGCTCGGTGGAAGTAGAGTTCCACTGCTGTACGTTCCAGTTCTTATCCCATCCCGTTGCCTGCGTGTCGATGGTGGGGTGGCAACCTGTGAAAAGATTGGGTTTGAAGCCCCAGTCGCCGTCGTAGAGGTCCTTCTCGGCAGCGTCTTTGGCATCATTCGGGAACATCATGTCGTAGACACCGTTCAAGCCCTTCTTGGCATTGGCATCGTTCTCGAACATGGCATCGCTGGCAATGACGTCGTACAGGTCGACATCCAGGAACTCATCGTTGTCGCAAGATGTAAGCCCAAGTCCCGTCATGCTCAATGCGGCACCTAAAATAAAATATCTTGTCTTCATATCTTTATGCTTTATTTACCTTGTAACTTGTTTCTTTTTACTATATTACCTTTTTTGCCTTTTTACAGTGGTTAGAAGGTTACGTTCAGACCAGCCATGAAGGTGCGAGGCTGAGGATAACGACCAGTGTCGAGGCCCTGGAAGAGAATTGAACCGGTACCCACTTCAGGATCGCCGTACTTGTTGTAGCCAGAAATGGTGAGCAGGTTGTTGATACCTACGTACACGCGGGCTTTCTGGATGAACAGTTTGTCGCTGATTGCTCTTGGCAGGGTGTAGCCCACCTGTATGTTGGAAATGCGCAGGAAGTCGCCATTCTTCACCCACATGTCGCTGACACGCGTGTTACGGCTGTAGTCACCGATTGACAGACGAGGAAGCGAACCGCTACCATTGCGCCATGCATCCTCGTAGGCACTCTTCAGGATGTTCGGAGTGGTCTGGTCGTCGAGCTGTGTCATCGAGCTCAGCTTCATGGCCGAGTAAGACAAGATGTCCTGACCGAAGACACCATACATATAGATGCTGAAGTCCCAGTCCTTATAGGTGGCACCGAGATTCAAACCATAGTTCAGTGCGGGGAATCCGTTACCGATGATCTGACGGTCGTCGTCGTCGATCTTACCATCGTTGTTGATATCCTTGAATTTCACGTCGCCAATGGCCAGCGGGTGCTCGTTGTTTGCCTTCGAATAGTCGTCGACGAGCTTGGAGTAGGCTGCCAGATCGTTGGCATCTTTAATGATACCGTCGGTCACAAATCCATAGAACGAGCCCACGGCTTCGCCTTCCATACAGATGGAGTGGCGTGCCCAGTGGCCGTTACCATCGACAGCACCTACCTGAGAGCCGTCGAAGCTGCTGGCAGCGTTGGCGTTGTTACCACCTGTAGCTTCGCTATAGAGCGGGTCACCCATCTTCTTCACCTTGTTGCTGATGGTCGATCCAGTCAGGCGAGCATTGAACGAGAAGTCCTTTGTGAACTGCTTGTGATAGCCAATGGCAAACTCGAAGCCCTTGTTCTGAATTTCACCATAGTTAGTATAGACAGAGGTGAAACCAGCGGTAGGACGAATCTGCTGAACCAAAAGCAGGTCTTTCGTGTTCTTAACGAAGTAGTCTAGCGTGACATCCCAGTCGTTTAGGAAGGAGAAGTCAACACCAATGTTGGTCATCTCAGTGGTTTCCCACTTCAGATTGGTGTCAACCAGCGGTGCAAACCAACCAGTTTCGCGGGTGCGGTTGCCCCAGTAACCAGAAACACCACCGCCACCGACATAGAATGCATAGGCAGCGTCACCGCTCAGGGCAGCAACACCCTTACCAGCGATGTTACCGGCGTTACCTGTCTGACCCCAACCTAGACGCAGTTTCAGGTTGTTGACTGCTGTGATGTCCTTCATGAACGGCTCCTCAGAGATGCGCCAAGCACCAGCCAGTGAGGGGAATGTACCCCAACGGTTGCCAGAACCGAAGTTCGAGCTACCATCGCGACGGATTGTAGCAGTGAGGATGTAGCGGTCGAGCAGGTTGTAGGAAGCACGTGCGAAGTAAGAAATCGTGTGTACGTCGCCGTTGTAGCCACCATTCACGCTCTTTGAGTTCGGGTCTTCTGTCAGCGAGAAGTTGCGGTTCATCACCGATGGGAACTTACGGGCGCTGCCACCGAGCCACTGGCCCCATGACTTGTTGACCTCATTACCAGCCATCAAGGTCAGGTCATGAATGCCTAAGTTCATGTGGTAAGTAAGGTAGGTCTGAATGCCGAGGCTATAGCCGTTGCTGTTGTTCAGAGAGAAAGCATAGCTCTGGTCTGAGCCTGAAGGCAGGAGCACTTCTGTCCATTTGCCGCCAATCAGGTTGTAGCGTTCGCGTCCACCCGTGTAGTCAGAACTGTTGTTACCCCAATAGGTGTATGTGCCCTGGCTGCGAAGATCGAGTTTATGGTTGTCGGTATCGAGGAATGTCAGGTCGATGAAAGCTGTGGTCTGGATACGGTCGAAGCCGTTGCGTGAGCGCTCGGCGTTCTCCATCTGCGAAGCGTATGGGTTGGCACCAATTGAGGTATTTCCTTCCCAGCTGTTAGGAGTCATCAGGTAGCCCGAACCGTAGGTACCGTCGGGGTTCACCAGATTGACGTTGATGAGCGGTTTGTTGGGGTCGTTCTCGTCCAGATAGTCGAGCGTCGGCGTAAGTGATGCAAAGTCACGGAGTGACGACAGGTTCTGGTTATTGCCCAGTCCCATGTTCGAGCCGTGGCTCTCGCTGTGGGTGTAGTTGATGTCACCGCCAATCTCCAGGAAACGGTTCACCTTCGTATTGATGTTTGCACGAGTGGTGAAGCGCTGGTAGTTGGTATTGATGACCAGACCATCGATGTTGTTGAAGCCGAACGAGAGGTTATACTGAGTCTTCTCGCTACCGCCGTTCACCGACAGGCCATACTGCTGCTTCAAGGCTGCACGTGTCATTTCCTTCTGCCAGTCAATAGCGTTCACACCCTTCATGTCGGGGCGATTCCAAAGCTGGTTGATGAACATGGAGCCATCGTTGGCCTTGGCTTCCTTGATAGCCTTGGCATATTCGTCGAGGCTCAGCACGTCCAGTTTGTAGGGCAGTGTCTGCAGACCGAGGTCAGCGGTCAGCGTGATATTGGTCTTTCCCTTCGAGCCATGCTTGGTGGTGATCATCACAACACCATTGGCACCGGCCGAACCGTAGATAGCGGTAGCCGAGGCATCCTTCAGGATTTCGATGCGCTCGATATCAGACGGGTTCACGAAGTCGGCACTTGTACCTACCTGTACACCATCGACAACATAAAGAGGTGATGCGTCGCCGTTGATGGTGCCGATACCACGGATGCGGATAGCAGCCTTGCCATCAGGCGAACCGTCCTGCATGGACACCTGCACACCAGCGGCTGCACCCTGCAGTGCCTGACCGATGTTCGTGGGTACACGCTTCATCACGGCATCCTGATCGATGGTGGCCACCGAACCTGAGATATCGCTCTTCTTCATGGTACCATAACCTACGACGACCACGTCGCGCAGCGTTTCGCTGTCTTCTTTGAGCACGACGCTCACTTGCTGGCGACCAGCAACACGTACTTTCTGCGGCTGGAAGCCTACATAAGAAATACTCAGTGTGGCCTGCGGTGATGCAGAGACACTGAATGCGCCATTCAGGTCGGTAATGGTACCGACATCTGTGCCGTCTACTCGCACCGTGGCTCCCACCACGGGCTCTCCAATCTCGTCAGTAACTGTTCCTTTCACTGTGCCCTGGGCATAAGCGCTCAGCGACAAGCAGCTGATGAGGATCAGCATTAGAAAAGGTTTAACCATTGTTTTGATAAAACTCATAGTTGTTTTGGTTTTTGTTTGAAATTTTGATGATATCTATTATCGTGTTATTTTTGGTTAGTGATGAATAAAAATTCACTGCAAAGATATGTGTTTCACGCATAATTGAGTTTGCGCAGTGTTTCAAAAAGTTGTTATTTTGATAACTTTTGGCATTATTGTTACATATATACGATGAACTTGAAACAAAATTGAAGACAGGAGGCCTACCGCTGTAAGCCCCCTGTC
>JAEEGF010535041.1_pt1 | contig 18625 bp, 14 predicted proteins | sample 9134171 | NCBI WGS metagenome assembly JAEEGF01 (sample SAMN16246542, study PRJNA631951) | gut metagenome | biome: gut microbiome; feature: rumen; material: AP-attached | host: Bos | place: Iran: Karaj | collected 2018-10
GCGTATAGAGCACCTCGCGACCCAGATAGCCATGCTCTTTATCTCCATAAGGACTGAGGGCCAGCTGGTACTTCGGCAACTGTCTGATGTAGTCGGCTTCATCCATGCCGGAAGCTTCAACGTCCTCAGGCTTGAAATAGTAGTAGAACAGGTTGCAGTTCTTCATTTCACCGCTCATATAGACAGGAGCCAGTCGCACAGGCGCATCACCTACGGTAACAAGATGATTGTTCTGATAGACAAACAGGCCGTCGCTGGGAACAATGCTTTCGCTGAAGTTCTCGTTATAACGCTGTCCCCACTTGAAATATGCAGCAGGAAGATAGCTGGAGATGACAGTCTGAAGGTCGGCGGCCTCATCGGCACTCAGTTTGTCGATGGCAATATTCTGCAAGCCTTTTTTCAGGATATTGTCCTCATCCTGGAAGTAGAAGTAGTCGTTCCATGTGGCATCTTTCCATAAGGCATACTTCGCTTCACCCCTGTTAGCCTTCTCAGTGTACTCAAGATTGTACGACTTCTTCACACTTGCGATGACGGGCAGTTCTGGATAAGCAGCATTCTCGAATGCACGGAAACGAGCCTTAGCCACAACGCCCGACTTGAAACTCACCGATGTCTGCCCCACATTGAAGCCTTGCATCTTGGTGGTACCATCGGCAGCAACACAAGCCGCAAACAAACGAGTCGTACCGGCAGGAGCATCGTAAGACAGCTCTACCGTCTGCCCCTGCTGAGCGCTGGTCTCATTCAGAATGTTAATCTCACCGTTCTCAACGCTGAGCACACGCACCTTGGCTATGTGATCCAGGTCAGCATCGGCCTTGATTGTCACTTTGCCATTCACCAGCATGTTCCAGTCCTGATCGGCACCGAAATCCACACCAAATACTTGTCTAGCGTTTTCTTTAACATCATTAGCAGTGGTCTCCTGATTTGTATTTGGATCATACAAATCTTTCTCACCGCAACTGTAGAAGAATCCTGAAATAGCAAATGTCATTAATGGTAAGGCAATTCTTTTCATAATCCTAATGTAAGTTTATAATTAAAATTCAACAGATTAGCTTTTTCCACTGCAAAAGTACATATAAAATAGGTTGTAGAGGAGAAATGTCGCAGTTATTTAACAATGGGCATGTACTTGTTTACATAGATTACATATTTTTCACACTCCGGTTCTACCTATATCATCTGAAACATTGCCTCGAGCACATCACGATGATGTCCTGGCAGAATGATGTGATGATTGCCGATGGGCGATGTAAGGAAGTAGGAGGCAACATGCGGGTCAGACAATTGAATGACCTGCTGAGTGCGGCAAAGGTCGGGTTCGGCCTGATTGCGAACCAGCTCTCCTTCGGCTACGAAGTGGCGCGACAAATCGCCTGACACCTTGAACAGCGTGACGGGACCTTCCTTCATATAGCCCCTGATGCCTACACCGATGCCCGACTCGAAGTGGGTATCGTATTCATAGCGTTCTACCATATTGAGCGGTATGGTGCAATGGGCAAACAGCATCTCGCCCGTATCAGGATTGATGGTGGCAGGATTGGCCTGAAAGCCGCTCACGCCCGTCACCGACTGTCCTATCATCATGGATAGCATGGCAGGAATGTCGCCTTCACAGCCAGCAATAACACCCTCGGCATTCAGCTTGGCCAGTGCCATACAGCCAGTATTCTTCACCGCAGTGAGCAAATCGAAGCAACGCAAAGTGAAGCCTTGCAACTTATACTGAACAACAAGAGCACTCAGCGCCTCATAAATTTGCTGCGCCCCAGGCAGCGACTTACGAAGGGCTTCAGTAGGGGCTGCGTCGCTCACATCACGCAACGGAGTGACGGAGATAACGCGGAGCAGGTCTGCCATAGGAATATCTATCAAATCGATGCCCAACATGTCTTTGACCACCGTACGCCCCACCCCACTGGAGATCAGCCAGTCTGACGGAGTACCAATGATGCCCAACCTACTACCAGCCAACTTCAGCTTCGCCTCACCCACTCTGGTGAGCAACCTGACGCGACGGGCTATGTAGTCGGCACTACCATGAATAATCTCACCCATCAGTCCGTTCTGCAGGAGAAAGGACAGAATCTCCATCGAAGCTGCCAGCGAATTGCTCTTACCCGATGTGAGCAGATAGAACGGGCGGTGCGACTTTGACAGCAACTCGGGCAACAGTCGCTTAAAGATACCCTCGGTACCGCCCGTACGCACATAGATAAGATCAAGTGCATGTGTGCCGTAGTCGGAGTAGTCACTGCCTCTGAACTGGTGGGCAACGCTGATACTGTCCAAGAACTCTTTCGTCACAACGGCAACTGCCTGTTCATCATGCAATTCGGAAGTAAGCGTATAGATAGCAACTCTATTCATGTCGGTGGATTGTTCTGTTCCTTGAGACACTTGAATTACCTAAATAATTGTCGGCTGTCACTAACTAAATTATAGGATTGTCTCTCCCCATCAATATTGAAAGTAAGGACCGACTTCTCCGTAGTAACATCGAGTGAACAGGGAGCTCCCTCTATTAGCGGAATACAACTGTTGCTGCCCACAGGGAAACCACAACATACAGGAATATCGTATTGGGCTAAATGAGCAGTCAGCATCTGCTCAACACTACCAAACTGAAGGTCGAACCTGATGGAGCTAAACGAGCCAAGGATAACGCCCTTAACGTGTTCAAAATCCATTTGCAAACGCAGATGACAAAACAGTCTGTCAATATTGTGAAGCGATTCCTCAACCTCTTCTATAAAAAGAATGATATCCTGTTGGGGAGGAATATGAAACTGAGTGCCTACTACAGATGAATAACTCGAAAGGTTACCTCCTACGAGAATACCTTCAGCATGTCCGCAATGGTTATAGTCATTACTGCAAACTTCATATTGTGGTATCGTTCCAAAGAGAATGTCTCGAGTAATGTTCGTAGCCAGTTCCTGTCGGCCAGCCATCTGAAAGGCCATCGGCCCATGTACACACATCACATCAGAACTGACAATTGTATGCAACAGGGTTGTGACATCTCCATGACCTATCAGCCATTTAGGATGTGCGAGATACGTTTCTTGTGGGATGCGGTTGAGTATATGAATGCTGCCGTATCCACCTCGTGAACATATTATTGCCTTAATACTGTCATCCTCCAATGCCCATAGCAGGTCGGCAGCGCGTTCTTCTGCAGTTCCTGCATAGGCATTGACATTCAGATTATTGGTGTGAGGACCTATGACTGGCTGAAATCCCCAACCTCTGATAGTTTCTGCAGCCTGACTCAAGACTTCCTGAGGCACCCAATAGGCTGGAGAGACCAGTGCCACCTTGTCACCTTTTTCTAAATATGGTGGTCTAAAAATCTTCTTACCTTTAAACATATATATTATATTACGTTACGCTTTTATTTTTTTGCTAATTTTCAAAGTATGACTATCTTTGCTCAGATGGCGATAGTGCAGACGGTCAACTTGATCCTCAATAATGCCCATCATATCATCTTTGATGGCTTTACCGCTATGCGAAATGATGATGTCAATCCCTCCTACTTCGCGGCATAGAGCTAAAGAGTGTTCGGAGTCGCTGATTTCTGTGATGATAATCTCCAAAAGGACATCCATCATTTTAATTGTTTTGGCATTGACCTGTCCACCAAGGGCACGTTGCAGGAAGTCCATGCAACTTTCATTTTGCTGAAGAATGTATTCATTCACATCTTTCATCTTTTCTGCTCGTTTTGCCTCAACAAAGTTACAACTATTTCTACAATTTTATCACCTGACGATGCGCTCTACATCAGTTTTTGTAAATTTTGTTATATTTTTGTAGATTCTGAGACATGCCAGCCCATTTGCACTCTCTCTGCCTATAGCGCAATGTTTTCACAAACAATCGTGGATGTAGATAGGGCTACCCTTACTATTTAATCACAACCTTTATACCATTATGGATATACACACCCTTCTTCGTAGGCATCTTGCCCTGCAAGCATCCTTCACTCAGCTTACGGCCATCGAGCGTGTGCCACACATCAGCACTGTTTGTGAAACTTGTGGTCGTTATTCCTGTAGGCATGCTGCCCTCGCAGATCCAGTTGAAGTACGCACCATAGCCTTTCGCGGCTAAGAGCGTCATCAGGAATGAAGCACCGGCATCGAGGTGGTCGGCTTTGCTGAAAGTATCGTCAATGCGGTACATACTGTCCTCACCTTGCGGATGAGCATCGCGGAAGGCGAGATAGTTGCTGTAGGGCACAATGACATCGGCTTTCGAGTGGAAGAACTGGATGCGGTGCTTCGGCTCCCAACCTGTGATCAGAGAGTTTTCGGCCAAGGCGCGGTGCAGGGCCTGCGGAACACTGGCAGACACCTCCGGCACTACGTTGAAATTGGCGGCATCCGACAGGTACTCATAAATGGCAGGTGTAAACATCTTCTCAACGATTCCCCACACCTCACCTGTCTTCGGACTCTCAAACAGCTCGTCCATCTGCTCTGACGTGTAATGGCGTCCCAGCGTATCAATGCCAATCTGTAGCTGGTTGTACCATTTCTCGCCAATCTCGTGGGTACTGAATTCCTTGCTATCTATCCAGCCGAGCACGCCCGTGTCAATCAGTTGTTGAGACAGGAAATCCTCAATCTTATAAGCTGCCATGTCGGGATGGGTCTCGAACATGCCCTTCAGAATCAGGGGCACCACAACGGGCAGCGTCACCTTGCCCTTACGGTGTGCTGTCTCCACGCCATTGCTGGTGCCGTCATCCTCGATGTAGTAGCGCATGGTGGCAACCAGGTCGTAGGGGCCGTCACCACACAGCGAGCCCTGGAAGTGCAGCTCATCGGAGAGTCCCTGCTCCTCAATCTCGCGATGGGTAGCCAGACTGACGGCACCCCCCTGCGAATAACCCATGCAGAACGAGCGCCAGTCGCTCTTCATCGGCAATAGTGTTGTGCTTCCTGTTACCTCTTTCTGATAGAGCTCCAAGCCGTACCTTACACCATCGAGTACCTGCTGCGCCGTCAGACGTTGCGAGAGGTAGGGGTGCGGCACGTCCTTCGTCGCACCATAGCCCTCATAGTCGGGAGCGATAACAATGCAACGAGCCAAATAGTCGGCTTGTCCATCGGGCATGTAGTTCGTATATGTACGGCCAGGCAAGAATTGCAGCAGACCCTGTTCCTGCGACACGCCTTTGGCGGTGGAAGAAGGCCGCTCATTATCAGAAGCAATGGTGATGTGGCAGAAGATGTGCAGACTCTCGATACTGTCAGTCTCCTGACGGTCGGTTGGTGTCCACGCGAAGAGTGCCGATGACAATACCGTCAGCTCGCCTGTGGCACTGACCGACGGGTAGTTGAACGAATAGACCGTACAATTACCCATCTTCGTGATCTCTGTCAGTGACGACGAGGGCTCTGCCGTCTGTGCCCAGGCTCCCTGCGTCATCAGCAGCAAGGCGATCATCACACATTGAATTATACGCCTCATACTTCTTTTTTTCTTTGTTCCTAATTGATTAGCAAATTAAGTATTATTGTATTCCCTCCTCTTGATAGTAACTGGCGGCATCATACCAGGTGATGGCTGAGGCATGTTCCTCACCGCCACCACGGTAGATGGTCTGTGCGCCAACCTTGGTCCAGCTGAGGAGCTCGCTGAAGGGGCGGTGTACTTCCAAATGCCCCCCTCGGCTGACGAATTCATCGCGTGTACGGAAAAAGTAGGGAAATTCCACCATGTCAGTGTCTAGATCCTCCTGTTCGCTAGCTCGGAACACCAGTTCGTGCGGCTGTCCGTCCTTCTCGTACCATAGTTTGTAGCTCAGTTTCTCAGCCAGCAGATCGACACCGTTTTCGTCAAAGAGGGGAATCTTTAAAGTGACAATGAGAAAATTCCTCAGCTTGTTAAAGTTCAGCTCAACCTCGGGAGCTGCGGGGGTCGCTGCCACCTCCTTCTTCTCGATGAACACCGCATCACCGAATATGTTGGCCGCAAAGAGCTTAATCATACGGTAGGAGCTGCTGATGCATATCTGCTGACTGCTACGGATGCTACCATCCTGGGCATTGTAGTCGAGGACGATGTCGGCAGCTTCGTAATGGGTGCCTTTATCGACATAGGCCGTCAGATAATAGTCTTCGTGAATCACTTGGGAACTCCATGTACCGATGTAATAAAAAGACGGGATGGTGATGGTCTTGCCATCGGAACTGAGCGTACCCTTTGCCCATCCGTTAGCATCGACCGTGAAGAGTTTCAGATAGACATCGTTGCCATCGAAAACAAACTGGGCCTCGTCAAGGATTCTTACATCCTCCTCCACTTCTTCTTCCTCCTCAGCATCAGGGTCTAAATACGTGTATGTGAAACGGTAGTATCTGACAGCCACACCAGCGGGAGGAAGCGTTGGATCGGGCACAACGTAGCGCTTCTTGGTGATGTAGATCTCGTAGAAGGCGTATGCTAAGCTTTTGCTGTCCAGGTCATACAGGCAAGCAGTGTCATCGCTCGTCATGAGTCCCTTCTCAGCATCGTAGGTCAGTTTCAGGTCGGAAATCTTGCCGTCGTCGTTATCAACCAAGAAAGACACCTCCTGCCAACTATTGTAATAACCCATGAGCTGTCCCTTCTCAATCGTGATGACACCATTCTCCAGACGGCCGTGCATCCACGTCAGGGGCAGTTCTTTGAAGAATCCCTGTATATAGACATCCTGACCGTCGAAGGCTACGTTCATACAGTAGTTCAGGCCTCTGTCGTTATTGGTAGCCCCTGTGACATACCACTGCTCGGTGGTCAGTCCCTCTGGCAACGTCAGAACGGCTGGCTCCTCGAAAGAACCAGGCATCAAGGTAACGCTCTGAAGGATGTTTGACGCTTCGGCTTGACTGGGGCTGACGGACTCTGCAACAGCGCATGTTGCGCCCTCAACAGGGATAGTCAAGATGCGCATCTCTGCATCGTATGAACACTCAAAGTCGGTCAGTTGATGCGCCTTGTCGCCTGTGCCCATGATGCCGACAACATACTTCTCACCCGCTTTGTCCTTGCCGACGTACTGTCCGCTTTTGAACTGGCAGGTGCCAGCATTGGTCAGCGTGCCCTTCACGAAGCTCTCAGGGAACGACGTGGAGAAGCCAGAGACATAGACATCCTGTCCGTCGAAGGCCACCTGCACGTTCTTCTTTTCATAGACGGTGACTCCTCCATCTATCGTATTCACGATTCTGGCCGTTTGCATGATGTAGCCCTTGCTCACCACACCTTCTGGAAGCGTCACCAAATTACTCTGAGAGGCTGGTATAGACACAGGCAAACTGATTGAGTTGTCATCCGATTCAGAGCATGACGCAAACACTGTCAGTACGCAAAAGAGGGTCAGCCCCCATTGAATTATTCTTTTCATAGCGTATCCTTATTTCGTTCTTGGTTTCTTTCGGGGTTCGTTGGCATTATAGCCTTCTGTGAAGACACTCATCGTGGCGGGGCGCTGCTTGTTGGCCTTGATCCAGCGACTCCAGCCCGTAGCTTTGTCGAAAGCCGTCTGCTCGTAGGTGTCGGCGAAGGTACTGTCCCAATGTAACTCCCTGTCTGGCTCTTCTTCCGCCTCATCAGAATACAGATAAGCCTTGCCGTCAGGCTTGTACAAGACAGCATCGCTGAAAACCCAACCTTCGTTGTCGTTCTTCCAGTAGATCTCTTCGTACTGGCCTTCCCAGCCCAGCAGTACCGAGCCATTGATGCCCTGGGCTCTCAGGTAGGCACACGTCTGGTGTGCCACCATGCATTCGTTGTCGTAGCATTTCTTCATCTCGAAATAGGGGGCTTCCAATTCTGGTACCTTGGCCGCCAGGATGATGCCATAGATGAACAGGTCGTAGAGGGGCATGTCCCTATAAATCTTCATCGCGTTGACCGTAGCTGTATCGATGGCGCTGCGCTTCTCGTCGCTGCTCTGATACGCGTTCAGAAGAATGTCGGTAAACGAACGGACCTTCTGACCGAAAGCGTCGAGACCACGGGTACGTACGACCGTCATGTCGGTAAACGACTCTACAGTCTCGTCGCCAAAATTCTTGTCCCATTGCTCAACGCAGGCTTTGGTGTAGGCTGTCAGCGCGCTCTCAGTATCCTCGTTGCAGTTAGCCAGCTTGTTGGTGAGCACCGTATAGTCGCCACCCCATCCAGGCACCAGGAACGAGGAGGCTATGATATAGTCGGTGTAGTCCTTCAGTTCAAACAGATACTCAAAGCAGTTCATGAGGCAGGCATCGAAATAGACGACCTGAGGCTTGATGCTGGCATTGGCAATGGCATATCTCAGCGAGTTGACACTGAGACGCTCAGTCTTGTTGTTGTCGATCAAGAGCGACCGCGTGGTGTTCTTGGGGGTATAGGGCAAGTCTTCATTGGGCATGTAGCCTGCGCCATGATCGCTCAGCAACAGCACGTAGTGCTTAGCTGGACATGCCTTGGCAGCCCAGTTGATGAAAGCAAGCAGCGAGTCGGCAGTGGCGATATGGCCGTTTCTGATGCCGTGTACGTTGTCGGCCACCATCTGCTGTTCCACCGTCTTCTTGGGATCGACGGTGAAGCGGAAGGTGAACAGGCTTCTGTTCTGCCATTTCGCAATCCAGGACTTCATCTCCTCCAGGTATTCCACGATAGAGGCCTTTTCTTGCGGGTCTTCATAGTCATTGGGATCATAATCCAACTGCTGCTTGAAGTCTTCATCGCTGCTGAACTTATACTGCACGGCAATCTTCACTTTGTTGTAGGAGGTAGAGTCGGCAGCATAGAACTGCTTGATGTTGTTCAAGATGTCGTAATCAAGATTACCGCCCCCGTAGCCGTAGAACAGGATGGCATAGTCGGCCTTCTCGGGCTGATTAGGGATGACGGGGGGGACGGGCGTATCTGATTTGCCATCATTACTGCTGCACGCCGTGAACAAGCTTGCACCAATCATCAGGGTAGCGAAAAGCACCCATTGCATTTTTTTTCTCATCGTTATTTGATTATAACTTTTATACCATTACTTATATAGATTCCTTTCTGAGAAGGTTGACCGTTCAGTCTACGACCGTCAAGGGTGTAGAAGTAATGGTTACCCTCGCTGTTGGGAGAGGAACTTGTAATGAGGCTTATACCTGTTACCAGCCCCTGAATATAGTCCAGTCCCTTCTTGGCATTGATCTTACCATAGCCCCAGCGGATAGGGTTCTTTGCGGTGAACTCGTCGTTATCACACGAATTGGCAAGGATCTCCTTCACGTCGGCCAGTGTGAGTGTCGGATCAGCCTGCAGCCACAGGGCAATGATGCCCGCCACAGTGGGACAGGCCATTGACGTGCCCGACATGTTTACGTAGGGATAGCCCTGCCACGTCATTGTGTCGATGTATTTAGGGACATCACCATTCGCGGCATCGACATACCGGCTTCCCGCCGAAACAATATTGACGCCTGGAGCGCAGACTGTGGGCTGGACAACACCGTTGAGCATCGTGCCATAACTGGAGAAATAGGCAATGTCGCCCAGGGTGTAGGTCTGGGAATCGTCTGCATCCTGCTCACCTTCTACGTTAGTGCGCGCGGTGGTGTTGGCGCACCATGCTCCCACGCTGATGACATCGGGCGTGCTGCTCCAGTCACTGCCCGATTTGAGAGCGTCGCCTACGAGATAGTCCTCACCGACTAATGACATGAACTTAACGGAGTTGTTCCACAGGTCAATGCCAGTGCCAGGCGAACCTGTCACGGTGAGGGTCAGGGCGTAGCTCGCAACGTTTATCTGCTCCTTGCAGAGGACCTTGGGGTAGATAGTCAGCTCCAACTGGCCGTTAGCCCGCGTGCGAGTAGCTACGTACACCTTACCTCTGAAATACGTCTCTACTTCGGGGTAGTCAGCCGAGTTGATCATCACCACCTGGTCGGGGTCGCCTACAGTGGCTTTGATGACTGGCGACGACCAGACATTCTCAATGACATTATTGTTTTTATCGTGGGTAATCACGTTGAAGCGTAAGCCAATCTCACCACCCTGTTCGGAGTATGTGTAGCCTTTTATCCCATCTTTGAAATACCACATGAGAGGATTTTGGGGATCAGGATCATCATCGCCTAAATTTCCCACAAATCGTGGGAGACCGATGCTGAACGATGGTTTATCGGCTGAGAACTCATACTGTACGTGAAGCGGTAGTCCACCCTCGTTGCCACAGGAAAACACTGGAATGGCGTGCTTGGAGAGCGCAGAGATGGCTTCAGGAACGGCACCGGTGCCATCGTGAGGTCCCAAGTGGTAGCCAAGGCTGCAACTCACCACGAGGGGCTGATCGCTCTGCTGCGCATAGGCATTGACAAAGGCCAGAAATTGTTCTACAATCTGATCCATGATGTCAAAATCCTGGGGATTGGGGTCGTCCAGGAGATTGGTCTCTTCGGGAATGCCCGTATCGGTGTCCATGTCGTCCTCAGTGTAGAGTGTGGACATGGCTACATAGACAATGTCGGCATCGGGAGCCATACCGCAGAAGCCCAGCGGTGACGGTGAGCCTGCTGCGATGCCTGTTGTGTGTGCACCGTGGGCCACCAGCCTGGAATCATAGACCAGCTTGGAGAGGAGCTCTGGTGTGTCGAACACGCTGCCCGGAAGCTCTATGTGGCCTGCCACTGGGTCGTCGTAGGCAAACTTACGACCTTTATCCGAGTCCACGTTGTAAACGCACTTGATGCGTGAACGTCCTTGTGCATCCTTGTAGGCAGGGTGGTTGAAGTCTATGCCCAAATCCACCACGCACACCGTCACGCCCTTGCCCGTAAGGGGCGAAGGCACCGTAGGGTTACTACCGTTGACGAGGTTGACACCCGTCACCTCACGTGACACATTGGTTGTCAACTGCCCCTTATGGCCAACATCCACACGAAGTATGCCGTCCATCTGGGCAATTGTCTCTACCTTGTCGAGGGGCACCTGCACGATAGCCTGCTGCCCGATGCGCCCCCTGATAGTCACACCCTGCTCTCTCAGACGGGCGTAGGTGTCGGCAGCCCCTTCGTCGGCCACTTTCACGACGAACGTCAGCACAGGCTGCTGTGCCGGCGACATTCTCTTCCCATCAGCGGACATACGTTCCAACTTGCTTTTCTGCTCTGCCACACGAATCATTGCGTCGGTGGTCAACGCGCTCTGCGCTTCTGTTCCCAACACGTAGGCCAACAGGATAGCTAAAATAATGAATGATCTTGCTTTCATTGATTACTGATGTATATAATCTTAGTTAAGTTTCGTATTCGCTCCACTGTCTGTAGGCTCTTGTGGGTAGGCTTTCATCCATGTGGTGACGGTCTGCCCGTTGAAGTGCTTGAAGGCAGCGGCAAAGGTGCTGTAGCTGTGAAAGCCGCTCTGCTGGGCAAGCTCTGTGGCGGTGACAGAACGCGAAGAAGCACAACTGTCGCGGTAAAGCTGCATAAAATGTAGTATGCGCAGTCGATTAATATAGTTATTGTAGGTGATGTCTTGCTGGGCAAAATACTTACTGAGGTAGGTGCGGTTAGACCCGATGGCAATGGCAAGTTGCTGCAGGGTGAGGTCATGCTGAAGGTAGAGTTGCGTGGCCTCGCAATGCCGTTCAAGCATTGAGCCTATATTCGACGGAACGACTAAATCGCGAGTAAAGCTTTGCTCCATACCATTCTCTTCCGACATTGAAACTTTAGAAGCGTTTCCACAATTTATGGTGAGCTCACTTAGTGTCTCTACGCGCCAGAGGAGAAAAGCGATAATGACCAACGTGAACACCTGCGACATATACTCTTTGGGCATATCTCCAGGATTTGTAAAATATGTCTCGTAGATGAGTAAAAGCGCTACAAGAAGTAGCAGGCTCTGCCATACCTGCTTGTTCTCCAGGTCGGCATAGTTCTCATTCAGCCAACGGTTGTACTGTACCAATGCGTAAATGTAATAGATGGAAAAAACGGCGATGACACCCAGCTGAATATTATTCATCAGGTCAAGACCGTAATCGCTGCGTGTAGATATTCCCACGACAGCAGCCCCGATGACAAGCGTTTGAGTCATAACCCATGGCCAGATTCTGCGCTGTTGGTCCTGCAACAATCGCAGCAGCAATGCTATCACAAGCGGCACCAGTGTGATATGGTCGAGCATAACGCAGATGATGTTTCGAACCAGTCGGTCGTCGCTCAGCCAATAGATGCCAATCACATACCACCACACATGACTTATTGCCGCCATGAAGAAGAACGCAGCAGTCCATCGGCGCAGTGACTTCGGAGGTGTGACAGCAGGCGCAATGGCATTACTCTGCCTCATCCACAGATAGACACCTGCCGCGATGGCAAGCATAGCAATACCGCCATAGAGCATTAAGAAGATGAGGTCGTGGATGCTTTGCTCTGCGTACATTTAAAATGTTAGAAATGTATGAAATATGTTATATTGTTTGATAAGCCCATACAAAATTAATCATTTTCTCAAAAAAAAAGACTAATTCATATATCAAATTCACTATTTTGTAAATTTTGAAAGTTTTTTGTAAAATCTAAGACTCGTCAAATCACTTTATAATTTCACCCATAGATTTACGACTCTTGGGCTTCATTTCATCGGCAGCATAGCCGAGAGGAATGATCACAGCTGGTTCCTCATTCGCTGGCATGGCAAACAGCTCTTTGCATAAGGCAGCGTCAAAATTGCACACCCAGCATGTAGCCAGTCCTTGTTCTGTTGCGGCCAGACACAGATGTTCAACAGCAATGGCAATGTCGATGTCGCCATGATGCTTGCCGTCAGCTCTTACCCATTCTTCATCATGCAGAATAGAGGCAATGACATACACTGGAGCCGTCTTAATCCAGTCGCGGTTATAGCATTGCTGCAACTTTGCCTTGCCGTCCTTGTTGCTGATGATGCGAAAAAGCCACGGTTGTCTGTTTACAGCTGAAGGTGCAAAACGAACACACTCCAGTATATACTCCAGTTTCTCTTTCTCCACGTCAAGAGGCTGATATGCCCTGCAACTATATCTGTTCTTTACAAGTTCTAAGAAGTTAAGCTTCGCCCCACCCTTCTCATACTCTGCAGAATGAATAAGCTCACTTTGCTCTCGTTTCATCGAAATATTCATGGTTCTTAACTTATTTAAAAAGTATCAAAATCTTGTTTCAGTTTCTTTACGCACCTCTTCTTTTCTGCTGCTAAGTCGATAACGTAGTTGACAAACGATTTCAATCAGTTCTTCAAAGCTGTTAATGATATAGTCAGCACCAGCCTCTTCAAGTTCCCTTTTTGTTCCGTTCCCGTAAGTCACGCCGCACGTCTTCGTCCCTGCATTTACGCCCATCAGTATATCTACGTTCATATCTCCAACTACTAACGCCTCATTTGCCTCATATCCTAAAGCTGCGAGTATATTCTGGACAGGTTCAGGATTTGGCTTGGCTTTTTCCACATCATCAGCCCCTATCAGAAAGGATATTATATCAGAAATTCCCAACTCTTGTGTCAACTCCACCAATGAAGCATGGGAACGAGACGAAGCGATTGCAAGTGTTAATCCTTGTCCTTTCAACATAGACAGAGTTTCTATTACTTTGGGGAATGTCTTCGGTTTGATAGTCCGTAGGTTCTCCTGAAATACTCGCCTATATGTGTCGGCACATTTCCGGATAATCTCTTTGCCTGTATCTGGGTATAAAGTTTCAAAACAACCATATAACGGTAGCCCTATAGTTGAGATACATTCAGCATCGCTACGGCAAGGCAGTCCTAACTCAGCTATCGTCATCTGCATGGTTGTAACGATATTCCGTCTGGTATCTCCGAGTGTACCGTCAAAGTCGAATATGATCAGTCGTAGCTCCATCTGTTTTCATCTGCTTGTCGCTTAGCTCTTAATCTCTTCCATTTTCTCCCTGGCACTTAGGGCAAGTCTTCACATTATCCTTTGCTTGTTTTGCAAATTCAAACAATGACTGAGGAAGATGACAGTAGCCAGTAGGATTCTTGTCGAGATAGTCCTGGTGATACTCTTCGGCTGAATAGTAATTCTGCAAAGGCAACTTTTCTACGACCAGAGGATGCCGATACTCCTTCTGCACCTCACTAAACACCTTCTCGATAACTGGCAAATCCTGGGCATCAGTATAATAGATGCCTGTACGATAACGAGTGCCTTCATCATGCCCCTGCTTGTTGAGACTGGTAGGATCGATGGCCTTGAAGAACATCTGCAACAGAAACTCAAGGCTAACCATACTGGGGTTATACTTCACGTGCACCGTCTCAACATATCCAGTTGCATCAGTATAGACCTCCTTGTATGTCGGATTTGTAGTATGTCCGTTGGCAAAACCTACTGATGTTTCCACAACGCCCTCAATCTGTTTGAAATAATGCTCTGTTCCCCAGAAACATCCTCCAGCAAGATAAATATCCTTTCCTTCCTTTATCTCCAGAATCCCGTCAACCTCATGTTCTACGAATGGGCCCGCCTTACATTCCAGCAAGACGCTTTCATTTATACACTCCAAGCCATGCCATGTATTCTTTGGTATATCCACGCCATACGTCCCACTTTCTGGACTGATAACACAAGAAGTAACAATCTCTCCTTGGTCATTGTAGGTTGAAACTCTGACCTTGCCTTTCAGTATGACAAAAGTCTCATCCTTGTCCGGATGGTGGTGTACAGGGATAAAAGTGCCAGGCTCCAAGGCATTAAGGAAGCGGTGACACTTGTCCTGAAGGCTATTGTGGAAGTTGTAGTTCATTCTCAGTCGTGGTGATTGCTTTGCCTGTTCCACCACGTCGTTAATCAAGTTGTTGTCAATTATCTTCATACCTTTTAGTTTTGTGACAGTTGTTATTCATCAGTTCCTACTTTATCTGCATCGGTACATTTGTTTAAAGCTCTTCTTCCCGAATCAGTCATCCTGCCCTGTTCTTCGAGCATTCTGCATCGTTCCTTGTTAAGTTCGGTCCAATGGCTGCCTTTTCGTCTCGGTGAAAGCCTCTGAGCTAATCGTCCATCTGCCAGTTTTTTTATTGTAGAGTCTATCCATCCGAAGCACAGGGCTTCTTCCACTATTTCGATATATGGTAGTGTGCCTGGCTTGGGAGTCTTTGACCTATTGCAAGCCACCCAACAGCATTTAGTTGAAAGATGATTCTGCTCAAACCACTCTCTCAACTGTCGTCTTTCAGTGAATGTCAACAGGTTGGTTATTTCCATGCCGTTTGTTCTAAACAACAGTTACGTCTGTCATATTCGTTAATCTTTCAATTTTGCCACAAAATTATTCTATTTTTTTTGATTTCTCATGAAAACTCCTCAGTTTTCAGTAGAAAAAGTGGTTCTCACCACTTAAAAGTCAGTCCTCACAACTTTTTTCTAATGAAAATTGAATAATTTTGTAGCCGACTAAATAAATACAATACAGAAACAATGATCAGATTGGAAAGATTAAAGACCTGGTTGCTGATAGCTGTTATGCCCATTTGCGTAACGGCCAGTTTCACCTCGTGCGCTTCAAAAAAGGACAATGCTACAGAGCAGAGCGTAATAACAACTATTGCTGATAAGGTTTGGGCTTTCAGTCAGTCCCACCCTGACGGCTTCACTATTGACATCCGCACGATGACGGAGCCGACTGAAGATATTGCCGTCAGTTATGCAGCAACAAAGAACAGCCATTCCCGTGACCAGCTTGACAAGGTCGTGAGCCATGCCTTGCAGCATGAAGGATATGTAGGAGGTTGGTACAACAGCGAGGATGGATATTACTATTTCGACAGTACAAAGCTTTTCCCAGAGAATGACCTGAAAGGTGCGCTCCAGTTCGGAAAGGAGAACGGCCAATACTCCGTTTTTATCTTGTCAACCTATACTGAGATTCCCGTCGATGGGAAAGTAGCAGAGATTCTGGATCGGGGCACTATCCTCTTTGGCACTACTGGCGACTACAGACCGTTATCATTCTGTGAACCCGATGGGACATATTGGGGCTTTGGTATTGATGTCGCAAACGAGATAGCAAGAAGGTTAGGAGTAGATATAGAGTTCAAAAAGACCTCATGGCCTACATTGACAGCCGACGTACTTACAAAGCCTCAAATATTCGACCTTGCCATTGGCGGGATAACCATAACAGATACCAGGCAGGAAACGATGCTAATGAGCGACGGCTATCTGGCTAACGGCAAGACTATCCTTTGCAGGGCTTCAGAGGCAGACCGCTACAAGTCGTTGGCTGACATAGACAAGCCCGAAGTGACTGTGATGGTGAATCCTGGGGGACTGAATGAACGGTTTGCCAACGAGAACCTGACTCACGCCACCATCATCGTCCACTCCAAGAACGAGGAGATCCCGGCACTCATAGCAGAGGGAAAGGCCGACGTGATGATAACGGAAATTACAGAAGCTCCTTATTATGTACAGACTGACACCCGACTTGCAGCCCCGCTAATAAACACTCCATTTACTCATGGTGAAATTGGTGTCCTCATGCAGAAGGGGCAAGAGGATCTCTTGCAGATGGTGAACAATGTCATCCGTCAGATGAAGTCCGACGGCACTCTTCGGAAGCTGCATGAGAAGTACGGGTTAGTATATGCCTACCAATAGTTACTTTCCTATATGAACAGCGTATATCGAACTATCATTACTGCGCTCTTTGCTCTCGTCGCGTTATGGGGTTATCGGAGCACATTAAACAAAAACGGAAGAAAAACGGCCTTTCTCAGGTACTATTTTTATTCGGAATAGCAAAATTTTTCGACCTGTACGGTTGAAATTATTCTTATTTTTCCAATTTCTTTCGGTCACTTTTGCTATTTCAGTCAACCGTTCAGGTCGAAACAGTTTGAAAACATCTGTTTCCATCTGTTTCCATCTGCTTCACTGTTAAGTAACTGACTGACAACGTATTGCAAGCACAAAACAGATAAAACAGATGTTTTGCAAACTTTTTTCAAGTAGTGTGTAGTATGTCAGCTGATGAAGTCTGCAAGCAGTCTTCACCATCATTAATAGTTCACTTCATACCGCAGGCAAGATCACATTGAGTTTTAGGCTATATCATGCAATGATTTAGGCTATATCATGTTATGATTTAGGCTATATCATATCGTGATTTAGGCTATATCATGTTGTGATTTAAGCTAAAATGCATCGTTATTTTGAATGATTCATAAGAATGTATATCCTACGAACGTGCCCCATCTATGCAACAGTGTCAAGATGATTGACACTTTTACCTATATTCTTCGTATTTCTAACAGTACTCATACTTTCACGGCATATCCCCAGACCAGCCATGTCCTAAATCCCAGTGCTCGTCATAAACGAACTCGAAGTAGGGCAGCGAGAACTCCTGCTCTAATAGTTCTGTCAGTTCATCCTGAATGGGCTCGGCCCAATGGCCTACGAGCACGATGAACTTGTCGATGTTCCAAGCCACACGACCACGAGGAATCTGCGTGTAGTCACCCTTGAATTTCGTTTCCTCATGTTTCGCCTGAGCGCGGAAAAACTCCTTGGCCCATATCTGGCGATGAAGTTTGGGATAGTTGATGAAGGGGAGGCCCTTCTCAGCTGCATTCTCTACCATCTTTGGTGTCAGTTCTTGTTTGCAGACACCAAAGAAGTTATGCTCCTCTGCATCGTACCAAAAGATTCCTATGCAAGGCATTTGCTCGTCGTACTGAGCCATATCTGCCATCTGTGCATTATGCTCTGATTCCGTTAGTTGCGTCATTGTGCAATATTATTAACGTTAGCATTTTTAATACAACCGCAAATATACAAACTATTTTTCAAACGGCCTAAAAATGGTGTTTTTTTCTATCAAAAACGCTTTGTCAGAATGATTGACACTTATTGCTTGGGGGGTATTGGACAATGTCGTACCTTTGGAGCGAAAAAAAGTTGAACCAGTAAAACATTTACGATTAACTGCTCAGGCGGATTTGACGCCCGAGCACGTGTAATTTTGTAATTCGTAGTAAAGAGCCCTCCTCCCATAGAAAGAATTCGAATGTACTAAAATCACCCTGTTACTTCCACACTATCTCTTACTAAATGTTAAATATCAGCTTCTAAAGCAAAATATTTACGATATAATTTGGTTTATATTATAAACTACTCTATATTTGCACCGTGAACCGGACACGATTGGACTTTGATGTGCTTTCTGCAGGAGCACGGATAAGGCCAGAGAGTAGTAAACCAAAAGTAGAACATCATTAAAAAATGAAACAACAATGGAAGAAAAGAATAACATGACTGCCGAGCGCAGTCTGGAGATCATCAGGGAATCTATTGAGCGAAGCCAGCGTACTATCAACAAGAACTCAGCAATACCACTCATTTGGTGGGGAGTTTGCGTTGTCTTATTCTCGTTAATTATCGCTTACCTGTGGAATAATCATGGTGGACCAGTATGGAATATGCTATGGGCTGTATTGTGGCTGATAGGATATGCAGGCAACTGGATGATAGACAAACGAAGAGAAAGTGTTCCAACTACTTTTGTCGGAAAGGTTATCGGACATGTGTGGGCAACTTTTGGAGTGTTCTGCTGTG
>JAEEGF010553826.1_pt1 | contig 18613 bp, 11 predicted proteins | sample 9134171 | NCBI WGS metagenome assembly JAEEGF01 (sample SAMN16246542, study PRJNA631951) | gut metagenome | biome: gut microbiome; feature: rumen; material: AP-attached | host: Bos | place: Iran: Karaj | collected 2018-10
TTGGGGGGCTTCCCCCTTATCACTAGTCACTTGTCACTTATCACTTATGAACATCCTCAACCGCCTCAGCCTTCTCTCCTATAAGACGCCCTCCTTCAGGTCCGTTGCCACCGTCGGCGCGGTCCTGCTCGCCATCGCCTTCGTCATTGTCCTCCTCGCAGGTTTCAGGGTGAAGGAAAATGTTGTGGTAACCGTCGATGCCATGACCTTCCCGCTGGCATCCGGCACCCAGCAGCCAACCCCCGTCACCCTGGGCCAGCACAGCGACATCTGCTATGCCGGCGTCCCCGAGAAGTACCTGCTCATCACGCCCACCGCTGAAGGCTACGACTGGCGCGTCAACGAGCAGTACCACGACTCGCTCCAGTATTTCAAGGTGAACAATGAGAACCCCAACCGACACATCATCAACAACACCACCGACCAGCAGCTCACCCTCACCCTCGCATCGCCAAAAGGCACCGCTGCGTCCGCCGCCTCTCCGTCCGAAATCACCCTCACCGGCGCCGACGTGTGGGCGTTCTGCAAGCGCTATAAGGACCAGAAAGACTTTCCCCTCCACCTGCTCGCAGCCCCGCAGGCAAAGCCGTCGCAGGTGCTGAGCAGCTCGTTCCTCCACGTTGACGGCAGCACCATCGCGCTCGTCATACTCGACGAGCACACCCGTCTCACCGAGGGTGGCACCACCGTTTCCTACATCCGTTCGGGCAGTGTGGCCGACAAACAGTGCAAGGTGCAGTTCTTCAACGTCAGCGAGCTCACAACGCTCATCGACGACAGTGTGCGCCACTTCCTCCGTGCCAGTGTGAAGCTCACCGAATGGGGCGCCGGACACGTCATGCTTTCAAAGCTCGACGACCGCCTGCGCGTCAGTTTCCCCAAGCCCATCACCTTTGTGGCGCCTGCCGACTCGCTACGCAAGTCGTCGCAGGCCAGCAGCCAGACCATCACCCTGAAGCAGAGCAACAACGCGTTTCCGTCGAAGAGCGACATCTTCCTGCCGCCTTTCTCCAACGCCATCAACTTCGATGTCTGCAACCTGGAGTTCTTCCACCCCGACGATTCCATCGTGGTGCGCGACAACGCCCAGCATGCCTACAATCTGGCCAGGCCCGGTCTGTCGCTCTTCCCCACCATCGGAAAGGCCCCGTTGCGCCTTCAGTCGGGACTCCATGAGCTGCAAGGGCGCGCCGGCATCATCAATGCCACGTTCTTCCTGAGCTATCTTTCCCTGCCGCTGCTTGTCACTCTGGTGCTCGTCCTTCTGGTGTGGTCGCCCATCAGTCCTGTCCGTTTCCCCGGCCGTTCGCGCCGTGGCAAGCGTGGCCGTTCGTTGTCTGGCCAGCCCGTTGTGTCGGCCAAGAACCTCTACAACAGCCGTTTGCTGGGCCATTATCCCACCTATCTGACGCTCATTCTGCTGGCTGCGTTCGTGTTCAGTGTGTGCAAGTCGCTCATTGCCCTCAAGCTCAGCTACACCTATCCCTATTTCGAGAAGATTACCGCCATAACACCCGTTGCCACTGCCACCGCCATTCTCCTGTTCTTCTGTCTGGCCATGCTGTTCAACACCCCGTTGCGCCAGGCTGTCGCCTCCCGTTGGCGAGGGCTGGGCAGCTGGCTGGTGTGCGCCCTGCTGCTGGCTGCGCTGGCCTGGCTGTTCTTCTTCGTGGTTGATCCGCGCAACAGTCAGCACGTCATCGACTCATATTTCCACCGCGAGGTCTATTCCCTGCTGCCGTGGCATTGGCTCACGCAGTATGGCATCAACGACACCCATCGCTCGGTGCCCTACGCTCTTTTCTTTTCCGTAGCGGTGGTGCTGCTGGTGTGGCTTGTCATCGACGTGTTGCGGTTGTCGCATGTCAGGACCTTCAAACTGCACGCACCCTTCCCCGTTTCTAGGCTTCGTTTCCCCACTGTCAGCTCAAAGCTGTGGATTGTCTACGCCTTCAAGATTGCGTGGAACATCCTCTGTCCCGTCCATTTGCTGGTGCTCGTCGCCGTGGCCGTCATCGGCAGTCGTTTTGGAAACTTCGGCACCGCCTTCATCTCGTTGTTCGTCATCATCGGCCTCACGCGTGCCCTGAGCCAGGTCCACCAGTATGCCACCGAGTCGGTGTCGGGCAGCATCATACGCTTCACGGCCATGCTCATCATCTCCGCCTTCTACATTCTGGCCGCCATGGTGGGCGACAACGGCTACATGACCAACTATCTGGGCATCGTCATGTGCCTGGTCACCTTCTTCTTCCTCATCGACCGTCCGCGCCCCCTTGGGGCCAACATGCAGCAGGCTGCCCGCAAGGAGCGCCGCAACATTCAGTTTGCCATTGCCGGTCTCACCGTGGCCGTCCTTCTCCTTCCCTTTGTCTGCAGCCGGCTGGTGAACACCGACAAGGTGAACTACACCCGTCTGGCGCGCCGCGTCATGCTCTATTCCAGCTTCAACGACCTGCAACGCAACGGCTTCCGCTACAGCGAGAGCGACGCAGAGTTCATGGTCATCATGAGCCATTACATGCACAACCACGAGGGCGGCGACCCCTTGTCCAACGACCGTCACTTCCTTCACCCGTCCGTCAGCACTGGACAGTCGCCTGTGGTGCTCAACGACCTGTCCATGCCCGCGGCCTTCTTTGCCCCCTACGGCAACATGGCCACCACGGCGGTGTTCTTCATCATGCTCATGTTCCTGGCGTGGATGGTCATGCACTTCTCCATCAGCTTTGCCGACACCCTGCACCCGCTCCTCACCAAGGCGATGCAATGGCGGCTGATGGCCATGTTCATGTGGATAGGAACAAGCCTCTACATCTACCTCTCCTATATAGACCGCCTGCCGTTCACCGGCCGACTCATCCCCGGCTATGGCGTGGATGCCGTGGGCGAAGCGCTCGAGAGCGCCATCCTCCTTGCCTTCATGGTCACCGTGACGTGCAGGAAAAAGACCATCGAGGGATGAACGTTGAAACCCGAAACCATCAAACAGAGAAAGAGATATGAATTCAAAACTGATGAAACGTCTGCGCTATTTCTTCCGCTATCAGGTAGCTGGCAGGAAGAGAATCTTCCTCGCCGTGGTCGGAACCACATCGAGCGGCAAGTCGTTTCTACTCAATGACATCCTCACATCGCTGGGCAGCATGTCGGCCGTCTTCACACCGCTGTCGGAGTTCCCCATGAAGGGCATGCCGGCGGGGACGCTGATGCCGCTGAAAGACCTTGCCACCTATTCGCCCGACGAGTACGGAGGCAGTGGCGGAACGCCCATCTATGCGTGCCGGCAGAGTAACTTCTATGGCGCCGCCGTGCGCTACAACAACAGCCGCGACGTGCACGACCTGGTGTTTCTCAACATCCCCGGCGAGATATTCAGCAAGGCAGAAAACGGCGCTCTGTCGCGACTGCAGGCCTACATCATGCTGAAGTCGCGCATTGCCCAGCTGAAGAAGCGGTTCTATGTGTCGCGATGGGTGAACTCCGCCGGCGATGAGCGTCTCATCGTCCAGCCCGTCGTGCCCAACCCCGCCAGCATTTCGGCCACGAACAATCCGATGTCTGCCTCGCCACAACTGCCAACCATCAAAGGCGCGCTGTACGTGAACTACCGCGACTGGAACGAAATATTCAGCGACCTCAACGCCTCTGGCTTCCGTTTCGTCGAGAAAAGTCGCCGCAAAATCAACGGCCGCAAGCTGCTGAAGTCGTTCTTCTTCTACGACACCGACTCCATCATGATGACCATCAACGACATGATAGAGACCGGACAGCTGCAGGAACTGCCCTTCACCGCGACCGACTTCCGCGGCCGTCTCTACGACAACGCCTTCACGTTCTTCCACTTCTGCGCCCTGGCCTCCGACATCGTGCTCTGCGACCGCATCTTTACAAAGCGCGAGGCCAACACCGACGAGATGCTTTTCGGCGACCTTGCCGACGGCCTTCAGTCGTTTCTCGACGACTGCACCGAGGACAAGAAGAACGTCTACCTGGCGTTCCGCAACGTCGACTTCCTCATGCTCGAGAAGGAAAAGGAATACCAGAAGCTCTATAACGAGACGCTGAGCAGCCTGAGCACAGAAGGGCGCCGCAACGCCATCTATTCGCTGTTCAGCTACGCCATGCTGCATCATGTGGACCCCACGCTCAATATTCCCGAGAAAGAGTTTGCCGACTTCATCGGACTGCCTGCCGAGATGAGCGAGGCCGCGAAGAAGGCCATCCCCTCCGACCCGGCGGCCATCACCGACCTCATGGTCGACCTCGACGGCGCCGACGGACACATCCACATGGCGGCATCGCTGAGAAACCACATCTCGACACGCATTGGCGGCGAGGGACACGCCTTCCGAAAGCTCCTGCAGAAGACCGGATATGCACCCGAGCAAACCAGCGATGCACGCTCGAGAATCGTGCCGCACGTCTACTTCACGTGCACCCCCATCACCCAGAACTACGAAATCTACCAGAACTATCTGGAAGGCGACATGGTGGCCAGCGACTTCAGTCGCGAGGTAGACGGCTATGTGTACAAGTTCCATGAGCAGTTCTCCCACGCCTGTTTCGGCAGCTATCAGCTGTGTATGGACATACTTACACAGCACCGGCTGGGCGATTTCGAGAAGGGTTCGCTGCTGATGATTGAGGAGGAGGAAGTGTAATGGTATTGCAAAACTGCCAATCTGGAGCAAGCAAACCACTGCTTTCGCGCGCCCATTTTGCCGGTTTCTGAAGACAAGGCCATTGGAATCGTTGAACAAATCCATTGGAATTGTTGAACAAAATCAATGGAATCGTCCAACAAATCCATTGGAATCGTTTCAGAAAACCGTAGAAATGCAGCCGTAAGATTGACAGATAACATTCAAGAAAACGACAATAGGAGCGAGGAGAAGTATAAGACCATCATCTTTATTCCTTCATCCTTCATCCATAAACGACCGTAAGTGAATGAGGAGAAGTATAAGACCATCATCTTTATTCCTTCATCCTTCATCCATAAACGACAACAAATGAGTGAGGAGAAGTATCAAGCCTTCATCCATCATCTTTCATCCTTCATCCAAGAAGCATAAATCCTTCATCCATAAATAAAACAAATGACGTTGAAGAAGACAGACCTCAGCAAGATGCTTTCCGTTCTTCCGCTCTGGTGCGGCGGACGGAAGGAGGTGCGCCTGGCGGTGATTGGCAGTCGCGGCAGTGGCAAGAGCTACCTGTTGTTCGACCTCATTCACGCCTTCGCACAGCTGGGATTCGTGGCCGAACCCGAACGTCAGGGCCGCCGACATGGCACGCTTGGCACGTTCTTCTACGACGCGCTGAGCGCCGACGGCCGCGGAATGAAGCCCACCAACCGCTATTTCTGCCAGCCCAGCAGCCACTATCACATCGTGTTCCGCAAGGGAGCGCTCGGCCGTCTGCACCTGGATTTCCTCAATATTGCGGGCGACGTGTTCGACGGAGGAAAGCGCAAACTGGCCATGTTCTTTGAGCTGAAGCGCTGCATAGAACTCGCGGAGAAAGGCGTGTTCACGCTGAGCGAATGGCGCAATGCCGTGGGCGCGTGCGAGCTGATGGTCAACGCAGGGCAGAATCCGTCGTCGAAGCTCCCTGCCGAAATGGGGTTCATGGAGGTGAGCCGCAAGGAAGTGAGCGGGAAAGCCCTGCTCAAGGACATCACCCATCTGAACACCGCCTCGTTGATGGCGGCCATCCGCAGCGAGTGGAAGCGCATCACCAGCTGGCAGGCGCTGGAGCTGGCGGAATACGAAAGCCTCGGCATCATCAACGATTTCTATGCGCTGATGGTGTGCCTCAGGGCGACCGATATCGTCGTCTGCGACCGGCTCTCGGCACCGATAGGCGTAGGAGAGCTGCTGGAGACGTTGGCCCACTACATCGCAGGCAAGGACGATGCGCCGCCGAGCGTCTATCTGGCGTTCCGCGAGGCAGACCTGTTGCTGAAGCCATCGGTGAAGGATGCCGGCGGCGACCTCTACGCAACGGCGAGCAAAGAGATAGCATCGGTGCTGAAGAACGGGGCGCAGACCGCCACGTCTGTCGTCTCCATGGACGAGCCCTTGCGCCGCCACATCATGCAGAGCATAGGTGCCGGCGTGGGACATGCCTTCTGGCACCTGCTCAACGCCTGTACAGGGCAGCACAGCGTGGCGCGACAGATGCAGCGACTCAGAAACGTGCCCACCATCTTTGAGCTGGCTGCCCGTGGCGACATGCCGCCGCACGTCTACTTCACGGCCACTCCCATCGACGCCGAGCTGCACCGCTACCGACTGCAGGAGGAAGAACAGGACGACGCCTCCCGCTTCTACTGCGACGACGGCGGCCAGCGGCGCTGGTTCACCACGCAGCTCACACGGGGACAGACCGGCCATCTCTGCTTCGGTAGTCTTCAGCTGCTCAGAGATATATTGGATAACTGAGAAGTGGAGAACTGAAAACTGAGAAGTGGAAGCCCCCCAAGCCCCCGAGGGGGATGTTTTAAGTGATAAGTGAAATGTGAGAAGTGAGAAGTGAATAATGGGAAGTGAGAAGTGAGCGAAGAGAAGTATCAAGCCTTCATCCTTCATCCATCATCCTTCATCCAAGAAGCATAAATCCTTCATCCAAGAAGCATCAAGCTTTCATCTTTCATCCTTCATCCTTCATCCATCATAAAACCATCAAAGCAATGAATAAGACCATTCACATCGCACAGTTTGCAGCCGGGTCACGGCTCGACAACATCGGCGACACCACGCTCTTCTATAGTGAGGGGTTCAGCAAGCGGGCCAACGATGTCAGAGGCATCTTCCTCGACAACCCGCCCGTGCTGTCGCCACGCCACGCCAGTCTTGTTTGGCGCTATTATAAAGATGTGGACAGATACATGCTCATGCATGTCCAGGGCTCGCACGTGGTGAACACCGCCATGGGGCGCAACTATCCGTTCCGCGCTGCCTACGAGGTGAGCCGCAACGAGATGAACGCCATCGACTTCGCGCTCACCGCCCTCTTCGCGGCCATGCCGCGCATCGCCACCATGCCCACAGGGCGGGCGCAGGGCGAGCGCACCATCGACGTCTCCCATCCGCCGCTGTCCGGTCAGGCCGAGGCACTGGCCTACCATCTGCTCAACGCACTGTTGCGCGGCGAAAGGCTCTATGTCACCCTGCCCGTGCCAGCCGACAGCTATCGCGCCGACGGCATCTTCAGCGCGCCCGAACTGGCGGTCGTGCTCTCGGCCATTGAGCATCTGCCGCTGCCGCTGCGGCGCTATGCCACCTTCGGATTCTGCGTCGACAACCGCTTCAGCTACGTGCTCGACGACGTCTTGTTGATGGTCATCCCGCAGGAGAGTGGCAGTCTGATGAAGTCTGCGTCGCAGAATGTCGGCGTCATGACGTGGCAACAGGCCGTGGGAACCCGTCCCGCCGTCGACCAGAATGCCTACAATGCCCTGCAGGGCGTGACGCTGCCCGGCGCCGACAGTCCGCTGCTTCCGCTCGATGCCCTCCACCGAGCCGTGGAGGTGGCGAAGAAACAGCCGTCGGCACTGAGCGCCGATGAGTGGCCGATATGGCTCGCACTCGGCCGACAGCTCACGGAACTGAAGGTGGAGAGCTGGCCGCAGCTGGCCGACGTCTGCCGTCGCATGGATGCGCAGACAAGGGAGAAGCTGGCGGCGACATACAGAAAACCGTCGCTACGCTGGTCGCTCAAGGGCTTCGATGAGGCCTTGCTCGCACTGATGCACTACGGTGACGACGAGATGCGGCAGCTGCAGCGCGCAGCGCTCCCTGCATACCTCTTCTCCGGCAGCTATGCGTTCCTCTTCAAGGAAGGCATGAACGACAGGGTCAAGGAGATGCTCGATGCCAACCTGCTTAGCGCCAGCACCCAGCAACCGTCGTCGAACACCCCGGCCATCATTATGAAATGGTACGACATCTACGCCACCAACAAGCGACTCGGGGCGACAGGCGTGCAGACGCTGTTCAAGGACCTCATGGCCCGTTATGTGGCGCCCCAGCTCGGCAATCTCAGCGACATCGTGGCACTCATGGAGAAATGTCCCTTCGTGCCGGCAACGGCTTTCGTGCAGCCCGCCAAGGTCTACATGCCGCAGAACATGCAGCGACTCGCGCCCGAGCACAAGAAACTGGTGGAGCAATGGATCAGGAAAGCCGTCGACAGCATGGCGTTTACCTCCGTCGACGAGGTGGCAAAACTGATGGAGAAGGTCAATGCCAAGGAGGTGGCACCAGAGGCCGTGGAGCTGCAGGCACTGCGTAGCTTGAAGGCAAAGGACCTGAAGGCGCTGCTCGTCGGCACGTCTCAGCAATCGGTGGTGGCGGCCTGCGAGCGACTGCTTGCGCCGACCAGCCGGCTACCGCGCTCGTGGCGCGACTTCACCATGCAGCAGGTGCTGCCCGCCGTCGGCGACGTGCTCTTCTCTTCGGTGGGCGCCATGCCGCGCGAGATGCTGCTCGACACCCACCAATGGGCACGACTCGGCCCGCTCAAGAAACAGGCGCCCCACGTGTTTGCGCTCCTTGCCGAGCGCCTTTCACAGCTTTTCGCCACCGCACCCTACAAGGCTATGGCCGACAGCGTGAAGAAAATGCGCTCGCAGGCGGCACTTCCCATCATCGATATCTTCATCCAATCATTAAGAAAACGCAACAAGAATATGGCAAACGAATTAGAAAAACAGTACAAGGCGCTCAGGAAGTCCTCACGCCGTGGCCTGCTCTTCCGGCTCATCGGCTGTCTGGTGGCCGGCATTCTGGTGGGCGCAGCGCTCACCTTTGGCGGAATGAGTCTCTACAAATGGCTGTCGGGCCCCGAAAAGACGGAGCCGACCAGCGGCACCAGCATCCTCTGGGCCGACAACGGACAAGGCAACATGATGGCGCGACTGGCCGACATGGCCGACTGGGACAACGTCAGCGCCGTCACCGTCGACACGTTCAGCGTGAAGGACCTGTCGTTCGGACAGACCGCCGGCCTCCTTCTCCTCAACCAGCGCTACTATGCCAGCCCGACCACACCGAAGACCGAGCCCGCCAAGGCCGTCGTCTACAGCGTCGACGAGAAAGGACAGCCCGTGGCGGTCTCCAAGGCCGACACGCTGTCGTTCGACAGTTCCCATTCGCTCCTTTCCACCGTTTGCAGCCGCAACTGCCGCATCGGTGCCATCCTTGTGCAGGACACCATCGTGGTGGATGTGCCCAACAAGGAGCTGACGGCCGCAGATTCCACCGCCCTCACCACCAAGGACGCCCGCTACTATCTGCGCGTGGTGAAGTATGTGCAGTCGCGACTGCCCAAGGGAACCGTCATCGCCTATTGACAATCACATATCACTCATCACCTCTCAGTTCTAAGTTTTCAGTTCTCAGTTAGACATCCCCCTCGGGGGCTTGGGGGGCTTCCCACCTCTCAGTTCTAAGTTCTCAGTTTTCAGTTCTCAGTTTTCCCCATGAACGACCCCAGAATAGACAAGCACTTACAGAACGACAAGCAGCTGCCGCTGCGGCCGTTCCTCGTTGCAGGCATCCCCTTCCTGGTCATGCTGCTGGCCTTTCTGCTCACCTTCTTCCAAGGATGCACCGAACTGGGCAGCGCCAGCAAGCACAACATCTACGACCCCACCAGCTCCCTGAGTGAAGATGAGGGCTTCGTAGGCAAGTCCAACCAGCTGCTCAGACACCTGCTCGCCAAGGTCGACTCCAGCGTGGAGGCCACCTGTCTCGACAGTCTCAACAAGCGATACAAGGCGCTTGAGTTCGCCCTTCCGTATGGCGAGGAGCACAAGGCCTACATCGAAGCCGCCGACCTCCGACTGGTGGCCGTCCATCCAGAGTACATCAGCGACGACGATCTGCGCGTGTTCTACTACAACAGCCGTCTGCCGCAGCTGCTCCGTCTGCAGTCACAGCAGAAGGGCGAGACCTTCTTCAGGCTCACGCTGAGCCCCGTTCCCAAGACCGTCAGGGGAGGCGTGAAGCCCATCGTCGTCAAGGACATCACCCTCATCCCGTCCATGTTCAAGGTGATGCTGACTAAGAGTCCATGGACCGGCACCATCTATGCCAACGACAACTGTCTCTTCAGCGACACCAACGCCGTGTTCCTCAGCTACGGAAACACCGTGCTGCCCCTGAGAACACAGAAGAAGCTCACCCGCGACAACCCCATCTTGTTCCAGGCAGTCATGCACGACGGCACCCTGCTCGCATCAGCACAACCGTCCCAGACAACCAAAGAAGCATCCTCTCAGACGCCCCGACGCCCGGCTCCGATAGACTATTACGACTACTACACGAAGGCCTTTGCCACCGACGCCCAGCGAGCCGTGCGCATCGAACTGCACGACGAGCCGCTGAAGCCCCGTCTGGCCAGCTTTCTCATCAGCTGCACCCGCGACAGCGTCCTCATATCCGCCAACACGCCCGTCCACGTGGTGGCCGACGGACAGTCGCTCACCTTCCTGCCCCCCACGACAGGCTCGCAGCGCCCGCCCGTCATTCCGTTCCGCGACGGCATGAAACTCATCGTCTACGACATGCAGAACCAGAAGATGGGCGAGTTCGCCCTCCAGCGCGAAATCCCCGCCCGCGTGCTCTCCTGTCTGGTGCATGCCAGCACCGGCACCAGCCGCTTCTACATCGCCCCCGAGCAGACCGACCTCTTCACCCAGCAGATGCTGAAGGGACTGGCCCGCCATTTCTCCAGCAGCGACAACATAGACAGCCTGCAGCTGTCCATAGACCCGCTGCTCTCGCGTGAGTTCGAGGCCGACGTGAAGCGCTATCTCCACGACCTGCAGCAGACCATCAGCCGCGAGAAGCCCGCCACACAGGTGAAGGAGCAGTATGACATGTCGGTCACCATCATGGACCTTGCCACCGGCGACATCCTCGCATCGCCGTTCTACAACACCCTGTTCGACAGCTCCGACTTCCCCGTCGCGCTGCGCATGACCACACGCAACGCCGCCCTCTCGCGCCGTTCCATCGGCTCCGTGTTCAAGCCCATGGTCGCCCTGGCCGCCGTCGAGGCCACGCCGTCGCTGCTCAACATGGACACACAGGCGCCCCGTCGCTACAGTGTCAACGGCAGTCTCGACGACCCGAAGGCCAAGGCAACGTTCTTCGGACGGAGCACCTACGCCTGGGCACGCAAGTCGGCCACCCACTGGGGAGGATGCAATTTCACCACCTTCCTGCAGCGTTCCGACGACGTATACCCCGTGGCGCTCGCCGCATTGGCCATGACAGGACAGGACATGGACGCAGCCACCATCACCACGCTCCCCCTTTCGGGCAACAGCAACTTCTTTGAGCTGGGCCGGGGACAAATGCTGAAGTTCAAGCGCTTCAGCGATGCCAACCCCTCATCATCCACACAAGCCCCGTCAAATGGCGCCATCGACACGCGCGACCATCCCTTCACCGACTGGCTGGCCTACCTTTATAACACCAGCTACGACAAGGATCTCTACGTCGACCTCAACCCCTTTGCCGCCCTCATCAACCGCACCGACCCCAGCCGCAAGGAAGATTTCGGACTCGAGGAAGTCAGTCCCGAGCTCACCAGTCTGCGCATGGACCGCTTCTACGACGGCGACGACTTCAAGGCGCGGCTCGTGCCGTGGGTGCTCGGACAGGGCGACAACGCCTGGAACTGTATCAAGCTCACCGAGGCATGGGCGCGGATGATAGGCAAGTATGACGTCAAGGCATCGTTCCTGCGTTCCGACACCCTCCATCCTGTCTCGCTCGTTCGCGACGGCGCCCAGTTCCCCAGCAGTTCCGTCGGACAGCGGTCGCTGAGCGCCATCAACGCCACGTGGAACAGCTTCCTCGACAAGCTCAGCAGCGCCCAGAAAGGCGGTTCGCTCCTGAAGCAGATGAACGACCGCGTGGACGCCCTCAACAAAGCCGAGCACACCTCGCTGACGCTCTTCTCGAAGACCGGAACGCCCGATGCCTACATCCGCTATGAGTTCCCCATGCTCGGAGGCAACAACCGCTACGTCGACGTCGGCCTCTACGCCTTCGCCCTGACCGATGGCGGCCAGTATGAGCGCATCCGGCAGAACCAGCCCGCCAAGGGCATCGCCTGCGTCGTGCGCATCACCCGCTCCTATCAGTGCCGGCAGTGCCGCCCAGGCCACCAATGCCGCAGCTGCGAGAGCTTCTGGGGACTCAAGTCGGCGCACGCCCGCGACTTCTTCGCCGCCGCCTCGTCCCACCGCCTCGAGAAACTCTACCACATGACAAAGTCCTATTACTGATACCCACCTCTCAGTTCTCAGTTCTCAGTTTTCAGTTTAATATGACAAACAAACGACCAAACGCCCGAACGCCCAAACGACCCAAGCGCCGCTCTTCCGCCTCAAAGCGAGGCAAGAAGGGCTTTCTCGAGAAACTCCTCACGCCGTCGAAGGCGAGCAAGCGGAGCTTCCGCCGTCTGGGCTATGTCGCCTGTGCCGTCGCCATCGTCGCCGCCCTGTTCTTCTGCACCCCGCTCTCTTCCCACCTCTCACTTCTCACCTCTCGCTCTTCAAGGGGCTCGGCCAGATCCTCCTATCACGGCATCGACATCTCCAAACACCAGGGGCGCATCAACTGGAAGACCGTGGCCAAGGACCGCAACATACAGTTCGTCTACATCAAGGCCACCGAAGGCGCCTCCGTGGTTGACCGTCACTACCAGAAAAACCTGCGCGAGGCGAGGGCGGCAGGACTGCGCGTGGGCAGCTATCACTTCTTCCGCGCCTACAAGCCCGCCAGGGAGCAGTTCGAACTGTTCAAGCGCCACGTGAAGAAAGGACAGCAGGACCTCATCCCCATGGTCGATGTCGAGGAGACCGGCAACCGGCAGGTCAGCCGCCAACGGCTGCAGCGCAACCTCCGGGAGTTCATGGAACTGATGAAAAATCACTATGGCAAATACCCCTTGCTGTACAGCCAGTACCGCTTCTACAACGAGAAGCTGGCGCCGGAGTTCAACCGCTACTTCATCTTCATTGCGCGCTACGGCAAGCGAGAGCCCGTGCTCAAGGGCGGCGGCAAGTACAACATCTGGCAGTATTCCGAGCGCGGCCGCATCAAGGGCATCGAGGGCTATGTGGACCTCGACCGCTTTGCCAACGGCACCACCATCCGCGACATCGAGCTCTGAACCGTTTTCCGCCGATGTCCGCATCGAATGTGCTGAATTGGTAAGCCTGCGGCGCCACACGAATACGCATGAATAGACATGTAATGTCTCATGTATTATTATCGGAACATTACATGTTTACTGAAGTTTCGGATGTTCTTAACCGTTAAGGAGTTTAGGAGTTCTCTGCAAGCAGAGCGTCCAAGGCCTGATGACCTTGGCCGAGCGTGGGAGTTTGGGAGTCTGGACGATAGACTTATTCGCTCATTTTCCTGGATTCCTGGAATCAGAACTAATGTCCAAACTCCTAAACTCCCAGACTCCTAAACTCCTCAACCAACTGCCGATAGTTGAGATGTCTATTCATGCAAATTCGTGTGGCGCCGCAGGCATTTCCCACTGTTGCCGCAGGCAACTTGCCAAACTTCCGCCCCTATATTGTCCGTTTCGAAAAGGCAAACCGCCAGTTTTTGTAAACGAATCCATTGGATTTGTCCAACGATTCCATTGATTTCGTTCAACGATTTCAATGGATTTGTTGAACGATTCCAATGGTTTTGTTTCGCCCATCTGCCGTTTTTACTACGTGAAAGCATCGTTTCTGCCTGGCAAAACTGGCGATTCTGCCAGACGAAAGCACAGCAGACGACCGCTCAAACACCCGCTTCTAACAAACAGAGCGAACAGGCCGGGCGTCTGTCGCCCGCACTTGTTCGCTCTGCCTGCGGAGAACTGGTGCAGCTGCTGCGCTCCTGATGTCGGCCAGTTATTTCACCACGACCTTCTTTCCGTTCCGTATATACAGTCCGCGTTGGTTGGGCTTGCCGTTGATGCGGCGCCCGTCGAGCGAGAAGAAAGGACTGTCGGCAGGGGTGTCGGCGCTGATGGTGGCGACGTCCGAGGGAAGGGCGATGGGGTACAGGACGTAGTTGCCAGTGTTCCAGTTCATAGCATTCCAGTAGTAGGTGTTCCACCCTTTTTTCCATGCATTGATGATCTGCTCCTCGGTCAATACGTTCTGCTCAGTACTGAAGAGCGGTGCCGTTGCGTTGAAGGTGCCGTTTGTGGTCACGGGCAGACAGGCTATCAGCGCGTCCATGGCGTTGCCCTGGGCTGGTTGCTGCTGGCCTTCCAGGCCGCTTATTTCAGATGTGTATAAAGAGTAGGTTTAGGGAGAGAGAAGGAGAGGTGAGTGGTAAGAGGTGAGAGGATACTTCTTCCGCTTCCTCTCTCACTTTTCACTTCTCACTTTTCACTTCAACATCCTCCTCGGGGGCTTGGGGGCTTATCTCACAATTCACACCATTTGTTTGGCCGTTTAAACAAAAAACCGTATATTTGCAAGCGAAATCAAACAACCAAAGAAAACAAAGAGATGAAGACGAAGACCAGATTCTTGTTGACGCTGCTCCTGGCGATAGCCATGGGCACGAAAGTGATGGCGGCTGAAAAGGAAGCCTACGCCGTCTATACCCTGACCGACAGCACACTCACGTTCTACTACGACGACAGAAAGAGCGAGAAGGAAGGCATTAAGTATTCGCTGAACACGGGGAGAAACGAACCTGAATGGATAGAGGATGGCAAGAAGTTAGCAAGAGCAGTGTTTACATTGTCGTTTGCCGACTACAGGCCGACATCTACTTTTAAATGGTTCTATGAGCAACCGGACCTTAAAACCATCGACCACATCAGCGACTACTTAAAAACCGACGAGGTGACGATTATGGAGGCAATGTTGTATTGCTGTGAAAGTCTAAATAACCTTGACGTGAGCGGTTGGGATACGAGCAACGTAACGAACATGGCACAAGTGTTTAATGGTTGCATTAGCCTGACAAGCCTTGACGTGAGCAGCTGGGATACGAGTAACGTGAATTCCCTGAACTTTATGTTCTTTGATTGCAGTAGCCTGACAAGCCTTGACTTAAGCGACTGGGATACGAGCAATGTGAAGGACATGTACGGTGTGTTCAATGGATGCAGTAGCCTGACAACCCTCGACATGAGCAGCTGGGATACGAGCAACGTTACGGACATGGCACATATGTTCGTAGATTGCAGTAGCCTGACAAGCCTTAACGCGAGCAGTTGGGATACGGGCAACGTGACGAGGATGGACGATATGTTCCTTAGATGCAGTAGCCTGACAACCCTTGACTTGAGTGGATGGGATACAGGCAACGTAGTTACCATGTACACGATGTTTAATGGTTGCACCTCCCTGACAACCCTTGACTTGAGTGGATGGGATACGAGCAAGGTGTTGGCCATGGAGAATATGTTCTTTAGATGTGAGGCCTTGACAACCATCTATGTGGGACCTAAATGGGCTGTAGAGGGCGTAAAGAAACACAAAGGTATGTTCTCACGTTGTGAAAACCTTTGTGGCAGTGCGGGCACTACCTATGATCCTGACCACACGGATGGCTCCTACGCACACGTTGACGGCGGCCCGTCGAATCCCGGATATTTGTCAGAAAGGATATACAATCTGTGGGTGGGCGGCACCAGAGTTACGCCGGCGAACAGTCTGTCGCTGCCCGCCACGGCCGGTACTGTGACCTATGATCCCGCGAAGAAAACGCTGACACTCAACAATGCAACCATCACCGTGACAGGACAAAGTACGCACGCCATCAGCAACGGAGACCCGTGGGAGCACAGCGTCGACGGCATTGACGGACTGACGATAGAAGTCATCGGCAACTGCCGGCTGAATGCCCAGAGCGTCGGACTTGTCGTCAACGGCAACACTACGCTGACCGGCACGGGGCAGCTCAGCGTGAATGCTGGAGAAGAAGGTGTGTGGATTGAGGGCAAGAACCTCACAAGCAAGGTGAACCGCCTCGCCGTAACTGCCGCGAGAGAGGCGGTGAAAGGTACCGGGTTTGGCATTCTGACGGTTGATGCGTCCACCTTTGAAGCGTTGACGAGCACGCCAGATATGTACCATCCCATCAAGAACCTGTTCCGAATGAACCTCACCGACAGCCGGTATGCCGATCCAGGCGGGGCGTGGAAATATGCCGACATCACTAAATACTACTACGACGAAGACCGCGGTTTCATGATATTCGGCGACGAAGACTACCGCGGGAAAGTGCTGATAGAACCTGCCGCAGCGCCGGTGAACTACCGACTGTGGGTCGGCGGCGCGAGGGTGACATCGGCCAACAAGGACGCCATCGGCGTGGCTTCAGGAACAGCCACGTTCAACCCAGAGACACAGACGCTGAGGCTTACCGACGCCACGATTGCGGCTGGCGGCTACGACGACGGCATCAGCAATGGACTGGAAGACCTGCAGGGAATGCCAGCGTTCAAGATAGTCTGCAACGGCACCAACAGCATTGATGCTGTCAACAGCGACGGCGCCGGTCTGGCATTGTTTGGCAACACCACCATCACCGGCAGCCGTCTGGGCATCAGTGCCTACGACAAGGGCATTTATGTCGGAGACTTCGGAGAGCTGAACCTGCAGGACGCTGACGTCCATGTGGAAGGCAGCCATCCCATTTATTGTGGCTACAACACCTACGTCTACGTTCGCCACTCGCGGCTGGAAGCCGACCCGGGAACGTCGCAGAACAGTCCCGTCGTCGGTGCGCGGGAGTTTGACTTGGTGGACAGTGAATACCAGGACCCCGGTATCGGCATCGACCCAGACCAGCTGTACTACAACGAGCGGGCGGAAATGATGTATTACGACGGTTATATCTACGACGGACCGATACTGATTGCACCTGTTGGTTCCGGCACTACGACAGGCGTCGATCAGGCTTCGCTGCGTCGGGGCAACGGTGAGAAGGCGGACGGCGGAGGCGACTACTACACCCTTGACGGACGGAAGCTCAGCGGAAAGCCCGGCAAAAGTGGCGTCTACATACGAAGCGGCAGGAAAGTGGTCGTCAGGTAACCCACAGTGGTACGGTCATAGGATGACGAGAGAAGGGCGGCAGCGCAGCAGGTGCCGCCCTTCTTTATGCACGTTTTCTGCATAAAATGGGCAGAGATTCTTGTTTTTCCCTTTTTTTCCGTACCTTTGCACCTGTAAATCAAACAAGAAAGGAAAAACGTATGGATACACTGAAGAAAGCATTTGCACGGAAGTTGCTCGAGGTGAAGGCCGTCCGGCTGCAGCCCGAGGAGCCCTTTACGTGGGCCAGTGGGTGGAAGTCGCCCATCTATACCGACAACCGCAAGACCCTGTCGTTCCCCGAACTGCGCACCATGGTGAAGCTGGCGCTCACGCATGCCGTGCTGGAGCATTTCCCGCAGGCCGAGGCGGTGGCTGGCGTGGCCACGGGCGCCATTGCACAAGGAGCGCTGGTGGCCGACGAGCTGAACATGCCCTACGTCTACGTGCGCCCCAAGCCAAAGGACCACGGCATGGGCAACCAGATAGAAGGTGAGCTGAAGGAAGGTGCCAAGGTGGTGGTGGTGGAAGACCTCATCTCCACGGGCGGCTCGTCGCTGAAGGCCGTCGATGCGCTGCGTCGTGCCGGCTTCGATGTGGTGGGCATGGTGGCCAGCTACACCTATGGCTTCCCTGTGGCTGAGCAGGCTTTCCGGGAGGCTGGTGTGGAACTCATCACCATTTCCGACTATGAGCACGTGGTGGCAGAAGCCATTGCCACCGGCTATATCAAGGCCGAAGACGAGCAGCTGCTCAAAGAGTGGCGCAAGAATCCGGCAGAATGGGGCAAGTAGTCCAGCGAGGATGCTTGATTCAGGCGCTTTGCGTCGTATGTCAAAGGAGTGTGGGAACTTAGGTGTTTTCGCGACTCTCAGCCGCTCGAGTGTGGACAATAGTCCTTATTGCTGAGAGATGCACGACAAAGTATTGTCCAAACTCCCAGACTCCTACACTCCCAAACTCCAAAGGAAAAGAAAAAGCCCATGAACCCAAAACCATAACAAAGAAATGAGCAAGTTTGAAAGTAACGTGAAACAGGTGCCGCATCCGCAGCAGAGCGTCTACAGGATGCTGAGCGACCTGAGCCATATAGAGCAGGTGAGAGACCGCCTGCCGGAAGACAAGTTCCAGAATCTGTCGTTCGACCGCGACTCGGTGAGCATCTCCATGGACCCAATAGGGCAGATCACGCTCAACATCGTGGACCGCCAAGAGCCCAAATGCGTGAAGTTCGAGTCGGCGCAGTCGCCCATCCCCTTCACCCTCTGGGTGCAGATGCTTCCCGTAACCGACGCCACCAGCAAGCTGAAATGCACCATCGACGCTGAGCTGAATCCCTTCATCAGGGGCATGGTGAGCAAGCCGTTGCAGGAAGCCTTGGAGAAAATGGCCGATGCCCTGGCCATGATTCCCTACGAATAATAACACCCCTTATCTAACTCTCCCCTAAGCAGGGGAGCCGGAAGGGTCTCCTTTATCCATTCTTTCCCCTAAGCAAGGGAGCTGGATGGGTCT
>JAEEGF011038657.1_pt1 | contig 18611 bp, 15 predicted proteins | sample 9134171 | NCBI WGS metagenome assembly JAEEGF01 (sample SAMN16246542, study PRJNA631951) | gut metagenome | biome: gut microbiome; feature: rumen; material: AP-attached | host: Bos | place: Iran: Karaj | collected 2018-10
CCTTTGCACCCGCAAAAGAAAAAAAGGCCACTTGGTGCGTTAGTTCAGTAGGTTAGAATGCCTGCCTGTCACGCAGGAGGTCACGAGTTCGAATCTCGTACGCACCGCCTCTTTTTTCCGCCTTGCAAACAAGGTGCGTTAGTTCAGTAGGTTAGAATGCCTGCCTGTCACGCAGGAGGTCACGAGTTCGAATCTCGTACGCACCGCAAAAGAGAATGGTTTCCAAAATCGGAAACCATTCTTTTATTATTATTCAACACGCTATATTGTAAAAACAATTGTATTTAGAACTTGACTGAGGAGATGTCAACGAGGTTGTTGACAATGGCATATATAGTGAGGCCTGCTGGCGAATGGATCTGCAGTTTGCGGGCGATGTTACGACGGTGGGTGATGACGGTGTTAACGGAGATGCAGAGGTGATCGGCAATCTCTTTGTTTGACATGCCCTGCACCAAGGCGATAATCACATCCTTCTCGCGGTCGCTCAGTGCTTCGTCGCTGTTCATACCGTTTTTAAACACCATATCTGAGATGTTACGTGTCACATCGTTTTGTTTCGTCAGCTGCTCCAGACGACGAATAGCAGGCACGAATATGTGATCCTCGACCATCGCATGTTGACGCAGCCACACCTCGTTTTCGTAGATGTCGTGAAGGGTGGCGGTAAGTTGGTTGTTGTGCAACCCGTCCTGCGGCAGATACTTGATAATCAGTAGCTTCAGTTCGCGCAGTTTCTTATCGGTCGCACCGTGATGCTTCGAGAAGGTATCCGCATTATAATCGTTGGTGTTCTGCCCGTCAATGAGCGACTGCACGTAAGGGAACAGCGTTTTCTGCTCGTATTTCATGTGACGGCGGATCTCATGGGCATATTCGTCGTAGAAGCGGAGAATGAGCTTTGCCAACGAATCCCTTTCATCGAGCGACTCCTGTAACTCGCGACGGATATAGGGCAGCTGAAAATCCAGGAAATAGGCATGACTGGCCTCTAAGTAATGCAACAGCGTGGGGATGGAAATCTTCTCGTCGGCTTCAAATTCCCCATAGCCGTTGATTGTGAAATTGACCACTGCCAGGAACGTATAGGTATCTACATTGTTGTCTTCACACGTATCCTTGACGGTCTTATCGCCAAAACCAAGACTGATGCCGAAACTGCCAAGCATCTGCAACAGGTCGTAATTGTCGCGAATCAACGAAATCATCTTGTCGTCGGCCTCATACATCTTCTGATTTTTCATATTTACTTATTATTTATTACTGGGTGCAAAGGTAGGCATATTTTTCGATATGCACAATAATCACTATTAGGTATTTTTATCGGTAAGGGGTGAGGGGTAAGCGGTGAGTTTGCGTGATTTCATCATTTTTAGGTATTGCCGGGACTGATAAATTGCAGTACTTTTGCAGTCGTTTTCAGACAGATGATTATATTTGATATAGGGACATATTTTATATTTTTATGAGACAATTTGTGTTGATACTTTTCGCTGCTCACTTTTCGCTGTTTACTGCTTCAGCACAGGTGAATGCTGGTGATAGCGTGATGCAGCATGTGAAAGGAAACCGTTTGAGCGTGGGTGGCTACGGTGAGGTGGCCTATAGTCGTGAGTTCTTTAGTGACCATGTGAATCGTTATAGCTCTCCCACCAATTACAAAAACGACCCCAGTCATGGCAAGTTCGACATCCCCCATGCCGTCATCTACATGGGCTATGATTTTGGTAAAGGCTGGTCCTTAGGTACGGAGATAGAGTTCGAACATACCGGCACGGGTTCTGCCATCGAAAACGAGGCCGACGAAGCAGCTGAATGGGAATACGAACAGGAGAAGGGCGGCGAGGTCGAGCTCGAGCAGTTGTGGATCAATAAGCGCTTTTCGAAGGCTGCCAACCTGAAGTTCGGTCACATCATCGTGCCTGTAGGCTTGAACAATGCCCATCACGAACCATTGAATTATTTCACCGTCTACCGTCCTGAGGGCGAAAACACCATTCTGCCCTCGACGTGGCACGATACGGGCGCGAGTTTTTGGGGCCGCTATGGCAAAGTGAAATATGAGTTGCAGATGGTGGCAGGTCTGAATGCGATGCTCTTCAACCGCGACAAGTGGATTCACCACGGGGCTGGATCGCCGTTTGAATTCAAGCCTGCCAACCAGTATGGCTTTGCGGCCCGCGCAGACTATTTTATATTGCCTGGCCTTCGTATGGGCATCAGCGGCTATTACGGCAACTCGGCCCACAATACTTATCCGAATGATTTGAAGGGCGATGGTAAACCCTATGACGATGTGAAGGGGACGGTGGCCATTGGTTCCGTAGATCTGACTCTCAACCGCTGGAACTGGATCGTGCGCGGACAGGCTGACTACGGCTATGTGGGCAATACCGACAAGCTGAACACCATCAAGGATGCGAAGGCACACGCCTCGAACTCGCCCGTAAAGAGTGCGATGATCGGTAAGAATGCCGTCTCTGTGGGCATCGAGGCAGGCTATGACATCTTCTCGCAGATTATGCAACTGCGTCGCGACGAACAGAAACTCTACGTGTTCGGACGCTATGAATATTATGACAGTTATATTCCTGCCAGCAACAAGGAGATGTTCGACTATACCAACGTGCATCGCATGGCTTTTGGCATGAATTACTATCCCATTCCACAAATCGCCATCAAGGCCGACTATAGCCTACGCAAGTTGAAAACCCCTTATAACAATGAGCCGAGTCTGAATATCGGCGTGGCCTACGAAGGATTCTTTCTTTAGGCGCTGCGCTAGTGAATAGTGAATAATGAACAAAGAATAATTAATAATTAGGTACAATGAAAAAGATTTTTTACTCAATGGCAGTCCTCATGATGGGACTGGCTTTCACTGCCTGCAGCAGTGACGACGACAACAACAGTGACAACAACGTTTCTGAGAAGGAGCAGGCTATGCAGGCCATCACCAGTCAGTATGTCAACAACGTGATTTTCCCCATCTACCAGTCGCTGGCTTCGCAGACCTCAACGCTCTTCGACCAGTTGGTAGAAGCCAAGAGCAAGTTCCGCACTGGCACACTTACACAGGGCGATATCGATAAACTCTGCAATACCTTCATTGCCGCCAGGTCGGCTTGGGAACAGAGTGAGTCGTTCCTCTATGGTGCTGCTACTGACTTCGGCATCGACCCCCATATTGACACCTGGCCCCTCGACCGTACAGCCTTGGCAAAGGCTCTGAGCAGTGCAGAGATTATCGAGGATCTCGACGACCTCGACGATGGTGGCATCGACAATGCCCGTGCCCTTGTGGGTGAACAGCAACTGGGCTTCCATGGAATTGAGTTCATTATTTTCCGCGATGGCAAGAACCGTAGTTTGGCAGCCTTGCAGGGTGTCGAGGATGATGAGGCGTTCGAAGGTCGTAATATTACGGGCGAACAGGAACTGGTCTTCGCTGCAGCTGTGGCTGGTGACCTGCGCGACAAGTGTTTCCAGTTGGAAGTCAGCTGGCTCGGCGACAAGGCCCCCAAGGCTCATCAGGAGCGTGTCGAGGAGTGTGAGTTTCCAACGACCGTTGCCGGTGGCGAATCCTCATATGGTGAAAACCTGCTTAATGCCACCAAGGCTGGTAGCACGATGTCTACTTGGCGCGGCGTAATGTCGACCATACTCGTGGCTGGTTGCAGCAATATCTGCGCCGAGGTGGCTGGACAGAAGATCGGACAGGCTTACTTGGGCACCGATCCCGATTATATCGAGTCGCCCTACAGCCAGCGCTCTTACTTTGATTTCTTCGATAACATCAGCAGTATTCAGTATAGTCTCTATGGCCATCAGGGTGCGACAGCTAATACCAACAGCATTATGGCCTACCTGCAGAAATACAATGCTACGATGGCCACTGATCTGAAAGCGAAACTCGATGCCGCTCTCTCCGCTTTAAGCACCGCCAAGGCTGGCACACCCTTTGTGGTTGATTCTCATAGCACCAATGCCAAGGCAGCGATGGATGCTATCAATGCCCTCGACGACAAAATTAATGAAGTCGCTTCATGGATTGCAGCAAATTAAATAAAACAATATGATTAAGAACAAGAATTATCATTTCTTGGTCATGGCAGCCCTTCTAATGGGGCCTGCCATGACTTCGTGTAGTGACGACAGCACCGAAATGAGCGATGAAGAGTGGTCAGAAGCCAGACATATGGGTAAGGCCGTTGGCAACTTTACTGCCGAAGAATGGTATGCAGGCGGTGAGATGGGCACCACAATGAACGTTACCCAAGGTTGTTACGAGGATGAAACACCTGCTGTCACTCAGATGGGACTTACCGAGGCCTTCAACCGCGGTGAACAGTTCTTCGAGCGTAACGTCACCGAGTTTCAGGCGCCCTTCAGTGGTTTGGGGCCAGCTTATGTCCGTAAATCGTGTCTCGATTGCCATCCTGGCTATGGTCATGGCAAGCGTGTCACACAGTATACGGCTGAGTGGGGTAATGGCTATCTGCTGGTTGTCTATCATCCTGCTGATGGCGTGAACAGCGACGATGGCCCTTACGTCTCTGAGGTTACGGGCATGCCGCAAACGCGTGCCGTCAGTCCCTTCCTGCCACCTATCGACGAGCGGGGCATCCATCTTAAGTGGTTGCCTTTGCTGGCGATGGCCGACGATAGCGAGATCTCTGCCACGCAATTTCCCGATGGCGAGCGTTATGAGTTGATTTACCCTGAACTGAGTATCGACCGCGAGGCCTTCAACACTAGTCCTACGCCTTGGGAGACTGGTAATGGCGCTGTTGCCTTCCGTTTGGAGAGCACCATTGGCATCATCGGCACTGGTCTGCTCGATGCCATCCCTGATGACAGCATCAAGGCGCAGTATCAGCGTGAGGCCCGATTCGTGGAGTTGAACCCCGCTTTCTGGGATAAGGAGGCCAACGACTTCGCCGCCTCCGCCTGGTATGTCAATGCGTCGAGTGGGGTAGAGCAGGTGAATCGCCTGAAGAAGTTTACCTATGCCATGACGCGTGGTTCGCTGCAGGACGGCGCTGGTGCCAATGCTATCTGGAATATCACCAACGTCTCGCGCTCTGACCGTCCGAAACTCTATACCACCTCTGCCTGGGCAAAGGCCATGTCAGAGAATCCCAAGGTGATTGCCGCTATCAAAGCTGATCCCAAGTCACCTTATTATGCTGACGGTACAGAAGAGGGTATCCGCGAGGCAGTCTATAATCTGTTGCTGCCCACGACCAACCAGTTCGACAACCAGTGGCACAACTTCGAACCCGAGATGTCCGATGAGAACTTTTGGGCCTTTCAGGTGTGGCATCGTGGACTGGCTATCCCCCGTGCCCGCAACCTTCAGGATCCTGAAGTGCAGCGTGGTAAGCAGGTGTTCAAAGAGATTGGCTGTGCAGCCTGTCATCGTCCGTCTTGGAAGACCACTAGCGATGATTACTGGAGTCCGAAGATCATCACTTCGCAGGGTCGTCAGCTGCCTCAATATAAGAACCAGACCATCTGGCCTTATACCGACATGATCCAGCACCGTCTGTATATGAAGAACGGTATTCACGGTTCGTGGTGCCGTACCACACCACTTTGGGGACGTGGACTCTCGCTTATTAACACAGGCGCCGAAGACCGTCTGCACGACTGTCGTGCTCGCAATGAGATTGAGGCTATCCTTTGGCACGGCTATTCGAAGAAGAGCGATGGTTATGCTGCTACGCTGAAATTCTATAAACTACCAAAGGCCGATCGCGATGCGGTTGTAAAATTTTTAAGAGCTATTTGATAATTCATTCAGAAAAAAACACTAATTTTGCAGCGTGATTCAAATATTAGTGTAAATGAAACGAATAAGACTATATCAGGTGGTGCTCGGGACGGTGCTTATGGCCTGCATCCCGTTTACAGCTAATGCACAGTTTATGATGTTCGGAGGTGGGAACCGTGCGAATCAGGACAGCCTTCGTAGGATTGCGGCAGCCGATTATGCCGATATGCTGGCGAAGGTCGGCGTAGGGCAGCCCCGCGAAGGCCGTCAGCCTAACAGTCCTGACGAGAGCAAACATCCCAATTATGACGAATTGACAGCCAACCCATACCCCTTCTATCCAGATCCGTTGGTGACTGAAAGCGGCCAGAAGGTCACTAACGCCAAGATGTGGTATAAGGTGCGCCGGCCGGAGTTAATAAGACTGTTCGAAGACAATGTTTATGGCCGTATTCCCGACAATGTGCCCAGCGTGACGTGGGAGGTCACCAATGAGGAGAAACGAGACTACGCTGGAAAGCCGGTAGTGGTCAGATATCTGAAGGGCATAGTCGATAATGCCAGCTATCCATCCATCAAGGTTGAGATTCAGGCAAATGTGGTTTATCCCGAAGGTAAGCAGAACCTGCCCGTCGTTGTTGAGTTCGGATTCGGGGGCGGCGATCCCCTCCGCAGCTTTGGCGGGGGCGTGTCATGGAAGCAGATGGTTATCGAGCGTGGTTGGGCGGCTGCCACCATCAACCCCTCGTCGATACAGGCCGATTCCGGATCGGGGCTGACAAACGGTATTATCGGTCTCTGCAACAAGGGAGCGCACCGCCAGCCGACAGACTGGGGCTCACTCCGCGCCTGGGGCTGGGGACTCTCGCGGCTGATAGACTATTTTGAAACAGATAAGACCTTTGATGCCACCAAGTGCGCCATTGAGGGTGTGTCGCGCTATGGCAAGGCCTCACTCGTTGCGATGGCCTTCGAGGAGCGCATCGCAGCAGGTTTCATTGCATCTTCGGGCAAGGCAGGCGCAGCAGGCTGGCGTCGCGACTGTGGTGAAAGCATCGGCAACATCGTCTCGCATGAGGAGTATCACTGGGTATGTGGTAACCTGATAAAGTATGGCACAGATCCGATGACGGAGAACGACCTGCCTGTTGACCAGCACGAGCTGATTGCCCTCTGCGCTCCACGTGCCTGTTTCATCTCCACCGGCAGTTGGAATGGCGACAAATGGCAGGATGTGGTGGGCTCGTTTATTTCGGCCTCGAAGGCATCGCCCGTCTATGAGCTACTCGGCTATAAGGGCGTGGGTACCGACCTCTTTCCTGGCATGGACAACGGTCTGATGGAGGGCCGTCTCACTTATCGTCAGCACCACGGCGGTCATGAGGCTGGGCCAAACTGGCCGTTCTTCCTGGATTTCTTTGAGCGTGAAGTGGTCAGATAAACTCTGACAGTTACAAACTGTCCTGTAGCTGTCGTGTCATCTCTTTTCGCGAAGCTATGTTTCTTGCAAATTCAGTTATAAATTATTAATTTTGCAACCGAAATATGACGAATGAATATCAGATACGTGTGGTGCCAGAGGTGGCGGCGCAGGAAGACAGATTGAAGGTCTGGCTGGCAGATGAGTATGGTTTCGACGTTAGGACCATTTGTGGGTTACGCATCTTGAAACGCAGCATCGATGCTCGGCAGCGGCAGATATTTGTGAATCTGAAAGTGCGGGTGTATGTAAACGAGCAGCCGCACGACGATGAATATTTACGTACGGACTATCCGAACGTGGATGGCAAGCCGCAGGTGATTGTGGTAGGAGCTGGTCCTGGTGGACTCTTTGCCGCCCTGCGGCTGATAGAACTCGGGTTGCGACCCATCGTTCTGGAGCGGGGTAAGAACGTACACGACCGAAAGAAGGACTTGGCTAATATCACCAAGAATCAGAAGGTGGATCCAGAGAGTAACTACTGTTTTGGAGAGGGTGGTGCTGGTGCCTATTCGGATGGCAAACTCTATACCCGCTCGAAGAAACGTGGTAATACGGAAAAGATTCTGAATGTGTTTTGTCAGCACGGGGCATCGACGGCCATCCTTGCCGATGCCCATCCGCATATTGGCACCGACAGACTCCCGAAGGTGATTGAGGCGATGCGCAATACCATCATCGGGTGTGGGGGTGAAGTGCACTTCCAGACGAAGATGACGCAGTTGATTCTGAGGGGGGATCAGGTAGTGGGTTGTGTGGCTGACAAGGAATATGAAGGCCCCGTGATATTGGCTACAGGACACTCAGCAAGAGATGTTTACAGATATTTGGCTGAAGCAAAGGTTGAAATGGAAGCGAAAGGGATTGCCGTGGGCGTCCGCTTGGAGCATCCGTCGCAATTGATTGATCAGATACAGTATCATAATAAGCAGGGCAGGGGGAAATATCTGCCCGCTGCGGAGTATGCGATGGTGGCACAGGTGGAGGGGCGTGGCGTGTACTCATTCTGTATGTGTCCTGGTGGATTTGTGATTCCTGCAGCAACGGACAAACAACAGATTGTGGTGAACGGGATGAGCCCTGCAAGTCGCGGTACGCAGTGGAGTAATTCAGGGATGGTCGTGGAGATTAGGCCAGAGGATGTGTACACTGACAAGTCTAGCAATCGTGATGATATACTGAATGTGATGCATTTTCAAGAGGAGCTGGAGCGAATGTGCTGGCAGCAGGGAAATATGCAGCAGACGGCTCCGGCTCAGCGAATGGCGGATTTTGTGAATGGTAAGCTGAGTTATGACCTTCCCAAATCGTCGTATGCCCCAGGGTTGATTTCGAGTCCTTTGCACTTCTGGATGCCCAAGATGATTACCAAACGCCTGCAAGAGGGCTTTAAGATCTTCGGACGGAATGCCCATGGATTCCTGACCAATGAGGCGGCGCTAATTGCCGTTGAGACACGTACGAGCAGTCCTGTGCGTATCATCAGGAATCATGAAACCCTCCAGCATGTGCGTGTACAGGGCTTGTTTCCCTGTGGCGAGGGAGCTGGGTATGCTGGCGGTATCGTGTCGGCAGGTGTCGATGGGGAACGGTGTGCGGAGATGTGTGCAGCTTACCTTCAGCAAAAATATTAAAAAAAATTTGGTGATTCCATTTTTTATTCTTATCTTTGTGCCATAAATATATACTAACTAAAATGATATGGCACTATGAACAGGCAGGAACAATTTATCATTACCATCAGCCGAATGTTTGGAACAGGCGGCCATGAGATTGGTGCAGAGTTGGCCCGAAGGCTTGATGTAAAACTGATTGACAAACAAGTGTTGAATGAAGTGGCGAAGCGTATGCATGTCGTGGAGGAGGCCATGGAGAAACTTGAGGCACGCAATCCATTATGGCGTGACGACTTTACCAGTTTCTACAGAACTTATATGAGCAAGACGGAGTATAATGGTCTTGAACACGACCGTACCTCGCATGAGCTCTTTGAGGCGCAGGCTGCAGCCATTCGCTCAATCGCTGAAGAGGAGTCGTGTGTGCTTATCGGCCGCTGTGGCTTCCACATCTTCGCTGATCATCCCAATGCCCTGAAGATTTTTATCCATTCTTCGGAAGATTGTCGTAAACGGCGCATTGCGGAGAAGTACGACTTGAGTCTTGCAGATGCCGCTGCAATGGTGGTGGATAATGATTACAGTCGTGAACTCTATACAAAGACGTTTACAGGCAAGGACTGGACGGATGCACGCAACTATGACATCTCCATCGACGTGCGGAAATTCGGTGTGAATGGGGCTGTAGACTTCATTATGAAGTGCATCGAATAGTTTTCTTTGGAAAAATTTGTCTATATACCGATTTTTTAGTACCTTTGCACGCTGAAATTTCACAGTTAGTAATTACTAAAGAATCGGTATAATGAATATTTCCTACAAATGGTTGAAGGAATACGTTGATTTTGACCTGACGGCCCAGCAGGTGTGTGACGCCCTGACATCGACAGGTCTTGAGGTCGACGCATTGGAAGAAGTACAGAGTATCAAAGGTGGTCTGAAGGGCCTTTACGTTGGCAAAGTGCTCACTTGTGAGGCCCATCCGAATAGCGATCATCTGCATGTGACAACGGTAGACTTAGGCAAGGGCGAGCCTTCGCAGATTGTGTGTGGTGCGCCCAATGTGGCAGCTGGTCAGAAGGTGATCGTGGCCGACCTCGGTTGTGTGCTCTACGACGGTGATCAAGAGTTCGTGATCAAGAAGTCGAAGCTGCGCGGTGTGGAGTCAAATGGTATGATCTGTGCGGAGGATGAGATTGGCGTGGGTAGCTCTCACGACGGTATCATCGTACTGCCAGACGATGCTGTTGTTGGCACGCCTGCTGCTGAATATTATCATCTGGAGAGCGATTGGCTCATCGAGGTTGATATTACTGCCAACCGTGCTGACGGCTTGTCGCACTGGGGCGTGGCCCGTGACCTGTATGCCTGGCTGAAGAGTAATGGCTATGAGACCAAAATGCATCGTCCTGACTGCTCTGCCTTTAAAGTGGATAATCATGATTTGCCTATCGAAGTGACCATCGAGAACCAGGATGCCTGTAAGCGCTATGCCTGTGTGAGTGTGACAGGCTGCGAGGTGAAGGAGAGTCCAGACTGGCTGAAAAACAAGCTGACCACCGTAGGCCTGCGTCCGATCAATAATATCGTAGATATCACAAATTATATCATGATGGCCTATGGTCAGCCCTTGCATACGTTTGATGCAGACATGGTGAAAGGGCATAAGATCGTGGTTAAGACGATGCCTGAGGGAACGCCATTCCAGACGCTCGACGGCGAGGAGCATAAGCTCTCTGACCACGACCTGGCTATCTGTAATGCAGAGGATCCGATGTGTATCGCAGGTGTATTCGGTGGAAAGGGCAGTGGTACGTATGAAACTACGAAGAACGTGGTGCTCGAGAGTGCCTATTTCCATCCCACATGGATCCGTAAGTCAGCCCGTCGTCACGGTCTGAGTACCGATGCCTCGTTCCGCTTCGAGCGTGGTGTGGATCCCAATGGCACTATCTATGCTTTGAAGCAGGCAGCTATCCTCTGTCAGGAACTGGCTGGTGGAAAAGTCTCGATGGAGGTCTGCGATGTCTATCCCGAGCCGATGAAGAATGCTGTTGTCGAACTCAACTATGAATATGTTCACAATCTGGTGGGTAAAGTGATTCCCGTTGAGACCATCAAGGCCATCTGCGAGAGTCTGGAGATGAAGGTTCTCAATGAGAATGCTGAGGGCCTGACACTTGAAATACCTGCTTATCGTGTAGATGTGCAGCGCCCTTGTGATGTGGTAGAAGATATCCTGCGCATCTATGGATATAATAATGTGGAGATTCCTACGCAGTTGAAGGGCTCGCTCGTGATCAAAGGCGATGAGGATCAGAAGCACAAGCTGGCCAACCTCGTGAGTGAGCAGTTGGTCGGCGAGGGTTTCAATGAGATTCTGAACAACTCGCTGACGAAAGGTGCCTACTATGAAGGTCGTAACAGCTATCCTTCAGAGAACTGCGTGAAGATTATGAATCCCCTTTCGACCGATCTTAATGTGATGCGTCAGACACTGTTATTCGGTGGTTTGGAGAGCATCCAACATAACGTGAACCGCAAGCGCGGAAACCTGCATTTCTTCGAGTTCGGAAATGTCTACACCTTTGATCCTGCCAAGCAGAACGACGATGATCCGATGCAGGCCTACAAGGAGCAGTATCACGCTGCCCTCTGGGTAACTGGTAAGCGTGTCGAGGGCTCTTGGGCGCATGCAAATGAAGATTCTACCTATTATGAGTTGAGCGCTTATGTGGAGAATATCCTCCGTCGTATTGGTGTAAAGCCCGGTATGCTGGTTCGCAAGAAGTCGGAGAACGACATCTTCTCGGCTGGTATGACCATCGAGAACCGTGGCGGTAAGAAACTTATCGAGATGGGTATTATCTCAAAGAAACTCCAGAAGCAGTTCGGACTGGATAGTGCTGTCTATTATGCAGAACTGAACTGGACAGCCCTGATGAAGGTTATTAAGAAAAACGAGGTGCTTTATACCGAAGTGCCTAAGTTCCCGGCTGTGAGCCGCGACCTGGCACTGTTGGTGGATGACAACGTGGAGTTTGCACAGATAGAGCAGATTGCCCGTCAGACGGAGAAGAAACTGCTGAAGAAAGTGGAACTCTTCGATGTCTACGAGGGTGACAAACTGCCTGCTGGCAAGAAATCGTATGCCGTGAACTTCATCCTTCAGGATGACGAGAAGACGATGGGTGACAAACAGATCGACGCTATCATGCAGAAGCTGATAGCCAACATCAAGAAACAACTGAGTGCAGAATTAAGATAATCAATAATTAATAAGAAATCCAATGGGAAGAGCATTTGAATATCGTAAAGCTACAAAGCTGAAGCGATGGGGCCACATGGCCAAGACATTTACAAAGATTGGTAAGCAGATTGCCATTGCCGTGAAGGCAGGCGGTCCGGAGCCAGAGAACAATCCTACATTGCGTGCTATCATCGCCAATGCCAAGCGCGAGAACATGCCGAAGGATAACATTGAGCGCGCCATTAAGAATGCGATGGGTAAGGATCAGAGCGACTACAAGGAAGTGACTTATGAGGGATATGGCCCTCACGGCATTGCCATTTTCGTGGAGACCCTGACCGACAATACCACCCGTACGGTAGGTGACGTGCGTTCAGTATTCAACAAGTTTAATGGTAACCTGGGTACACAGGGTTCGCTGTCGTTCCTGTTCGACCACAAGGCCGTGTTTACCTTCAAGAAGAAGGATGATCTGGATATGGACGAGATGATCCTCGACCTGATTGACTTTGGTGTAGAAGATGAGTTCGACGAGGATGAGGAGGAGAACAGCATCACCATCTATGGCGATCCTTCTTCATTCGGTGCCATTCAGAAACATCTGGAGGAGAATGGCTTCGAGGTGACAGGCGCTGAGTTTACCCGTATCCCCAACGACCTGAAAGAAGTGACTGCTGAGCAGCGTGAGACCATTGATAAGATGGTAGAGAAACTGGAGGACTTCGATGATGTCCAGACGGTTTACACAAACATGCAGCCCGAGTGATTAAAATGAATGCCTCGCCAATTGGCGGGGCATTCGTTTTTATTTGTAGTCTTTTTCCGTGAGAAGAATGTCAAGGTAGACTGTCTGCGGATTCTTCTCAGAATAATAGATATATCGGAAGTTATAGCCTTCCTCTTTATACGCCATCACCTGAGTGGTGTTCTTCAGCGCATCTTTCAACGCATTTCTGGCCTCTTCCTTCTGATAGGCATCGCTACGGTCGGAGGCTCCTGATAATTTATAATAATACTGGATGGTGTGCGACGTACGTTCGAAGGTCATACTGTCGATAACCATATCCTGTGCCACAACAGATGGACACTTCCGTTTTGTAAATTCGACACACTCTCTGGCGCATTTGTCTTCCAGGGATTCCTGACAGGCACCTAATGTGAGGACTGCCAACACAAAAAGTATTACTTTTTTCATAACGAATGTATTTTTTCGGTGCAAAGATACATAAAAAAAGCAAAAATATTGGAGAAACGACAGAAATTTTGTATCTTTGCATCTCAAACTACACATATTATTAATGAATCATATCAGAAATTTCTGTATCATTGCACATATAGACCACGGTAAGTCGACGCTGGCTGACCGAATGCTGGAGTTTACCAAGACCATTCAAGTGACTGAGGGACAGATGCTTGACGACATGGACTTGGAGCGTGAGCGTGGTATTACCATCAAGAGCCACGCCATCCAGATGGAGTATATGCACAATGGTGAAAAATATATCCTCAATTTGATTGATACCCCAGGACATGTAGACTTTTCTTATGAGGTGTCACGTTCGATTGCTGCCTGCGAAGGCGCATTGCTCGTGGTGGATGCCACACAAGGTGTGCAGGCACAGACCATCTCGAACCTATACATGGCTATCGACCATAATCTGGAAATCATCCCTGTGATCAATAAGATTGACATGCCTTCGGCTATGCCTGATGAGGTAGAGGACGAGATTGTCGATCTGATAGGTTGCGACCGTTCAGACATTCTTCGTGCCTCTGGTAAGACGGGCGAGGGAATTGAACAGGTGCTCGATGCCATCGTGGAGCGTATTCCGCATCCCGTAGGTGACGAGACAGCACCGCTCCAGGCTCTCATCTTCGACTCTGTGTTCAACTCGTTCCGAGGCATCATCGCCTATTTCAAGATTGTAAATGGTGTGATTCGTCAGGGTGACCTGGTGAAGTTCTTCAATACCGGAATGGAATACGATGCCGACGAGATTGGTGTGCTGAAGATGGATATGATTCCCCGTAAGGAACTGCGTACTGGCGATGTGGGCTATATCATCTCGGGTATCAAGAATTCGAAGGAGGTGAAGGTGGGCGATACCATTACGCATGTTGCCAAGCCCTGCGACAAAGCTATTGAAGGCTTCCAGGAAGTGAAGCCGATGGTGTTCGCAGGTGTTTATCCCATTGATCCCACAGACTATGAGAACTTGCGTGCATCACTTGAAAAACTGCAGCTCAACGATGCTTCGCTGACCTTCTCACCAGAGAGTTCCGTGGCCCTCGGTTTTGGCTTCCGCTGTGGATTCCTTGGATTGCTCCACATGGAAATTATACAGGAACGCCTTGACCGCGAATTCGATATGGATGTCATTACCACCGTGCCTAATGTGTCGTATATGTGCTACACGAAGCAGGGTGAGGTGAAAGAGGTGCATAACCCCTCCGGATTGCCAGATCTGACGCTTATCGATCATATCGAGGAACCGTATATCCGTGCCTCGATTATTACGGCTGCCGACTTTATCGGTCCTATTATGACACTTTGTCTGGACAAGCGAGGCGAGCTTATTGATCAGCAGTATGTCAGCGGCAATCGTGTGGAGATCCACTTCATGCTCCCGCTGGGTGAAATCGTGATCGACTTCTACGACAAGTTGAAGTCTATCTCAAAAGGTTATGCCTCGTTTGATTATCACATCGACGGTTTCCGTCCTTCGAAGCTGGCGAAGCTCGATATCCTGCTTAATGGCGAGCCTGTGGATGCTCTCTCTACACTCACGCATCAGGACAATGCCGTGACCTTCGGCCGTCGTATGTGTGAAAAACTCAAGGAGCTCATTCCGCGTCAGCAGTTCGATATCGCCATCCAGGCGGCTATCGGGGCGAAGATCATCGCCCGCGAAACGGTGAAGCAGGTCCGTAAAGATGTGACGGCTAAGTGCTATGGTGGTGACGTGTCGCGAAAGCGTAAACTGCTTGAGAAGCAGAAGCGCGGAAAGAAGCGCATGAAACAGATTGGAAATGTGGAGGTGCCTCAGAAAGCCTTCCTTGCAGTATTGAAATTAGACTAATAACATATTTATATATTTTATAGACCTATGGCTACTGTTAGTATTACTTCAAGAGACGTTGCCCGTGAGTTGGCCCGTCGTTACAGTACAATGACTCACGAGGAGCTTGATTTGCTGGAAAGCATCCTCGTGCCAATGAAATTTTTGAAGAACGAAATGATTCTCCGCGAAGGAGAAACCTGTACTAATATCTACTGGGTGGTGAAGGGCTTGGTGCGCCAGTTCTATTATAAGAATGGTAAAGAAGTGACAGAGTATATGGCTACCGAGAATAGCATAGTGATGTGTATCGAAAGCTTGTTCCTCGAGCAGCCCACTCATTTGCAGATCAAAGCCATCGAGCCTTCCATCCTGATTGCGATTCCCAAAGCTGATTTGGAGGCCGTCGCTATGAAGAGCGTCAACATTCAGATCCTTTATCGTAAGATACTTGAGGAATCGCTCATCCTGTCGCAGATTCATGCTGATATGTTGCGCTTTGAGAGTGCGCAGGATCGTTATCATAAGCTTATCAAGCGTCAGCCGCAATTAGTGCTCCGTGCGCCATTGGTCTATATCGCCAGCTATTTGCAGATGACGCCTGAGACGCTTTCGCGCGTACGTACGGCTGCACTGATGGAAGATAAATAAAATAAAAGGCTCTCCAAACGGAGGGCCTTTTTAATTTCTTCTCAGATAGAGGGAATTATCGATGCAATTCGGCAACTCGTTTTTGTAATGTGTGACATAGATGAGCGTGCAGTCAGGATTGTCATACATATATCGGTCTACGATAGCCTTTACCAGGTTGCGGTTGCAGAGGTCGAGTCCATGAAGCGGTTCGTCGAGAATCAGCAAGTCAGGACATTTCACGAAAGCGCGAGCCAGCAAAACCAGCCGCTGTTCACCACTCGACATTTCGAGGAATTTGCGATCAACCAGATGCCCGATGCCAAATACGTTCATCCATTCAATACATTGGTCTTTTTCCTTTTGAGTCGGTGTGAAATAAAGCCCTATGGTATCTTTCAGTCCACTGGCCACGATCTGTAGGGCAGGGATGTTCTGTTTGTAGCTCCGATGCATCTCGGGCGATATGTAGCCGATGCGCTTTTTGATGTCCCAGATGCTCTCGCCAGAGCCACGCCTGTGCCCGAACAGCGAGATGTCGCAGGCATAGCTTTGCGGATTGTCAGCACAGACGAGTGAGAGTAGGGTGGACTTGCCTGAGCCGTTTTGCCCGGAAAGTGCCCAATGCTCGCCCCTGAGCACCACCCAGTTCAGATCCTTCAGAATGGTCCGCTCACCATAGCGGATGGTTACGTGATTGAAACTGATCACCTGTTGAGGTATCGGTGGCAGAGGTGTTGTTTCCTTTACCTGGATGGCATGCGGGCAATGATCAATCTGGAAATCCGTTTTTACCTTGATGTCAGAAACCACGCGGAGTTTGTCTAATCTGACGACGCGAGTGATGAACGCTGGTATTTCGTCCATCTTCGATAGCACCAGTATGATCTGCATGCCTTGTTCCTCTGCAAGCATCTTGAGTAGATCTTTCACTTGGTCTCGCGTTTCTGCATCCAGTCCGATGAAAGGATTTTCTATGATCAGCACCTTGGGGTTGGTAAACAGATTGGCTGTGAGTTTGTATTTCCGTAGTTCACCACTGCTCAATAGTATGATATACTTATCAAGCAGATCTTCGAGATGGAACAGCTGATAGAGGTTCTTTTGGAATTCTCGGCGCTCAGGCGTATCCTCACCAGCTAACAGGAATGCCTCTTCGAGCTTCTGGCCGACGGTGGGCGTCTCTTCGTCGATCTCCATCTGATTCCAGCGCTGTTGGAGGAAATAGGTGCGATCATTGTCACCGCCGTAGGTATCGCGGAAGGTGATATGCTTGAGGTTGTTATACGGTTCGTCGAAAGCATAGTTGATCATTCCGGGAAATACCGGATGTCGCCCTGTGATCATATCTACAAGCATTGATTTCCCAGCTCCATTTCTACCAACGATAGCGATATGTTCACCCTCGTTGAGGCAGAAATTCACGGGTTCAGCCAAACTCCATTCCGGTTTCCTGGCCCTTGCGTTCACCAGCTCAATCGTCTTCATCCTTCGTTTTGCGTTTTGACACTTTCTCTTTGTTCTTGTTCACGAAATCCTTCCAGCCCCGGTATTTCACATCGCTCTCTGGCCTGCCCATCTGCAGATAGTGGCAATAGGCTGCAGCGAGGGCATCCGTCGCATCCATGAATTTCGACATGTCTTCGTTGGGTATCTTCAGCAGCCGTTGCAGCATGCCCGCCACCTGTTCCTTCGAAGCCCCGCCATTACCGGTTAATGCCATCTTGATTTTCATCGGCGCATATTCGTGGATGGGCACACCGTGATGAATGGCTGCGGCGATGGCAGTACCTTGTGCACGACCCAGTTTCAGCATCGACTGTACATTCTTGCCGAAGAAAGGTGCCTCGATGGCCATCTCGTCGGGCAGGAAGCCGTCGATGATGCTGGTTACGCGCTCGAAGATGTGGCCGAGCTTCAGATAGGCATCAGGAAACTTCCGCAGGTCGATGACACCCATCGTTATCATCTGCGCCTTTCCGTCCACCACCTTCAGCAGACCATATCCCATCAGGTTCGTGCCTGGATCGATACCTAAAATGACTTTCTCCATTCAGGCTGCAAAATTACTACTTTTATTCCGATTTCCCAAAATTTTTGTTGCATATGTTAAGACATAATAAGGCCCCGCATCCCTGCGAGGCCCTAACGTATCTTCGTTATACACGAATAGTTAACTTACCACCACGGGGAATACCACCACCATTTACATTCTCTAACTCTTCCATTGTCAGAGCGCGTGCGCTCATTTCATTCATCTTTGCCATAATCTTATAATTTTTAATTGTTATACTTACTGTCTTTTCTCTTGTCGCTCAGACGTTGTTTGTTCTGATTGACAGTGCAAAGTTACGGCGATTTTCTTCCGATTCCAAGAAATATCCCGAATTCTTCTCCAACTTGTGTGGACAAACACCTGCCCTTTGGCCAAATCGGGGAATTTGCTGCGAAAATTGTCCAGAAGCACATGACACAGAATGTCCTGACCCTTCTGTGTCACTGGAATTGTCACATGGGGTCAGGACACTTTGTGACAAAAAAATCCCTCGCACAATGTGCGGGGGATTTCTTGTTTCAGAGCGTAATGGGTCCGAAGCCCATGCAGCTCGTGGTAGTGATGGCCGTCAGAAAGGCCGTGAGTGCGGCTACTATCACCTTCACCGCTACCTCAACAATCCGCTTCTTCATGCGTCACCTCCCTTCCGGTTAATCCTTGTCGAGGCCATCGTCACCGTCGTCGCCACCGTTGTCGCCACCGCCGGTGTTGTCACCGCCTCCGGTATTGGTGCCGCCACCCTGC
>JAEEGF011234782.1_pt1 | contig 18611 bp, 13 predicted proteins | sample 9134171 | NCBI WGS metagenome assembly JAEEGF01 (sample SAMN16246542, study PRJNA631951) | gut metagenome | biome: gut microbiome; feature: rumen; material: AP-attached | host: Bos | place: Iran: Karaj | collected 2018-10
GAAGGGCGCCCCGACGATGGTCGAGCGCGCCAAGATCCTCTTCCCGCTCAGCCAGATCGGCGCCATTACGGAAAGCCAGCGCGAGACCATCATCAGGCAGTCCCGCATCTACGGCCGCTACGACCACATGATCGACCGAGAGAGCGCCTTCGAGATACTGCTCGCCGAGAGCGAGGTCGCTGCCAAGGCCGCTGAAAAGGAGCGCGCCGAGGCAGAAGCTGCAAAGGAGGCCGAAAAGAGGGCGAAGGAACTCGCCAAGGAAGAGGAAAGGGCTGCCAAGGCTGCCGGGAAGGAGGCTGAGACCGCGAAGAAAAAGGCCTCGAAGGCGAAGAAATCCGTCGGCAAGGCCATCCTCGGAGCAGCCGTAGGCGCCGCCATCACCAGCGTCACCAACAGTATCGGCAACGAAGTGGCCAACAGCGTGACCGGCAAGAAGTCCAAGTCCAAGACATCCGCCAAGGACGTCGCGGGCAAGGCCGTCAAGTCCGCCACTACCACCGCGATGCGCAAGCTCACCCGCTCCATACTCGGAAACCTCATCAAATAAGGCATGGGAAAACTCTTCGACGAACTCAGCGAGGACTATCGCCTCAAGGAAGGCCTGAAGACGTGTATCAACTGCGGTACCTGCACTGCTATCTGCCCGGCAGCGGAGTTCTACCGCTATGACCCGCGCAAGATAGTGGACACGGTCCAGCGCAAGGATGACGCGGAGATCGAAGCCCTCCTGAAGAGCGACACCATCTGGTACTGCGGCGAATGCATGTCGTGCGTCACCCGTTGTCCGCGCAAGAACGGCGCGGGCCTCGTCATCATGGCCCTGCGCAACCTCTCCGCCCAGCTTGGTTATTTCACCTGCTCCGAAAAGGGCCGTCAGCTGTGGCCCCTCACCAAGATGCTCACCGGCAACATCCTCCACACCGGCTACTGTATCCACCCGAGCACCTTCGATCCCGACGACCACCCCGAGGCCGGGCCCATCTCCCGCTGGGTGTCGGAGAACAAGGAAGAGGTCTATGCGCGCGTGGGTGCCAACTATGAAGGCAAGGGCCCCGGCGCGCTGCGCCGCATCCCCCAGGAGGACCTGGACGAACTCCAGGCCATCTTCGACGTCACCGGCGGCACGGAACGCATCCAGTCCGTCGAGGCGGCTTCCCGCGCCAAGGCCGGGGAGATGGGGATGAGTTTCGAGGAATATACCAGATACACTTTCGAGCACTGCTCTCCCGGACATTTCAACAACGAATGATCTACCAAGGCAAACAGAAAATCTGGGCCGATTACCAGAAGGAAATCCCGGACGACCACTGGTTCTATGTCCGGAGCTGCATACGGCAGAACTTCTTCCCGGCCAGCGAGAAATATTTCCTCGTCATCTGCCGGGACATGCTCGGCCGCGACATTTTCGAAACCGAGCACCATACCACCTGCGCCGGCATCGCCTACCACTGCGACACCATCCCGCAGGAAACGGCCATGACGGTGGTGGCGCGCCAGTTCGCCCTGATGACCGAGGCGGGCTATGAGAATTTCGTCACCTCCTGCATCACTTCCTTCGGCAACTACTGCGAGATCCTCGAGACCTGGCGCGAGTTCCCGGAACTGGAGGCGAAGATACGGGAAGACCTCTGGAAGGCCTGCCGCCGCGAATTCAACAAGCCCAAATACATCGCCCACGCCAGCGACCTGGTGTACAAGTTCCGCGGCGAGATCGCGGAACGCGCGAAATACCGCCTGGTCGCGCGCGCCACGGGCGAGCCCCTGCGCATCGTCGAGCACATCGGCTGCCACTATGCCAAGATGTTCCCCCACAAGGGGGTCGGCGGCGCCGAATACCCCTGCGTGCTAAGCGGCATGATCGAAGCCTGGGGCGGCCAGGTCATCGACTATCCGGAGCGGCGCCACTGCTGCGGCTACGGCTTCCGCCAGTACCACGTCCAGGCCAACCGGGGCTACTCCCTCTCCAATACCCACAAGAAGTTCGAGTCGATGGAACCCTACCACCCGGACGCCATCATCACCAACTGCCCCGGCTGTCCCTATTTCCTGGACCGCTGGCAGTACGTTATCGCCGAGCAGACCGGCAAGACCTACGGGCGGAATGGTTTCGGCATCCCCGTCTTCACCTACGAGGAACTGGCGGGCCTGGTGCTGGGCTACGATCCCTGGGACCTGGGCCTCCAGCTTCACCAGGTGGCCGTAGAGCCCTTCCTGGACAAGATCGGCATCGAATATGACCCGGCTGCAAAATACAAGGGCCTGAACGAGAAGGACATCCTCCGTCCCGGCCTGCCGCAGAACCTCAAATGCTTCTAAACGCATGAGCAAGGACAACATCGTAATCATCGGCGGCGGCATCGCCGGCATGACGGCGGCCTCGCGCCTGCTGCGCCTCGGCTATACGCCCATCCTCGTGGAGGAGTCCGACCACCTCGGCGGCCACGTCGCCCAGTGGCACAAACTCTTCCCGGACATGGCTCCGGCCCAGGACATCGTTCAGCGCCTCGCCGTCGAGGTCAGCGCCGCCAACATCTTCCTTTCGACCCGCGTGCTCTTCATCAACCGCCTGCACGACACCTACATCGTCATGTTGGACAACGGGGTCAGCATCCAGGCCCAGGCCGTGCTGCTCGCGACGGGTTTCAAGCTTTTCGACGCCGCCAAGAAGGAAGAATACGGCTACGGCATCTACGACCAGGTCCTGACCAACCGCGACCTCGAGCGCTGGTTCACGACCGGCGACGACCCGCGCCTGAACGACCACGAGATCAAGCGGGCGGGCTTCGTGCACTGCGTGGGCTCGCGCGACGTCAAGGCCGGCAACACCCAGTGCTCCAAGGTCTGCTGCGTCACCGCCATCAAGCAGGCGATCGAGTTGAAGGAGAAATTCCCCGATGCGGAGATCTGGTGCTTCTACATGGATCTGCGCCTCTTCGGCAAGAAATACGAAGATTTCTACATCAACGCCCAGCGCGATTACGGCATCCATTTCATCCGCGGCCGCGTCTCCGAAGTGAGCGAGGCCCGGGACGGCCGCGTCATCGTCAAGGCGGAGGACACCCTTTCCGGGAAGCCGGTCAAGGTCACGCTCGACCTGCTCGTGCTGATGGCCGGGATGGTCTGCAACGCCACGATCAACCCCATCGCCACCTCCCTGGGCGTCGACCTCGACTCCGACGGCTTCCTGCGCAGCAAGGACAATATCTCCCACATCGTCTCCTCCGGCCGCAAGGGGCTCTTCCTGGCCGGGGCCTGCACCGGGACCAAGACCGTTCCGGAGACGATCGCGGAAGCCAACTCGGCGGCCCTGGAGATCCATCTTTATCTGACGGAGGGCAAGTGATGGATTTCGGCTTCAAACTTTCTCCTTCTTCCGCGGTCAACCTGGACCAGGTCGACCTGGACCTGTACGAGCGCCTGGCCGCCCTTGAGCCGGACGTGCGCATCTGCATGGCCTGCGGAAGCTGCGGCGCCACCTGCACGGCGTCTCCTTTCACGGGGATGAGCGTGCGCAAGGTCATCCTGGACCTGCAGCGGGGCAAGGAGAAAGAAGCCGCGAAGTTGCTCTCCGGCTGCATGCTCTGCGGCAAATGCACGATGGTCTGCCCCCGGGGCATCAACACCCGCCACCTGATCCTGTCCCTGTGCCGGATCTATGGCGCTGAAACGAAGGAGGAAGGGAAATGATAGACCGCGTCGCATCCGGATTCCATCCTTTCGTCCTGCCGTTCGTCTTCGGCATGGTCTTCGTGTTGGGCTACTGCGCGTACGGGGTCGTCAAGATCCTGCTGCAACTCTCCCACGAGGACAGGCGGAAGTTCCTGCTGTCGCTGATCAATCCCGTCACGGCCTGGAAGAATGTCAAGGACATCTTCCTCAATTGCCTGCTGCACGTCAAGCTCTGGAAGCGCAATCCCGTCCTGGGCTATATGCACTCCAGCATCGCTTTCGGCTGGTTCATGCTGATCGTGCTGGGCCACATCGAGGTGATGCTGTTCGTGCCGCACCGGATGCGGCAGGTCTGGTATCCGATCTTCTTCAATTATTTCGTAGCCGAAGGTCCCGGACCCGCGACGGTGCAGGGCGCGCTGCTGTTCACCCTGATGGACTTTTTCCTGCTGGTCGTGCTGAGCGGCATCGCCCTGGCGATGATCAAGCGGGTGCGTTCGCGCCTTTTCGGCATGCGCCGCACGACGCGGCCCACGCTGCTGGACCGGGTGGGGCTCTATTCCCTTTGGGCCATCTTCCCGCTGCGTCTGCTGGCCGAGGGCTTTACCGCCCACATCAGCGGCGGCGGATTCCTCATCGTGCCGCTCAACTGGGTGTTCCGCCAGTTCCTGGGCGACCAGCTCCACATGCTGCCGACCTGGTGGGCCTATTCGATCGCGCTCTGCGTATTCATGTGCGTGCTGCCGTTCACCCGCTACATGCACATTCCGGCGGAAATGATGCTGATTCCGATGCGCAACGCCGGGCTCACGATCAAGCACGCGCGGCGCGGCTTCACGCGGGCGATGGTTTGGACCTGCCCGGGCTGCGGCGTTTGCATCGACGCCTGCCCGATGAGCGTCAAGAAGGTCAACCTCAAGGATACGACGGTCTATCTCAACCGCAACATCCGCCGGGGCAACGAAAAGCGCATCGAGCAGATTTCCGACAAATGCCTGCTTTGTGGCAAGTGCCGGGAAGTCTGCCAGATCGGCCTGGACGGACCCTCGATCCGCATCGCCCAGCGCGCGATGCGCTCCTATGGGCTCAATCCGGATTATTCTTCTTTCAAGCCGGCATCGGTGCCCGCCGGGCACAAGCTGCTCTATTTCGCCGGCTGCATGACCCAGCTGACGCCACGCATCTCCAAGGCGGTCGGATCCGTGCTGGACAAGGCGGGACTGGACTGGGAAATGATGGACCGCGACGGCGGCCTCTGCTGCGGCCGTCCCCTGATGACAGCGGGCCGTTTCGTGCAGGCCAAGCAGCTGATCCGGCAGAACAGCGAGCTGATCCGCGCGAGCGGCTGCGACACGCTGCTGCTCTCCTGTCCGATCTGCTACAAGATCTTCAAGGAACGCTACAAGCTAGAGGGCGTGCGGGTGGTCCATACGGCGGAGTTCTTCGAGGAACTGATTCGCGACGGCGCGCTTAAGGTGGAGAAGGGTGCCATCCGCTACGTTTTCCACGATCCCTGCGAGCTGGGACGCGGTTCCGGCATCTACGAGCAGCCGCGCCGCATTCTCGGCCAGGCCGGGTATCTGGTGGAGTCCGAACCCAACCGTGCGGAGAGCATCTGCTGCGGCGGATCCCTGGGCTCGCTGACGCTCGGATTCGCCCAGCGGGAAGATATGACGCGCAATGCCCTGAAGCACCTGACGGCCTGCGGCCCGGACGCCGTCGCGACGGCCTGCCCGCTCTGCCTGGCGACCTTCAGCCGCTACGCCGACCGGCCGGTGCAGGACATCGCGGAGATTTTGGACAGGGTTTCGGTTCCTAGATCGTAACATCAGTGATTTTTCCACTCAGGGCAGCCTCGTAGGGCCGTGTAATGCGGATGTAGTTGCCGGTGAAGCCGGACATGGTGCCGTCCTTCTCTTTCGATTCCCAAAGCACTTTTTCGCGGATGCCGCGGTTTGCTTCGATGAACTCGGCGTGCAGGCGCTCGCAGAGGTCTTCGAGGATCTTGACGCGCTCCGCCTTGACGGCTTCCGGGACCTGGTCGGGCCATTCGGCGGCGCGGGTGCCGGGACGGCGGGAGTAGGGGAAGATGTGGATGAATGCGGGACGTACGGATTCGATGAAGGCACGCGTCTCCTCAAACAGCTCGGGCGTTTCGCCGGGCAGGCCGACCATCACGTCGATGCCGAAGAAGACTTTCGGGCGTCCGGGGCCTTCCATGCGGGCGCGGATGTATTCGATGCGGTCGCGGAAGAAGGCGGTGGTGTATTTGCGGCCCATGCGCTTGAGCTGGAGGTCGGAGCCGGTCTGGAGGGGAATGTGGAAGTGGGGGAGGAACTTGGTGCCGGAGGCGATCCAGTCGACGGTTTCTTCGGTGATGAGGTTGGGTTCGATGGAGGAGATGCGGTAGCGTTCGATGCCTTCCACGGCGTCGAGGGCCTTGAGTAGGTCGAGGAAGCTTTCGCCGGTGCTGCGTCCGAAGTCGCCGGTGTTGACGCCGGTAAGGACGATTTCCTTGCCGCCGGCGGCGGCGATTTCACGGGCGGCGCGGACGGCTTCGCAGACGGGGATGTTGCGGCTGCGGCCGCGGGCGTAGGGGACGGTGCAGTAGGCGCAGAAGTTGTCGCAGCCGTCCTGGACCTTCAGGAAGGAGCGCGTCCGCCCGCCGATGCTGTAAGCTCCGAACACCTCCTGTTCGGGCGCTCGATCGCAGTCGCAGGCGGGGGGTGTGTCAGCAAACTGTGCCACCCTCGGCAACATAAGAGGGGGGACCGTGAACGAAGTGAACGGTGGGGCCGAGCGAAGCGAGGCGTTTGCAGATGCACCCCCCGCCTGCGACTGCGACAGTAGGGCGAGGGTATCGGGCACGAGGCGGGCTTTCTCGGCGGCGCCGAAGACCAGCGCGACGCCCTCGATGGCGGCTACCTCCTCCCGCCGCAGCTCGGCGTAGCAGCCCGTCACCACGATGGGCGCCTCCGGGCGGATGCGGTGGAACTTGCGGATCGCGCTCCGGGACTTGCTGTCGGACGTCGCCGTGACGCTGCAGGTATTGACCACGAACAAGTCCGCCCCCCGGCTCCAAGGCACGATTTCCCACCCCGCGGCCTTGAAAGCCCGGGCGTAAGTCGCCGTCTCGGCGTAATTGAGCTTGCAGCCCAGGGTGACGAACGCGACGCTGCTCATATGCGCACCGTGATGCGGGACCACGCGCAAGGGCCGCCCACCGCCGGCTGGCTCTTCGCGACGCTGACCTTGATCCGCGAGAATTCCAAGGGAAAAGCCTCCTTGATCGCCCGCGCGATGCGCCCCGCCACGTGCTCCAGCAAGTCGGACGGGATTGCCATCTCCCGGGCGACGATCTCATAGATGCGGGTATAGTCGGCCGCATCCTCCAGGTTGTCACTCCGGGCGGCGGCGCCCAGGCGGTACCGCGCCTTGAAATCCACGACGAAGAGATTGCCCTCCTTCTTCTCGCTCTCCAGGCAGCCGTGGTACGCATGGAACTCCATGCCGGAAAGCTCCATTATGCCAAAATCAGAAATACGCATGGTCTTTTTCCAAGGGTTATGGGGTCTTTGCGCCACTGCGCGACGCTGCGGGTCAGGATAGTCTCGTCCGGCATCGTGATATTGGCCGCGATGCACAGGCGCGTCGAAGGGGCGCAGATGCGCAGCAGGTCCTCCATCATCGCGTCGTTGCGGTACGGGGTCTCGATGAAGATCTGCGTCTGCCGGTGGGCGGCCGACTGCTTCTCCAGGGCCTTGATCGCGCTGCGGCGCTCTTCCGTCTTCGCCGGCAGGTAACCCTGGAAGGCGAAAGACTGCCCGTTGAGCCCGGATGCCATCAGCGCCATCATCAGGGAAGAGGGACCGACGAAAGGGACGACGCGGATGCCATGCCGGTGGCACAGCGCCACCAGGGCCGCGCCGGGATCCGCCACCGCGGGAAGTCCGGCCTCGGTGACCAGCCCGACGTCGCGGCCATCCTCGAAGAGGGATGCCATCGCCTCGACTTCGGCCGCCGGGGTATGTTCGTTGAGGACGTGGAACTCCAGCTCCTCGATATGCCCCTTCAGCCCGGCCCGGGACAGGTAGCGGCGCGCCGTGCGCAACTCCTCGACGACGAACGTCCGGATGTCCCGGAGCTTCTCCAGGACGGGCGCCGGGATCACCTCCGCAGGCTCATTCTCACCCAGCGGGGCGGGAATCAGGTACAGTTTGCCTTTCTCACTCATCTTTTTCGATCTTCAGGCTTGATTTCTTTTCTTCGGGACGGGGCTGGGACTGCAGCTCCTGCCGCTTCTTCTTGCTGGTGAAGATGCTCTTTAGCAAGCCGCGGAAGGTGTTGAACTCCCGCTGGTAGCCGATGCCGACGCCGTTGCGCTGGCTGTAGTCCAGGTAGTTGGAATACTTGTCGGCCGAATGGGAGAAGAGGTTCAGCCGGACCTCGCCGGCGTTGTCCAGCTTGATCTCCACGTCCAGGTCGCCCACGACGTCGGGATTGCCGCCATCCGCGGCGTACTGTCGGTTGCCGATCACGCCGTTGACGGAGACACGGTCGTTGAAGAGTTTGGTCGAGACGGCCACGTCGAAGAGGTCGGTGCCGCCTTCGCCTTCGGCATACTTCAGACCGAGATCCAGCGGGATCTGCAAGCGCTGGAGGATGTTGCTCAGTTGCCCGGACATTACCTCCATCATATTGGACATCAGGAGGTTGCTGTTGTTGAAGATGCCGGACTGGTCGTTGGGCAGGAAGCTGTTGGTGACCAGCAGCGACACGAACTGCTTCTGGACCTTGTCCGTGGTGTTGAGCGCGCTCTCGACCTGGGACTTGGTAGAAGGATCGAGGTCGGGGATGTCGATGTCGAAGGACAGCTGCGGGTTGCGGAGCTTGTCATATACCTTGAGCCGGCACTCCACATTCCTCCGGTAGGAGGTCGCGGTACTGTCGGCGATCAGGTTCGCCAGGGAAGTCTTGGTCTGGTACCGGGCGTCGATGTCCAGGTCGCTGTCCATGATGTCGCCGTTGAACTGGATGGAACTGCCGCCGTCGATCTGGAAACGCTTAGAGGCGATGTTCATCACATTGAGATGGAAGTCGCCGGCGTTGAGGGTGTAGCCGCCGGTGATGGCGAAAGCCTTTTCGCCCCCGACCTCCAGGTTGATGGTGCCGTTGCCCCGGCCGGAGAGGACGTTGCCGCTCTCCTTGTCGAGTTCGAGGTCGCATTGCACCTCGGGACGGACGGCGACCCGCATCTTCATCGCCAGCTTGCCCTTGCCCTTTTCTTTCTTTTCGAGGCCCTTGAGCATCTCCTCGTACGGATCCACCCATCCGTCGTCTGCCGGCTTCTTGAAGGTCAGCAGTTCCGTGCCCTGGACCGCGGTGGCACGCAGGGGAATGTGGAAGTCGCCCGTCCCGTCGGTGCGCGCGTCGATGTCCATGCGCAGGGCGTCGAAGGGGCCGGACAGGCCGACGGTGCCGGTGGCCGACACGTTGCCGTAGACGGGAGTCTCCCCGTCGTCATTCTTATCGAAGGCCTCCATCCCGTTCACGCGGATGTCCATGGCCATGCGTATGTCCTTCAGGTGGTCGAAGGTGATGCCGCCGCCCGCGGTACCCGTGCCCCGGTAACGGTCCTTGACGCGGATGTCGTCGAAATAGATGCCGTAGTCGTCGATGTGGAAGGGACCGTTCACATAATAGGGGACACCGGTGAAGGCGATCTGTAGCACGCCGTCGTCCAAGCGGGCATTCCGGCTGGAAAGGGACAGGCGGTCCAACGGGCCGACGACGGAGAAATCGCCGCTGACCTTGCCTTCCATCCGGCTGAACACTTCCTTCAGGAAACCGCTGGCATAACCCGCCTGCAGACTGTCGAGCCGGACGCGGGCCTTGAGCTGGCGGTTGGAAGGCCGGTAGCTGCCGTTGGCGAACAGGGTCGTGAATTCGCCCACCTCGTCCTGCAGGGAGAAATGCATCTCCTTGTCTTCGTTGCTCCATTGCCCTCTGAGGTGCATCGTGCCGGCGTCGTAGCCGCTGATGGCCATCTGCAAGGCAGTGAAGTCCGCGTTCAGGTCGATCTTGTCCTTGGTGACGGGCGAGATGAGCCGGGCCCGGCCGCTGACCAGTCCGCTGATGTCCGGCAGGGTGCTCAGCAGGGCTTTCAGGGGCTCCAGGTTGAAGCGGTTGAGGTCCACCGACAGCGTGTCCCGTCCCTTCTTGGAGACGCCGCCGCGCACTTCCAGGCACTGGTCCCCGTTGCGCAGGGCGAACAGGGGGACGTGGACGCCTGTGGACCGGACGCGGATGTCCGTCGAATCGAGGGCCCAGCGTTCGCCGCCGACGGTTACCTCGGAAGGAAGGACGTGCAGGTCGTAAGTCAGCTGCTTCTCCGCATCCCGGCCCAGGTCACAGGCGAGCGCGATCGCCCCGGACGTCTCCTGCTCCCCGGGATTGTCGAATCCGAACGAGAGGTCCACCCGGTTGTCATCCGCGCTGATCCGGAGGGCGTTGCCCAGCAGTTTGACGGCGGCGTTCAGTTCCTCGCCGCTCAGGTCGCAGACCAGCGCGTCCCCGTCGTCCGTGGCCTTCAGGCCGAGGTTCTTGATGTATTTGTCCTTGAATGCGATGCGCTGCGACTTCAGGTCCGTGGAGAAGGTTCCGTCCTGCTTGAGGCGGAGGTCCAGCGTCGTCCCGTCGGCCACATAAAGGCCGGGCAGCACGAAGGAAAGCAGTTCGCGGGAATCGTAGGTCTTGAGCGTGAGGCGTCCTTCTTCTCCGTCAGGGGTCTGCGGGGCGCTCTTGGTGGAAAGGGCGGGCAGTTCGCGCCCGAGGGTGGCCTCTTTCAGGGCGCTGACCAGGCGCGTGACCGGCAGGGTGCCGGTATAACTCGCATCCGCGAAGGCCGAGTTGAGGGTCAGCCGCTGCGTGTCGTTGGAGACGAAGGATCGCAGGGAGATGTCACCCACCTCGTGCGCGCCGGACTGGTTCTCCAGCCGGACATTGCGGACGTCGACGTTGCCGATGAGATTCTCCTTGTCGGCCTTGGTGAAATTGGCGTTGACGGCAAGCGAAGCGTTGGAGGGCCCGCGCTTGTCCAGGCCCAGGGCGTTCAGGTCGGCGTATCCGAGGTTGAAATAGAACTTGTACAGGGCGTTGCGCGCCTTGGGGGAGAGGTTGACCAGGCCCTGGAACAGGAAGTTCAGGTTGGGATCGGAACATACGACGCGCCCGTTGAAGGCGTCGTCCTTGTAGGTGCCGGCGCCGGAGATGTTGCTGTATTCGTAGCCGTGGATGAAGGCCTTGTCGATGTGGAGGGAGTCGATGCCCAGGTTGATGCCGCCCTTGCCCAGGGTCGCATCCATGCGCGTCCGGAGGGTGCATTCCCCGAGCTCTTTCGTGCCCAGCAGGCTGCCGACGTCCAGGTTGTTGACGGCGAAGGAGCCGTTGAGGCGGGAAGGCAGATCGGACTCCAGCAGGTCACGGGCCTTGACGGCGCCGCTGACCGTGCCGGAAGGGGAGGCCAGGCCGCAGGTGAGCGTCAGGTCCTTGGCGGGGCCGGAGAGCCGTCCGTCCAGGACGAAATGCTCGCCGGGCGCATACTTGCTGACGGCCGCCCCCTTGCCGGGAACGATGGATTCCAAGATGTGGCCCAAGGCCTCGGTCGTGAATTTCAGGCCTTCGAGTTTGGCGTCGATGTAGCTTTCCTTGGGTCGGGTGATCCCGCTGACCTTGCCGCTGAGGCTGCCGGAAATGCCGTTTTTCTCCCGGAAGTTCAGGCTGGCGAGTTCGAAATCGTTGACCGTGCCGTGGAACCGGACGTTGGAGAGGTCGGCACCGATTTTGGGGAGGGTGAGCCCCGTGAATCCGGTGAGCGTCCCGCTTTCCAGGTGGGAATCCCGGATCCGGACATCCAGGGTGACGTCGTCCAGGAAGTTGTCGTAGGAGCGGATGTCCTCGAACTCCATGGAGAAGGAGGGCAGGTCCAGGTGGCTGCCGGCGTCGTTCAGCACGAAATCATAGACGGAGACCTTGCCTTGGCGGACCTGGGTGCGGCCGTGCGAATCCCAGAAGCGGTATCCGCACTTTTCCCGGGCCCGGATGTCGTCTGCGACGCCTTCGATGACGCCGTTGCCGATGTGGAAGTCATGTCCCTTCACGTCGGCGATGAGATCCAGGTCCGCCCAGTTGATCCCGGGATGGCCCTTGGGCGTCCGCTTGCCCAGGGCGTTGGCTAGGGTGAGGTTGAAGTTGCGGGCTTCCACCCGCTTGACTTTCAGGACTTCTCCCTCGATCTGCATCGGCTTCGGATCAGGGAGATGGAAGATGCGCTTGAGGTTGGAAAGGTGATGTCCTTCCGTGACGAGGTTGAGCTTGCCGTCCCGCACGATGACCTTGTCCAGGGTGATGGGTTTCTTGCCGGTCAGGCCCTTGAGGGAGAAGGAGACGGTCGCGATCCCGACGCGGGCGACGGTGTCCCGGGGCTCGAAGAAGGAGGTGGAGAGCGGGTCGTTGTCCGTCAGCACCACGTCCCGCAGGATCAGGGTCTTGAAGGGGAGGACCTGCACGCGTCCGATGGTCAGTTCGCCGTCGATCCCGGCGTTGACCTTGGCGGCCACTTTCCGGGCCAGGGCGGTCTGGACCCGGGGCGACTGCAGCAGCAACCCGCCCGTCAGGAGCAGGAGGAGCAGCGCGGCCAGGATGCGCGGGACGATATGTTTGGACTTTGCGATGGTTCAGGACCTATTGATGCATTATACAAAGATAATAAATATTATGCCAAATATTGCTATCTTTGCGGCTGAAAAGGCATTTTTAGCGAGCGCCATGTCCGACATCATCCTGGGAATCGAGTCCTCCTGCGACGACACCTCCGCGGCCGTCATCCGAGACGGGTGGCTGCTGTCCAACGTCATCGCCAGCCAGGACGTACACCGCCGTTTCGGCGGCGTCGTGCCGGAACTGGCTTCCCGGGCCCACGAACTCAACATCGTGCCCGTGGTCAGCGAAGCGCTGAAGCAAGCGGGCGTGTCCAAGGAGGAACTCACGGCCATCGCCTTCACACGGGGCCCCGGCCTGCTCGGTTCGCTGCTGGTCGGCACTTCTTTCGCCAAGTCCCTGTCCCTGTCCCTAGGCATTCCCCTGGTCATGGTCAACCACCTGCAGGGGCACATCCTGGCCGGATTCGTCAAGGAAGAGGGGCAGGAGAACCGCCAGCCGTCCTTCCCTTTCCTATGTCTGCTGGTCTCCGGGGGCAATTCGCAGATCGTGCGGGTGGATAGCCCGCTGTCTTTCGAGATCCTTGGGCAGACCATCGACGACGCGGTGGGGGAGGCCTTCGACAAGTGCTCCAAGATGCTGGGCCTGGGGTATCCCGGCGGCCCGGTCATCGACCGGCTGGCCCAGGCGGGGGACCCTCTCCGCTTCAAGTTCGCCAAGCCGCACATTCCGGGCCTGGACTACAGTTTCAGCGGGATCAAGACCTCGCTGCTGTATTTCGCGCGGGACGAGATGGCGAAGGACCCTTCGTTCCTGGAGAACAACAAGGAGGACCTTTGCGCCTCGTTCCAGAAGACGCTGATCGACATCCTGATGGACAAGCTCATCAAGGCCTCGAAGCAGACGGGCATCAAGGAGATCGCCATCGGCGGCGGCGTCTCGGCCAACAGCGGCCTGCGCGCGCGAGTCTTGGCTGAGGGCCGCAAGCGGGGCTGGAACACCTATCTGCCCGCTTTCAAGTTTACGACCGACAACGCGGCGATGATCGCCATCGCCGGCTATTTCCATTATCTGGCAGGGGAGCGCTGTACGCTGGATGTCGCTCCGGTGTCCCGCATTTCCGAGTTCTGATTTTCCGATGAAAGAGATAGAGATCGCCGTGCCGGTCGGGCGGACGCTGACCGAAGAGCAGATGGCCGTCGAGGCCCGCCGGCAGTTGGGACTGCCGAAGACCGCCGCGGTCCGCTGCGTCGTCGTCAAACGTTCGCTGGACGCGCGCAAGGAGGTAGTCTGGCGCTATCGGGTCGAGGCCTACGGGCCGTCCGAATCCTACGAACCCTATCGTCTGGAGCCCTACCGGCCGGTTGGCGACGCGCCTTCCGTGATCGTCGTGGGGGCCGGGCCTGCGGGTCTGTTCGCTTCCCTGAAACTCCTGACGCTGGGACTCCGCCCGGTCATCCTGGAGCGGGGCAAGGACGTCCATCGCCGCAAGGCGGACATGGCGACGCTGTCCCGGACGGGCGCGGTGGATCCGGACTCGAACTATTGCTACGGCGAAGGGGGAGCGGGAGCCTTTTCCGACGGAAAACTGTTCACGCGCTCTTCCAAGCGGGGCGACATCCGGGAGGTCCTGTACCAGCTGGTCGCTTTCGGGGCCTCGGAAGAGATCCTGACGGACGCCCATCCGCACATCGGTTCAGACAAATTGCCGGTGGTGGTGGAACGGATCCGGGAATGCATCGTCTCCCACGGGGGCGAGTATCATTTCGGGACGCGGGTGACGGATATTGAGCGGTCGGAAGACGGGGAATTCGTCGTGCGGGCCCTGTCGGAGGGCGCCGACGTCGAGTTCCGGGCGCGCGCCGTCATCCTGGCGACCGGCCATTCGGCGCGGGATATCTATGAACTTTTCGCCCGCCGCGGCTGGGATCTCCAGCCGAAGGGCTTTGCCCTGGGCGTGCGGGTGGAGCATCCGCAGCACTTGATCAACGACGCCCGCTATCACGGCCGCCAGTGGCCGGGCATGCCGGCGGCGGAATACAGTTTCGTGGAGCAGGTCGACGGGCGGGGCGTCTTTTCCTTCTGCATGTGTCCGGGGGGCATCCTGGTGCCTTCTTCGACGGAGTCGGGGACTGTGGTGCTGAACGGGATGTCCAATTCTGCGCGGAATTCGCGCTGGGCCAACGCCGGCGTGGTGGTGCAGGTCGAGCCGGAGGATGTGCCGTCGGAGTATGCCGCGTCCGGGGTGTTTTCCGTGATGGATTTCCAGCGGGACGTGGAGCGGCGGATGTACGCCTGGGCTTCGTCCCACGGTGCGTCGCACCCCCTGGCTGCACCGGCGCAGCGGATGAAGGATTTCTGCCGGGGCATCGTGTCCGCGAGCCTTCCCGCGACGTCTTATTTCCCGGGCGCGCTGTCCGCGCCGCTGCATGAGTTGCTGCCCGATTTCGTCTATCGGCGGATGCGTCTGGCTTTCCCGGCGGTGGACCGCAAGATCCACGGCTATTATACTAACGACGCCCTTCTGCTGGGCGTGGAGTCGCGCACTTCGTCGCCGATCCGCATCCCACGTGACCCCGAGACGTTGGAGTCGCTGTCCGTCCCCGGGCTCTATCCTTGCGGAGAAGGCGCAGGCTATGCTGGCGGCATCGTGTCGTCCGCCATAGATGGCATACGCTGTGCGGCTGCGGCAGCAGCAGCACTTTTCTAGTGCGATACCATCTATACTGTTATTTGTAAAATACTGATTATCAATAAAATACAAAATTAGGGTCGGAAATAGTTAGACCCTGATTTTGTAAGTTATTCATTATCAGTCAAGTATGAATTACAGAATCAGATGACCCCGCTGCCGAGGAGTTCGTCGCGGTCGTACCAGGCGGCGAACTGGCCGGGGGTGACACCGCGCTGCGGGGCGTCGAAAAGGATGAACAGACCGTTCTCCCGGCAGATCAGCAGGGCGTCCTGGAGGGGCTGGCGATAGCGGATGCGGACGCGGTAGCGGCGGATCTCGCCGGGGGCCATCCGCAGGTCTTCCCGGATCCAGTGGATCTCGTCGGGGGCGATGCGGGCGCAATGGCGCGAGAGGCCGGGATGGGTGTGCCCTTCGCCGACATAGATGATGTTGCGCTCCACGTCCGTGCCGATGACGAAGACGGGCTCGGCGTGGCCGCCGATGTTCAGGCCCTTGCGCTGGCCGACGGTGTAGAACTGGGCGCCTTCGTGCCGGCCGGCGATGCAGCCGTATGGATTCGCTTTCCAGCGCGTTTTCTTGATATGATGCTTGCCGCTGCGATACGTTTCCGTCTCGAAGGTCAAGTCGTACTGCAGGGGCGCCGAAAGCCGCAGGAGATCGTCGTCCGACAGCGCCCGGACCCGGTCCAGGTCGTACGCGGACGAAGAACGGTCGCAGCCGCGCTCGTGCTCCGGGACGCCGTGGACGGAGCGCACGACGTCGTTGTCCCCGGTATAGTCGGTGACCATCCGGAGCGTGACGCCATCGGCGGCCAGGCTCTCCAGGCACGCGCATTTCCAACCGTACTCCTGGCTGTCCTGATACCAGGCATCATAGACCTCGACCACGTCGCCCTCGACGCTCTGCAGCTTCTGCTTCAGGAAGGTCGGCAGGTCCACCTTGCCGACGAAACAGATGCCCTGCGAGTCCTTCTTGGACGCGGAAGGCAGGTCCGCCTCAGCGGCCAGGCGCCGCACTTCGGCCTTGTCCAGGTCCCCGATGGGGAAAAGGGTGCGGGCAAGCTGCTCCTGCGTAAGCTGGCAGAGGAAATAGCTCTGGTCCTTGTTGGAGTCTTCTCCGGCCAGCAGGCGGTAAACCACACGCCCGTCCGGCCCATCGAAAGCCTCCTTCCGGCAGTAATGCCCGGTCGCCACGCAGTCGGCGCCCAACTTGCGGGCCGCCTCCAGGAAGGCGTCGAACTTGATCTCCCGGTTGCAGAGCACGTCCGGATTGGGCGTGCGCCCGCGGGCGTATTCGTCGAACATATAGTCCACGACCCGCCGGCGGTACTCCTTGCTCAAGTCGATGAAATAGAAGGGGATACCGATCTTGCGGGCGACCATTTCCGCGATGAAACGGTCCTCCTCCCACTCGCAGTCCCCGTGGAGGGTGGCGTCCGCGTCGTGCCAGTTCTGCATGAACATTGCAAAAACGTCGTAGCCCTGCTGTTTGAGCAACAGGGCCGCGACGCTGGAATCCACGCCTCCGGAGAGGCCGACGCAAACTTTCATAAACAGACTAACGGCTGCCGCCGCCGAATCCGCCGCCGTGGAAGCCGCCTCCGCCTCCGATGGAGGTGAAGCCGCCGAATCCGCCGCGGGATGGACTGTAACTGCCGCCGCTGAAGTTCTGGGCGCGGGCGTTGGTGATGGAATTGCCCATGTTGCGGGTCAGGCGCACGACGTCGTTCATCGTCGTGTAGTCATAGACCATCATCTGCTCGAAGGCCTGCGGGTTGATGTCCTTGAGTTCCTTGGCCACCTTGTCGGCGATGCCGTAGAGGGACGCGAAGACGAGGTAGTCGTTCCAGAGGGCGACTTCCTGCGAGGCGCGCTCGCCGATGATGGTGAAGTCCTCCAGGAACTTCTTGAATCCCACGACCTTGCGGGCTTCCGCCTGGCCGCTCTCGGTAAACTTGGACGACTTCAGATAGCCGTTGGCGCCCAGCTCGCCCCGTCCTTCGGACTTGACCTTGGAGACCCAGTTGCTGACGCGGGACGTGTGCTTGGACGACCACTTCGAGAACTCGTTGTACTGGAGGATGGAGTCGGAGCCGCTGGCTTCCTTCATCATCTGGTACAGTTCCTTCTCGCTTTCGGAGAATTTGTCCTGGCTCTTGGCGTCGTTGAAGGAGATCTCGATCCGGTCCTTGGCGTCCTTGCCGACCAGGAGGTTGCCGCCCCAGATCATGCGCAGGATCATCGCGCCGGCGACGGTGTTCTTCTGCTTGTCCTCGCCGAGCTGCCCGAGGACATAGTCGGCCTCGAGGATGTCGCCGCCGAAGGGGATGTCCCTGCACCAGCCGACCTCGGACATCTTGCAGCCGAGGACTTTCTTGCGGTTGTGGACGTGGCTGCCGATGACGGCGGCCAGCGGGAAGAGGAACCAGCCGACGGTGGTGATGAACATCATCAGGATGGAGAGGAGCCGCTCCCAGCGGGACGGTTCTTTCTCATCGTCGTCGAAGGAGGCTCCTTCCATCGCCTGCTCCAGATGGGTGGCGAACTCCTCGGAGTGGTTGACGGAAGGGGAGTAGATGCCCTTGTTGAGCTGGACCAGGGCGATGACGGAGTTTTTCCGGCTGAGGGATTGGGAGGACTCCATCACCAGGGCGCCGTCCTGGAACTCCGAGGTCCCGGCGAAACCGAACCCCCAGAAACGCGTGTTGATCGTGCTGAAGGGCGTCTCGTCGGAACGGATGGTCACTTTGACGTGCTCCGGCGGGGAGGAAAGCCCGGGCGAGACCAGTTGCAGGTGCAGGGCGTCGTAGTCGCTGTAGCCTTCGACGACGTTTGTCATCGTATATGTCACGGTGTATCGGTGGTCACCGTAGCTGCCCACGCCCCAGCACAGTTCGCAGCCGCCACGTTTCTGCACGATGCCGCACCGGAAGGCTTTCTCCTGGATGCTGCGGTCGACGTCCCACTCGCCGACATTGGTGAATGCGCGCCCGTTCTCGTCCGTGACGGCCAGGTCGTAGATCCGGATCTGGCCGAGGTTCTCCTTGACGAGGTACCACTCGGTGCCGGAGGTCACGGCGACGTCCCAGACTTCGGTCACCGCGGCACTGCCGTCGGCCTTGAGGTCCAGGGTGATGTCGATGTCCCGGATCGCCGGGCCGGCCCACGCCGCGGCGCAGGCCAGGGTGGCGGCCAGGAAAAGGATCAGGCGTTTCATCGCTAGATCTTCATCGAGGGCATTTCGGTCTTGGCGGCCTCGACCTTGAGGTATTCCTTCTCGGCGAATCCGAGCATCTTGGCGATGATGCTGGTCGGGAACTGGCGCACCTCGCGGTTGAAGATGGTGACGGTGTCGTTGTAGACCATGCGGCTCATGCGCACCTGGTTCTCATAGAGGTTGACGCTGTCCATGGTCTTGGCGTAGTTCTCGTTGGCCTTCAACTCGGGATAGCGTTCCGCGACGGCGAGGATCTTGCCAAGGGCCTGGGTGATCATGTTCTCCTGGGCGTCGGCGTCGGCCGCGCTGCTGT
>JAEEGF012473732.1_pt1 | contig 18611 bp, 13 predicted proteins | sample 9134171 | NCBI WGS metagenome assembly JAEEGF01 (sample SAMN16246542, study PRJNA631951) | gut metagenome | biome: gut microbiome; feature: rumen; material: AP-attached | host: Bos | place: Iran: Karaj | collected 2018-10
ATGCTGTCCTTCGATATAAAGCAAGTCGTCATAATTGATTTTGTAAAGCTTGTAGTCGGCCTTGACAGTGATGAAATCGTTGGAACGACTGACGGTGTCACGCGGCTTGTCCTCGGTACTCACCACAGGTTGCTCACCTCCGATGGCCTTGCTAACCGCCTGGAAGAAACGCGGGAAGTCGAAAGGCTTCAACAAGTAGTCGACCACCGAGAGATTGAAGGCGTCGACGGCATACTCAGAATAAGCCGTTGTGAAGATGACGGCTGGCTTGTGCTCCATACTCTTCACCAGCTCCAATCCCGTCAAGTCGGGCATCTGGATGTCAAGAAACATGATGTCGACCTGATGGTTCTTCAAAGCATTCATGGCCTCGAAGGCATTGGAGCAGACGGCCACGATTTGCAGTGATTCCACTTTCGAGACATAGTCTTGCAACAGTTTCTGGGCCAGATACTCGTCATCCACGATGACCACATTGTATTTTTCTTTCATAGTTCAATCTTGACCGTATAGGTTTCGTTATCTTGTTTGATATCAAAATTATAGCTCTCTCCATAATGCAGCATAAGGCGTTGTTGCACGTTCTTCTGCCCTATGCCAGATTTCTTCGCCGCTCCCCCATTGCCCGTAAACGGCACGGCATTGGTAGCAACCGAGTTTTCAGCGACAAAGCAGAAACCATTGCCCGATTGCTTGATGCTGATGTGAACAAAGCCCTCGGTATGGGTCTCCAACCTACTGTATTTGAAGCAGTTCTCGATGATGGGCTGTAACAGCATGGGCGCTATCATGAAGTCTTCCTTCTCAATGTCCTGTTCCAGCACTACGTCGCGCTTGCCTCCCATACGCATCATCTGGAAGTCGATGAAGTTCTCTATATAGTTGATCTCCTTGCTCAACGGGATGATTTCGGCCTGACAGTCGACAAGCACATAACGTAACATCTCGGAAAGCTTCAACACACCATCGGCGGCATTGTCGTCGTGCGTGTAAACCATTGAGTAAATGTTATTCAAGGCATTGAAAAGGAAATGAGGATTGATCTGCGACTTCAAATAACGCAGCTCCATATCGAGTTTTTCACTCTTCAACTGGTCGGAAATGATTTTCTCCTCGTTCTCTTTACGTTGATAATAGAATATCACCGTGATGGCATAAACGGCGATAAACCAAATCAATCGCACCAGATAGGCCACAAAAAAACGTTGGAAGGCAAATAGTTCTTCGAACGATGTCCCTGAGATGAAATGCAACAGGCAGACATCAATGATTGTGGAGACTGCCGCCCATACAGGAATCACAAAGATAGACAAGAGGATGAAAAGCACTACCCTGCTCTTTCGCATTAAATACTCAACCAACACCTTATTGATAAAAATAACCAACAGCACCACCATGCCCACAAAAGAGAATGAGCTGGCTGCTCGGAAAAGGTAGTTGACATTGGAATGCACGGCAAAGAAAACGACAAACAGCACAATCCAAATCACACCCCATTTATAGAGGCGTTCCAACAAGTCGAGGTTGGCAGTTGGCAGGGTCGGCAAAGTACGTTTCTTCATCCCGATGATTTTGATTGCAAAAATAACACGAAAAACCAAACTGCCAATCGCTTTTCAACGAAATTTGAGAAAATGTCAACAAAGGGAGAGAGCCTCATCTATCCATGTGGAACATTTTTCAGTGAAATGGCAAAATATTTCGTTGAAATCTACGTCTAAGACCATGCAATTTTACTACTTTTGCACCTTATTTATTTATACACGCGAACAATTGAAAGAAAGGATATATGAAAAGACTGTTTTATAGCATATTAGCCGCTTTGGCAGTGCTGTTTTCCCCCATGTTGGGACAAGCTCAAAACGGTTCAGGAACCTTGCAGCTGACCCTTGACCAAGCCTTGGAGATCGCCTTGTCGGAAAGCAACACCGTTAAGATTGCCGACATGACCGTTGAAAAGACAGGCTATGCCCGAAAAGGCAGTTATGCCTCGCTCTATCCCAATGTCAACATCAGCGGCTCTTATCAGCGCACCTTGCAGAAACAAGTGATGGTGATGGACATGGGAGGTCAGCCGATGGAAATCAAGGTGGGTCGCGACAACAACATCAGCACCTCGGCCTCGGCCAGCATGCCTTTGGTAAACGCCTCGCTGTGGGAAAGCCTGAAGCTCTCAGGCATGGATGTGGAGATGGCCGTAGAACAGGCTCGCTCGTCGAAAATCGGCATGGTCAAGCAGGTGAAACAAGCCTTCTATGCCGTACTCATGGCACAAACGTCCCACATGGTGATGAAACAGGTTTACGAAAACGCACAGAAAAACTACGAAAAAACCTTGCAGCGCTTCAACGTGGGCAAAGCCTCGGAAGTGGAACGCCTGAGGGCACAAGTGACAATGCTGAACGCCGAACCCAATGTTTCGAGTGCCGAAAACGCCGTGCTCCTAGCCACCTGGCAGTTGAAAGCCATTATGGGCATAGACCTTGGCACCGAAATAGAAGTAATCGGGAGTTTGAAGGACTACATAGGAAATATGCTCACGCCCTACACCTCTGATGACGACCTCAGCAACAACAGCTCACTGCTACAACTGGATATCCAAGACCGAATGCTTGAGTCGACCATACGTATGCAGAAGAAGCAATATCTGCCTACGCTTGCAGCGAGCATCAACTACAACTATAGCGCCATGGGCGACGAAAAACTGAGTTGGTTCCCTTCCTCAACTGCTGCCTTGAGCCTCAGCGTCCCTGTGTTTGACGGCTTCCAGAAAAAGCATAACATCAAGCAAAGCCAAGTGACACGCAACATGCTGGCCCTACAACGCGAAGATACCGAACGCAACCTGCGTATCGCCATTCGCAATTACAATGACCAAATGGCCCTCTGCGTGAAGAACTACGAAGCCGCCAACGCCACCGTGGAGATTGCTCAGAAGAGTTATGACATCTCCGAAAAGATGTATGAAGTGGGCAAAGCCACCCTGGTGGAACTCAACGATGCACAGTTGGCTTTGCAGCAAGCACAGCTTACACAAGCACAAGCCGTCTACAACTTCATGGTCACAAAAGCCTCGTTGGATGAATTAATCGGAAAAGAAGAATAAAACCACAAAACAATGAAATATCTCAAACTTACATTAATCGCTTTTGCCGCAACCGCACTGATGACGGCTTGTGGATCGAAAGACACCAAGACTACCTCTGAACAACCGCAAGCCCAAGTTGCCCCTGTGGTTAGCGTAGTGACGGCACAGGCCGAGGACGTTGAAATCACCAATACGTTCACCTCCAATATTGAGCCGTTCGCCGTCAACAACATCGTTTCGCAAACGGCTGGCCGCATCGTCAGCATCCGCGCCGAAGTGGGCGACAAAGTGCGCAAAGGTCAGTTGCTTGCCACCATGGATGATGTCAATCTGGCCAAGACCCGAATGCAATACGTCAATGACTCGACCGAATTGGCACGTCTCACCGAACTCTATAACATCGGTGCCGTCGCCCAAGCCGACTACGACATGGCCAAACTAGCCCTCAACATCACCAAGAAGACGTATTACAACCTGGCTGAAAACACTTACCTCCGCAGCCCCATCAATGGTGTGGTGACAGCCCGCAACTACGACAAGGGCGACATGTACAGCATGACCCAACCCATCTTTGTTGTGCAACAAATCCAACCGGTTAAGATGCTCATCAACGTTTCGGAAAGCCTGTTTACCGACATCAACAAAGACATGGATTTTGAAGTGACGGTGGAGTCCTATCCTGGCGAGACCTTCCAAGGCAAGGTGAACCTCATCTACCCCACCATCAGCGCAACCACCCACACCTTCCCCGTTGAGGTCATTTGCCAAAACAACGACCAGAAGTTGCGTCCGGGTATGTTCGCCCGTGTGACTGCCAACTTTGGCACCAATCACCATGTCGTCGTCCCCGATGTCGCTGTCGTGAAGCAACAAGGCTCGGGTGAACATTTCATTTTTGTGCTGCAGCCCGACAATACCGTGAAATACCAGCTCGTGGAAGTCGGCAAACGTCTTGGCAATCGGTACGAGATCATCAGCGGTATCAACGAGGGTGACAAGATTGTCACGGAAGGACAGATTCGTCTGAAGGACGGAATGAATGTTACTGTGAAATGAATGTTGAAATGTTGATTGTTTAATTGTTGAAGCGTTGTTGATACGCGTTGTCGAAAAACAATTAAACAATTCAACATCAAACAATTAAACAAACGAAAGATGAGTCTACAAAGAACAGCAGTAAATAATCCGGTGACGACTGCCTTGGTGTTTGTCGCCATCGCCATTTTCGGTATCTACTCCCTGATGAACCTCTCCATCAACCAATTACCTGACATGGAGACCAACTTCATCATGGTGCTGACCAACTATCCTGGCGCCAGTGCAGAAGATATCGAGACCAATATCTCCAAGACCTTGGAAAACACCCTCAACGCCGTGCCCGACCTGAAACACCTCTCCTCCACTTCGCGTGAGAACACTTCGGTCATCTCGATGGAATTTGAGAGCGGCATCGACATTGAGGAAGCCACCAACAACGTGCGCGACAAATTGGATATGGTCCGAAACTACCTACCTGATGGTGCCACCAACCCCGTGATTTTTAAGTTCAATGCGGAAGACATGCCTATCATGCTGCTCAGCGTGACGGCCAAGGAAAGCTTGCCCGCCTTGGAGAAAATCATCGACGACCGCATCACCACGCCTTTGGCCCGTGTGAGCGGCGTGGGTACGGTGTCGGCCAACGGTGCGCCCAAGCGCGAAATCCAGGTCTATGTCGACCCCAACAAGTTGGAAGCCTATAACCTGACCATCGAGTCGCTTTCGTCGACTTTGATGTATGAAAACCAGAACATCCCTTCGGGTTACATTGACATCGGCTCCAACACTTACAACCTGCGCGTTGAGAAGCAGTTCCGTTCCGCCAAGGAGATGGAAGACATCGTGGTAGGCTCTCGTAACAACGCCCCCGTCTACCTCCGCGACGTTGCTCGTGTCATTGACGGCCCAGAAGAACGCTCCCAAGAGTCGTTTAGCAATGGCGTGCAAGGTGCCACCATCGTAATTCAGAAGCAAACCGATGCCAACGCCGTGAACGTCATCAAAGGCATCAAGAAGCAGCTGAAAGAAATCGAAAAGACACTGCCCTCCGACGTGAAAGTCACCATCATCGTCGACGGCTCCACCAGCATCATCAACTCCATCGGAAGCTTGCGTAGCACCATCTTCATCACATTCCTGTTGGTCATGCTCGTGGTGTTCGTCTTCCTCGGTCGCTGGCGTGCCACCTTCATCATCGTCTTGGCCATCCCGATTTCGTTGCTGGCTTCGTTGATCTACCTGTTTGCCACGGGCAACACACTTAATATCATCTCCATGTCGGCACTATCCATCGCCATCGGTATGGTTGTCGACGACGCCATCGTGGTATTGGAGAACATCACGACACATATAGAACGAGGTTCGAAACCCAAAGAGGCCGCCGTACACGCCACTCAAGAAGTGCAGTTGTCCGTTATCGCATCCACCTTGACCATGTTGGCGGTGTTCCTGCCCTTGACCATGATCAAAGGCACGGCAGGCGTGATGTTCAAGCAGTTGGGTTGGATCGTATCCATCATCATGATTGTCTCGACCTGTGGTGCTTTGACGTTGGTGCCTATGATGTGTTCAAAGATGCTTGTGATGAACCCTCACCAAAACAAGCTCCACAAAGTCATCTTCCGTCCCATCAACAAAGGTCTTGACGCCATCAGCAACGGCTATGCCCGCCTCATCAACTGGGCCGTCAATCACCGCAAGCTGGTGTTCTTCGGCATGCTAGGTTTGTTTGTCATTTCATTGGTGCTTCTTTTACCCAACCTGAAGACCGAGATGATGCCCAAGGGCGACTCAGAACGTCTCTCCATCAGCATCGAACTGCCTGTTGGTACGGGTCAGGAGGTAACAGGAGCCTTTGCCAAAGAACTGGCCGACGACTTCATGGCCATGCCCGAGGTCAAGATTTGTAACTACAGCTACGGTCAAGCCGACTCCGACAACGCTTTTGCCTCGATGCGAAACAACGGCACGCACATCATCTCGTTCAACCTGCGCATCGGCACCAAGACCGAACGCCGCAAGGCTGGGATGCGCACCTCAACGGAAATTGCGGAAGAGATTCGCACCAAGCTCAACGCCATCCCAATTATCAAGAAAGCCAACGTCAGCGAAGGCGGTGGCGGCATGGGAGGCATGAGCACCGTCCAAGTGGAGATTTATGGCTATGACTTCGGCACCACCGACCGTGTCGCCAACGAAATCGCCCAGAAGCTCCGCGACAAAGGCATCAAGCAGGTCATCGTGGGCCGCGACGAGTACACCCCGGAATACCAAATCGACTTTGACCGCGAGAAGCTGGCCCTCAACGGCATGAACAGCTCCACAGCCGCCACATACGTCAAGAACCGTATCAGCGGCTCGGTCACCTCCTACTACCGTGAGGACGGCGACGAGTACGACATCCGAGTGCGTTATGCCCCCGAGTTCCGCACCAGCATCGAGGACATCGAAGACATCAAGATCTACAATGGCTACGGTCAAGCCGTCCGCGTGGGCGACTTGGGCACCGTGGTCGAGGCCTTGTCCCCACCCAACATCCAACGTAAGGACCGTGAGCGTATGGTCAGCGTGACCGCTGTCGTGGGTAAAGGCATGGTGTTGAGTGATGTCGTTAAGATGGCCCAAGAAGTGATTGACGACACCGAGATCCCTTCCGAAATCATGACCAAGATTGCCGGTGACTACGAGACCCAGCAAGAGATGTTTGGCGACTTGATCACCTTGCTCATCCTTATCATTATCTTGGTTTACATCGTGATGGCCGCCCAGTTCGAGAATCTGATGAAGCCTTTCGTCATCATGTTCTCCGTGCCGTTCACTTTCACGGGTGTGTTGCTTGGCTTGTGGGTCAACAACGCGGCCTTGGGCGTCATGTCGTTGGTGGGTATCCTGATCTTGATGGGTATCGTTGTGAAGAACGGTATCGTGCTCATCGACTACACCACCCTCTTGGAGGAACGTGGCGTCGAGGTGAAGGAAGCCACAGTGAAGGCTGCCCGTTCGCGTCTGCGTCCTATCCTGATGACCACCTTGACCACTGTCCTAGGTATGATTCCTATGGCCATCGGTCGTGGCGAAGGTGCCGAGATGTGGAACGGCTTGGGTATCACCGTCGCATGGGGTCTGACCGTGTCAACATTGATTACCTTGTTGCTGATCCCTGCACTGTATTGTTCGCTTGAAACCAGAGCTGTGCGGCGCAAGAAACGTAAAGCAGAGGAAGCGCTTACTAAGACGGAGAATATTAGGTAAGCAATAAGCTTGACTTTACTGTATTGATAAAACACACATATTATGAGAGATTTCCATAATTACAAGGTATGGCAAAGAGGACATCTATTCTCTCTTGAGGTTTATAAGCAAACAAAAGGTTTTCCAAAAGATGAATTATTTGGAATGACATCTCAACTTCGCAGAGCTAGTACTTCCATACCCATAAACATAGCAGAAGGATGTGGACGAAGAAGCGATGCAGAATTTGCTTATTTCCTTAATGTTGCAGCAGGCTCTGCTTCTGAAGTTGAAGAAGAGTTGCTACTATCTTTCGACCTTGAGTTTTTGGATAAGGAGTCGTATATAAAACTTGATAAAGAAGTAAAGGAAATCAAAGCTATGATTGGTGCTCTCATCGACACCTTACATTAATAATAAACGAACAAGCCATAAGCTGGCAGAAACTACGCTTACAGCTTATGGCTTATAGCTTAAAGCTCATAAAATAATGAAAGCAATATTAATAACCTATAATCAAGCCTACTACGACGAAATCGCCAAGGTGCTGAACGACAACGGCACGAAGGGATACACTGAGTGGAACGAGATCAAAGGACACGGCAGCGAGACGGGTGTCCCGCACTACGGCACGCATGCCTGGCCAACTTTGAACAACGCCATGATCAGCATCGTCGACGACGACAAGGTGGACGCCATCCTCGAGCAGCTGCATGAGAAAGACCTCAAGACTCCGGATTTGGGGCTGAGGGCTTTTAGTTGGAATATCGAGAAAATGATTTGATCCGCATGAAACGAGGCCTCGTTTTGGCTTTGATGCTTTGGTGCATCACGTTGGCCGTCACTGCACAGGACACGTTGAAGGTGATGACTTACAATGTGCGCCATTGTGCGGGCATGGACCTCGTCGTGGACTACGACCGCACCGCCGCCGTGATTGCCCTGCTGCAGCCCGACGTGGTGGCCCTGCAGGAGTTAGACAGCATGACGGGCCGTAGCGGACAGCGATACCAGTTGGGCGAGTTGGCCAGCCGCTTGGAGTATCATCCCGTCTTTGGCTGGGCCATCGATTACGACAGAGGCAGATATGGCGTAGGCATCCTCACCCGCGAGACGCCCTTGAGCTCCAAGCGCATCCCCTTGCCTGGCGACGAGCCTCGTGTGCTATTGGTGGTGGAACTACAGGATTATGTGATGGCCTGCACCCATTTGGACCTTGAGAAAGAGGCACGAATGGCCTCTGTCCCGCTCATCGTGGAAGAAGCCCAGCGCTGGCAGAAGCCTTTCCTCCTTGCCGGCGACTGGAACGACGCCCCCGACTCGGAGTTGCTGCAGGAGTTGACAAAGCACTTCACCATCCTTTCCGGCAACGACGTCTCCTTCCCTGCCGACAAACCGACGGAATGCCTCGACTACATCGCCATCTTCAAAGGCCATGTCGTAGCAGTGCTGGAAACCGAGGTGATCGACGAGCCCGAGGCTTCTGACCATCGGCCGGTAGTAGTGAGTTTGGAGTTGCACTAAAAATCTTCGGCCCTTCGACCCTTCGACGGGCTCAGGGCTCAGGGACCTTAGCTATTACTTCGTTGTAAAATTACTCTGATACTTGAACAGAATATACTGATCGGCATGCATGTCGTAGTCGATAGTATGGACGCAGAAGCGACAGTATTCGTAGGTGCCATCGTCCAAGAGCAGGCGCCCGACATAGCCGTCCTGCAGGTTGATGTGCTCGATGGTGTCGGTCCAGCCCTCCTGCGGGATCTTGTCGACCATGCTCAAGCGGTACACCAAATCCTTCACAAAGGCGAACTCCACCTGGCTTGAGCCCGTGTTCGTCATACAGAAGTTGTTGTCAGCCACGATGTTCACATCGCCCTGCGAGAAGAAGTTGACGCCTTGTGCACTGCCAAGATAAATCACGCCCACCTGGTAGTCCGTCTCGCCAGGAACGCAGGCAAACAGCCCCAAAAGCAGGAAAAATGCCAATACTATCTTTTTGTTTTTCATCGTTTTATCCTCCAATTTCATCCAGTTCGAGCCATCGCAGCTCTTTCTCGTCCAACAGGTCTTTGATCTCCTTCAGGCGGTTGCCCATCTGCTGCAGTCTCTGGTAGTCGGTCTCAGTGTTCAAGGCCTCTGTCAAGGTCTTTTTCTCTTCCTCGAGTTCGGCCATCTCCTGCGTCAGCTGTTCGTATTCACGCTGTTCCTTGAAGCTACGTTTCACCTTCTCACGCTGCTTCGCGGGCCGCGTTTCCTCTTTCTTCTGTGCCGACTTCTCCTTGCGTTCCTCGCGCTGCTTGGCCTCTAACCAGTCCTTGTATTGGCTGTAGTTACCCATGAAGCCCTTCACGTTGCCGTCGCCTTGGAAGACGAAGAGCTGGTCGACGACCTGGTCCATGAAGAAACGGTCGTGCGACACCACCAAGAGGCAGCCTTGATAGCCTTGCAGGAAGTCCTCGAGCTTCTGTAAGGTCAACAGGTCCAGGTCGTTGGTGGGCTCGTCGAGGATGAGGAAGTTGGGGTTCTGTACCAAGATGGTCAGCAGGTACAAACGCCGTTTCTCGCCACCGCTGAGCAAGGCCACGGGCTGGCGATGCATCTTGTAGGGGAACATGAAATGCGCCAATAGCTGGTCGGCGGTGTAGACCTTGTCCTTGCCGTAGTACATTACGTCGGCGATGTCGCGCACGGTGCTGATGACGGTCTTGCTCTCGTCGAACTGTATGCCTTCCTGACGGTAATAGCCATAGGTCACGGTCTCACCGGTCTTGATACGGCCTCTGTCGGGCAAGACAGAGCCTGTAATCAGGTTCAAGAAGGTGGACTTGCCGACACCATTCTTGCCTATCAGGCCGATGCGCTCGCCGCGTTTGAAGACATAGTCGAAATCGCGGAGCACGGTGAGGTCGCCAAACGACTTCGTCACATTGCTGAGTTCCAATATCTTGCCGCCCAAACGCTGCATCTGCAGGCCAAACTCCAGGCGTTCGTCCTGCTCTTGGTATCTGCTGCGTTCCTTCAGGTCATAGAAGGCGTCGATGCGGCTCTTCGACTTGCTCGTGCGGGCCTGCGGCGTGCTGCGCATCCATTCCAGCTCGTATTTCAGCAGCTGGCTGTTGCGCTCCGCCGTGGCGCGTTTCACCTCTTCGCGCTCGCGGCTCTTCCTGACGTAATAGTCGAAGTTTCCGTTGTGGGTGTACATCACGCCTTGATAAAGCTCAAAGATCTTGTTGCAAACCCTGTCAAGGAAATAACGGTCATGCGTCACCATGAGCAGCGTCATGCTCGACTGGGTAAGAAATTTCTCTAACCATTCCACCATCTCCACATCCAAATGGTTGGTGGGCTCGTCGAGAATCAGGAAGTCGGGTTCATGCAGCAGCACCAAGGCCAAGGCCAGACGTTTCACCTGTCCGCCCGAGAGCTCGTCGACCGACTGCTCCAAGTTGGTGATGGCGAAGCGGGTCAGGTATTGCCTTGCCTTGAGGTGTTGTTCTTCGTTGAGGTCGGCCAACAGATCCGTGACGCGCGTCCCAGCGGGATACACGGGCAGTTGCTCCAGATAGCCGATTTTGATGTCGTTGGCGTAAGTGATGGTACCCGAGTCGGGTGTCTCCTGCCCTACCAGAATCTTCAGCATCGTCGACTTGCCCGAGCCGTTGGTGGCAATCAACGCCGTCTTGTCACCCTTTTCGATGCCAAAGGTGACATCGGCAAACAAGGTCTTGATGCCGTAGGACTTGGATATGCCGTTGACCGACAGATAGTTCATTTCGCGAAACGCTTGACGTATTCAATGGGATACTGCGACTTCTCCGAGACCTGCTCCACCGTCATGCCCGATTCGAACAACCGTTTGATGACGGCATCCATGGGCTCACCGACTTCGATGATATGGAAATCAGGGTCATAGAAACGGACGATGCGCTGACCCCAAGGTGCCTCCTCAACAGGATGGACATATTGAATCTCAGGGAACTCCTTCAGGTATTCAAGGAATTTGTCAAAGTCCTTCTCCTCGAAATACAGCTCGGCATTATTGGATTTCCTACGGACTGTATTCGTATGGATCATCGCCTTCCATTTTTTCACCTCTTGCAGGGCGAAGCCACCGGAAAACTGCACGTTCTCACCGAAGTTCATGACGACACTGTCGCCTATCACCTCTTCATAAAAAGCGACGGCTTTTTTCATGTCGGTAACCGCCAGCAGCGGGCATTTGAATTGTAACATAGCATTAGGTTTTGATACTGCAAAGATAAAAAAAGCCTCGCATCCGCAGAGGCGAGGCTCACATATTTAAAATAGGTTCATTTTTTCTCTTTGGGCAGCACCGCAAACTTGTAGATGCAGAGCTGGTGGTATTCCTCGCCCGGGTTCAAGATGGGCGCGGGAGACAGCGTCTCGTGGTTGATGGCATCGGGGAAGAACTGAGGCTCGAGGGCCAGACCTTCGCGGTATTTCAGCGACTTGCCCCACTTGCCTGTGCCCTTGCCGTTGAAGAAGTTGCCGCTATAGAACTGCAGGCCCACCTGGTCGCTCCACAGCTGCATCTCACGTCCGCTTTTGGGCTCGGTCAGTGTGGCGTTCCAAGCGTAGGCCTTGACGTCGTTCTTGTCGATGATCCAGTTGTGGTCGTAGCCCTTGCCGTTGTGGAGCTGCTCGTCATCGGCAGCGATGTTGTCGCCGATGCAGTGCTTCTCGCGGAAGTCGAACGGGGTCTCTTTCACGCCCGAGAACTTGCCGTCGGGGATCAGCTGGTTGTCGACGGTGGTCATATAGCGCGAGTTGATTTGAAGCTCGTGGTCGAGGATGGTGCCGTTGCCCTCACCCTTCAGGTTGAAGAAGGAGTGGTGCGAGAAGTTGCACAGGGTGGGTTTGTCGGTCGTGGCAGCGTAGCGGATCTGCAGCTGGTTGTCGTGCGTCAAGGTGTAGCTCATCGTCACGTCGAGGTTGCCGGGGAAGCCGTCTTCGCCGTCGGCAAACACAGTGTGCATGGCGATGACGCTGTCGTTGACCGAGGTGACGTCCCACACGCGCTTGTCGGCACCGATGAGGCCGCCATGCAGGGTGTTCTCGCCGTCGTTCTTGGTCAGCTGATACTCAGTACCATTCAAGTTGAAGGTGGCGTTGGAGATGCGGTTGGCGCAACGGCCCACCACAGCACCGAGATAGCGCTCGCCAGCGTTATTAAGGTATTTGTCGATATGGTCGTATCCCAACACGATGTCCTCGTAGCTGCCGCGGTTGTCGGGCATCCAGAGGGCCACCACACGGCCACCATAGTTGGTGACCTGCATCGTCATGAAACCGTTATGCAAGGTATAAAGCGACACTTGTTTGCCTTCCACTTCCTTGTTGAAGTTCTCGGCAGGAATCAGTTTGACTTCTTTCTTTTGGTTGCAACCGACTAATAATAAAGCCATTGCAACAATCGATAACGCTTTTTTCATCTTTTTCGACTTCAAATCATCAAAAGTTTTGGGCTGCAAAAGTACAAAAACTCTTTTTTCCGTGCAAACACATTTTTGCTTCGTCAGGCCCAGCGCTTTACTTTGTTCTTGTTACGCCTTGATAATCAACTTCTTTATGCTTGAGCAAAAACTCAATCATCATTTCCTCCGAAGTCTTGAAGAGGCTTTGGCCTTCGTCCTCGCTCTCGATGTTGATAGTCGAGGCCAAGTAGCTGTTCATGGCCACCTTGTAGACCTTGCTCGTCGAGAAGTTCTCCCCGTCCATGTCGACCCACACCGACCTGCCGTCGTCGCCCACGGTGTAGCGCATGCCGGAGACGAAGGACGGGTATCCGCCGTTCTTGCGGTAGGAGTTGATGATGAACTTCTTCACCTGGGCGCCGGTCATCTGGTAAACGACGACGTCGTTGTTGAACGGGTCGATGCTATAGACGTCTTTCACGGTGATGGGGCCTTTCTTGAGGTGGTTGATGCGCACGCCGCCCGTGTTCTGGAAGGCGAAGTCGGCACCACTTACCTCACGGATGGCGTCGGTCATCATGCAGCCCAGCTCCTCGATATTCTCGAACTTGGTCTTGGCCGTGGCCAGGGCGACGTTGAGGTTAGGGGCGTTGTTGTAGTCGCTGACGAGACGTTTGATCTCGGCATTCTCGCCTTTTACCTTGTTGACATTCAGCACGATAGCCTTCTTCTCCACCACCTTATGGCCTTTCACCTTCAGCTTCACCAAGGTAGCATATTTAAGGTGCGATTCCGACTGGGTGATGAGGACGCCGTTGGTCTCTGAGGGCTTCTCTATCAAGGTATGGGTGTGGCCGCCGATGATGACGTCGACCCAAGGATTGGCTTGCGCGAGCTCGAGGTCATCTTCCAAGCCGCAATGCGAGAGCAGGATAACGACGTCGTTCTCGTCTCTGAGGTATTTGTATTGGGGAAGTACCGCTTCGGGACGTTTGAAGCTCAAACCCTTCAAGTTGTCAGGGTGGGTTCCAGGAATGCCATCGTGACGCAGCTCGATCATGCCGATGACGGCCATCTTAACACCCTGATGCTCAAACGATTCAAACGGCTTGATATCGAGATCGACTGATGTGGGAATGTTGACATTGGCGCAGAGGAAGGGGAAATGGGCCCTTTCGATGTCGTCATGCAAGGCCCCTAGGTTGGCATCCCATTCGTGGTTGCCCACGGTGCAGAGGTTGAAGCCCGTGCGGTTCATCAGCTCGATCATGGGATAGTTGACGGGGTCATACTGGTCGTTGACAGGGTTACCCGTGCGGTTGTCGCCCGCCGAGAAGAGCAGCAGGTCGGGATAGACGGCGCGCAGGCTGTCGACCATCGCAGCGAACTTAGGGAACTGGTCGATGGCGGCATGCATGTCGTTGACCGACAGGATGACGACTTCGCCTTCGCCTGCGGAGGCAGGCGCTTCGGTCCCGCTCTGCTTGGTCTCAGTTTGCCCGCCCTCGTCGTTGGAACGCGGACGCAGCACGAGGAACAATACGATGGCCACCAAGGCCAGCACCAATAGCAATTTCTTCTTGTTCATAGGTCTTTGTTGTTATAAATTGCCGCAAATTTACGAAAAAACTCTTACCTTTGCGCCGCCATGTCGAAGAAAAGCAAAAACGAGTACCCGAGCGGGAGCAGGACGAGCTGGAAGGTGGTCATCACCTACCTGTTCGTCATTGCCCTTTGCGCTGCCTTGTTCTACTATATCTTCAACCTGCGCAACAGCATCGAGAACCAACGCTCCAACATCAACTCGCAGCACCATGCCCTCGGCTGGGTCAACGAGTTCACCAAAAGCGTGCATGGCGCACAGAACGCAGCCAACCTCTATGCCTTCACCGAACAGCAGAAATTCAAGCGCGAATTCAACACCTACCGCGACGAGATCCAGATGCTGACCGACTCGCTGATGAAGTTTGAAATCAACGAAGACAATAAAGTGATGGTCAACGAGATAACCGAGCTCATTAAAAGCAAAGGTAGAATCAGTAACGAGTTGTCGAAACAGTTCCACGACTTCAACCCCCTAGCCGAATTCGACCGCACCATCGACGAATACACGCCGCCCCAACCCGAAGAGGAGATCGTGATCACCACCGTATCGAAAGACACCGTGCTACGCGTGCCGAAGAAGGTAGAGAAAAAGAAAGGCTTCTGGAAACGCATCGGCAGCGTGTTCAGTCCTGAGGAGGAACAGGAAGACAGCCTGGTGCACATCAGCATCGAGCGATCCGACACGCTGCGCATACAGCAGCAACGCGCCGACACCGTCGACATCCTTGCCGACCTGCGCATCCTCTCCGACCGTGCCAAGGCCGAGTATTGGAGCAAGATAGAGCAATACGAGAAGAAGACCCAAGAACTGGTCAAGGCCGACAACAAACTCTCCGAGCAGATCTCCACCTTATTGATACGCCTCAACCAAGAGATCCTCGACAGCACCGTGGCCGAAATCGAGAAGAGCGAGGAGATCATCAAGGAGAACACCCAGACCTCCATCCTCATCGGCGCCGCCACCCTCGCTCTCATCATCATCTTCATCATACTGATTATCAGCGACGTGAACAAGGGATACCGTGCCCGCCGCGCCGCCGAAGAAGCCAAGAGGAAGACCGAAGAGATCATGGAAAGCCGCCACAAGCTGCTGCTCTCAGTGTCGCACGACATCAAGGCGCCGCTGACCTCCATCATGGGCCATGTGGAGCTTATGGATAAGACTGAGAATGAGAAAGATATCGTCAGCATCCAGCAGTCTGCCGACCACATCCTCAACCTCCTCAACAACCTGCTCGAGTACTCAAGCCTCGAACAAGGCAAGCTGCAAATCAGCAAGGAGACCTTCGACATCAGCCAGCTCTGCGAAGAGATCGTGGAGATGTTTGCGCCCATCGCCAAACACAAGAACCTAGAGTTCAAATTCGAAAACGACATCAAGCCCAAGACCCTGCTCAACACCGACAAGCTGAAAATCAGGCAGATACTCACCAATATCATCTCCAACGGCATCAAATACACCTTAGAAGGCAGCGTCACATTCAAGGCCCGACTGGGTCGCAGCCTGGTCGTATTCGACATCATCGACACCGGCGTGGGCATCCCGCAGGACAAGCTGGAAGAGGTGTTCAAGCCCTTTGTCCGCATCGAGACCTACAACCAGTTTGCCGAAGGCAGCGGCTATGGCATGTCGGTCGTCAAAGGTCTCGTCGACTTGCTGGGCGGCGAGATCCACACCGAGTCGGAGGTGGGCAAAGGCTCGCATTTCGAGGTCAGGATCCCCGTAGAAGAAGTGGAATCATCAGTTGAAGAAAAAGATGAAGTAATAGCAGATAAAAAGAAAAGCCTCAATATCTTAGTATTCGACGATGACAACACTTTGCTCTCCGTCATCGACAACATGCTGCACCGTCTCGGACACCAGGCCATCCCCTGCCGTTCGATGAACGACTTGGACAACGCCCTGCAGCAAATCCAAGACTACGACTACATCCTCACCGACCGCGAGATGGGCGCCGTGACGGGCAACGACGTCCTCTATTTGGTCAAGGAAGTCGACCCCAACAAACCCATCATCCTGATGACCGGCCGCATCGAGTACACCACCGAGAAAGCCAAGGGAGAAGGCTTCGATGGCTTCCTTCAAAAGCCATTTAACCTCAAGCAGTTGGAGAATTTGTTTGGAAGTGTTACTTTAAGTGAAAACGAGGCCGAGACCGCCTATCCCGACTTCCCTGCTTTCAGCGAGATGATGGGCAACGACAAGGAAGCCATGACCGAAATCCTCAATGTCTTCGTCCAGTCGACGGCCGACGATTTAGTTTCAATGAACACTTTAATTGACGAATCGGATTTCCTTGGTATGCAAGCACTTTGCCACAAGATGTTACCCATGTTCACCCAGCTGGAACGCGACACTACCTTCCTTGCCAAGATGAACGCCCTGCGTGGCACAGGCAAGAAAGAGAAACACTACCGCAAATGGAAAGACGACGCCCGTCAATTCATGGCTGAGACCGACGAATTGATGGACTTGTTGGCTGAGAAATACGGAATCGGCTGATTATTTGGCGAGGTGGAAGCGGTAGCCGTCCCAGACGAACTCCTTCTCTTCCACTCCCTTCACAGAATAAATGGTGACCTTGATGTCTTTACCCACGCGTGGCAACGAGAACACCACCACAGGGCGGTCTTCCAGCCATTGGTCGAATTCTTCGCTGGTCATCTGCCTGGGTTCGCCAGTGACGTGGTCGTTGGCATAAAACCATTGCTCGCCATCGTAACCATAGTTCTGAGACGGCACCAGGCCATACCTCTCCTCGTCTTTTATGGCATCATACAACACATACACCTTATGGGTGGTCTTGTCATATAGATAAAAGATGATCCCATCGTATTGTCCAGAGTCATTAGGCTTGCCATCCATGGTGCTACCAACGTTCTCACAAAACACCTTATGCTTGCCATCGGCACAATTCCACACCACCATCTCCGCAAAAAGGCTGCTTCTGTAGATTTCCGTCGTCCCTTCGTTCTCGTACTCATCGACAAACTCGACATCGTACCTGAAATAGCCGTTCTTTTCATCCAAAAGGATGGTCGTGCCCTCTGGCAAAGGCTTGTTTTTGCGGAAAAGGTTCCAAGCTTCGCTCATGGGGCCGTGCACCTCGTCCTCGGGCTCGGTGAGCATCCATGTGACAATATCGCTGATAGAGGCTTTTGCGCCTTTCATCGGACGCTCAGTCTCACCCAGGTCTTCCAGGTCATAGTGCTTCTGGGCGTTAACCTCCAAACCAAAAAGCAGAACTATCACTCCACAGATGATTAAAAACTTGTTATTCATGGTAGTATAGTATTAGGTGGTTACAATTCTATTCCGTATAGATGCATCTTATTATACAAGGTCTTGCGGTCGATCTTCAGCAGCTTGGCCGCCACGGTCTTGTTGCCCCTCGCCTTCTGCAGCGCCGCCTCGATCTGTTCCTTCTCATGCTCAGGACGCAGCGCCCAGTCGTCTTCGGCGGCTGGTGTGATGATGTTCTTTTTGTTGGGCGGGCTGAACACCGGTAGGTCGTCCAATTCGATGTTCTCGCCTTCGGCGAAGAGCACGCAGCGGCGCAGCACGTTGCGCAACTCGCGCAGGTTGCCATTCCAGCGCTGTTCCTTCATGCGCTGCAGGGCGTCGTCGGAGATACCCTTCACGTTCTTGCCGAGTTCCTCGTTGGCCTGACGGATGAAGAACGCCGTCAGCTCGTCGAAGTCCTCGAGGCGGTCGCGCAAGGGCGGCACCTCGATGGCGAACTCGTTGATGCGGTGGAACAAATCCTGGCGGAACCGGCCCTCTTCGATAGCTTGTTCCAGATTCTCGTTGGTGGCGGCGAGGATGCGCACGTCGACGTGGATGTCGACAGCCGAGCCCACGGGCCTCACCTTCTGCTCCTGCAAGGCACGCAGCAGCTGCATCTGCACCTCGTAAGGCAGGTTGCCCACCTCGTCGAGGAGCACCGTGCCGCCCTTGGCCTGTTCGAAGACGCCTTTCTTGTCGGCGATGGCGGAGGTGAAAGAGCCTTTCAGGTGGCCAAACAACTCGCTGGGCGCCAACTCCTTGGAGAGGCTACCGCAGTCGACGGGGATGAAGGGCCCGTCCTTGTATTGGCTATGGTCGTGGATCATACGGGCGATGTATTCCTTGCCCGTGCCGCTCTCGCCGAGGATGATCACCGAGTACTTAGTGTGGGCAACCAACGCGACATGCTTGTAGTGCCGTTGCA
>JAEEGF011042958.1_pt1 | contig 18608 bp, 14 predicted proteins | sample 9134171 | NCBI WGS metagenome assembly JAEEGF01 (sample SAMN16246542, study PRJNA631951) | gut metagenome | biome: gut microbiome; feature: rumen; material: AP-attached | host: Bos | place: Iran: Karaj | collected 2018-10
TCTGCTGGGCCATATTACTGTTGAGCATCTTATAGTTTTCAGATTCTTTTAACAGATGGTAATTCTTTTCATAATTAAGATATTCTCCTTCGTTGAAGTAATACTGCCTGCAGTTATACAGTCCTTCATTGTAAAGATTCTTGGCGTATCTGCACAATTCCAGAAAAGTATCATATTGATATCTATTCAGCTTTGGCTGATGTTTTACAGTCAGATACACTACCCCTCACCCAGGAATATTATACCACACACTTGATTTATATTCTAGTATAATCTCATATAACATGCTTTCTTTATGTTATGATTCTTCTATGAAAAATATTATGAAGCCTATGGCCAAAGATATCAGATCATTCATGAGAAAGGGCATTCCTGGTCCAGTGATACTCCCACGCCAATCGTCTACACTGTGATACAGAAATATAATCTGTCTTCTTCATCCATCCTTGAGATAGGTTGTGGGGAAGGCAGAGATGCACTTTATCTTTTGAAAAAGGGATATGGTGTTACAGCTTCAGATATATCTGCCGAAGCCATCAATTACTGTAAACTTCAGAATCCTGACTATTGTGATCACCAAGGATGATGGCATTCATCCCATCGACTGAAGATCAATGGGTTTTCTGCCAGAACTTATATAAAAATCTCTCCCTCAGATCTTCAGAGTGGTTCGGTCGATAGCCTGTTCACTTCAGCGAGGCAGAGATTGTTGAGATTAGCCAAAACGTTCAATAACCATTATCAGACAGAAACCGACAATGAAAGCCAGCGATGACAGCTGGTTTTCTTCTTTTCCATGGGTTTCGGGAATCATGTCATCGACAATGGTATATATGATGGTGCCGGAAGCATAGGCTAGCCCGATTGGAACCAGGATGCTGGCAAGTGACACCAGACTGAAACCCAGAACCGTAGCGACGAACTGAAGTCCAACGATCAGAGTTGAAATCAGAGCGCACCTTCCAGCCGGCATTCCCGTCTGCAGAAGCATAATCATGATGATCATGCTTTCCGGAAAATTGTGCAGGGCAATGCCTGAGGTCAGGGCCCAGGAATTAAAGGTGTTCTCCGTGGTGAAGGCGATACCGGTGGCCAGGCCTTCCGGAAAGTGATGAATGGCCACGGCCAGAACAAACAGGTAGGTTCGGGCTGAAGCGCGGTCAAAGTTCTCGATACCCTTGGGATGATGCAGGTCAATAAGCACGACGGTGATGACGCCTAAGGCAATCCCGGCCAGGGTCAGATAGACATTACTCAGTTCAATGGCTTCTTCGATCAGGCCAAAAACAGCCGTTGCCAGCATGGCTCCGGAGGCAAAGGAGGTAAGGACGTCATGAAGGACGTCCGGTATCGACTTCAGGCGATAACCGAAATAGGTTCCCAATAAAGATGACAGGCTGAGTATCAGTCCGGCAAAAACAACGGTTTTCATGTTCATTATTCTATCACATTGTCACATTTTGTTAATCCCCTGACTGTCTGTAAAAATCGTTTTGTGTCTTTTTGAAAATAGTTCTGCAGGTTTTCTCTCTTTAAGTTATAATGTTCTTGCTGGAGGCTTACCCAAGCGGTTGAAGGGGGCGGTTTCGAAAACCGTTAGAAGTGTAACAGCTTGCGTGGGTTCGAATCCCACAGCTTCCGCCATTAAGATCAGAAGCCTTTGGAAACAAGGCTTTTTTTCTGCCTTCTGACCGAGATGGATACAGATGCCTTTATAAGGGACGCCGTCTTAATTACATGCTTTCTGAACAGCTCTCTGTTATTTCTGTTATAATCTTCTTCAGACAAGGAGTATTGAATTATGGAAAACAAAGTTAGAATTCAGGATGACCTGTACGAAGCGGTCAATGCTGAATGGCTGGAAACAATAGAGATTCCCTCTGACCGTCCGTCAACCGGAGCCTTCTCGATCCTTGATCAGGAAGTTGAGAAGACCATGATGGCTGACTTCGAAGCCCTGGCTGCCGGGGAAAAGACCACCGACATCAGAGAAGTAAACGAAGCCGTCAAGTTATACCGCAAAGTACTGGATACCGAAAGAAGGAACCGCGAAGGTGTCGCTCCGGTAATGCCGTTGCTGCATGAAATTGCTGGCATCGACAGAAAGGAAGTTCTTAACGAAAAGGCTGAATACCTGCTCAGAAATGAGGCAAGCCTGCCCTTTATATGTGGAGTGGAAACCGACATGATGGATACTTCCAAGAACTCCCTCATCATCGCCGGTCCACAGCAGATATTGCCCGATACCACCTATTACGGAACTGAATCCGGTACCCATATGATGGAAATCTATAAAGACATGGCTGCTCAGGCGCTTAAGTTTACTGACCTTACTGAACAGCAGCAGAAACAGTTCATCGAAGATACCGTTGCCTTTGACGCCCTGCTGGCTCAGAAGGTCAAGAGTCAGGTTGAGTGGTCCGAATATGTCAACTGTTACAATCCGATGAGCGTTGATGAAGTTGCTGAAAGCCTGCAGCCCTTTGACTTCAAGGCACTGCTTCATAAGATCTGCGGCGAAGAGATTCCCCAGATCATCATCGCCTATGACCCCAAGGCTACCAAAGAAGCGTCATTCTACTTCAACGAAGAGAACCTGCCGCTGTACGTTCACTGGTCATATGTTACTACTCTGCTGTCCAAGACCAGCATGCTTTCGGAAGAACTGTACGCCATCGGTACCATTTATCGGCGCGCTCTGATGGGCATTGAAGAGAATCCCTCTCTTCAGAAGCAGGCTTACCAGAAGGCTTCCAACTGCTTCAGTGAACCGGTTGGTCTCTACTATGGCCGCACCTATTTCGGCGAGGAAGCCAAGAAGGACGTCATTGACATGGTCAAGAAGATCATTGAAGCCTACAAGGACAGAATGAGAAAGAACACCTTCCTGCAGCCGGAAACCAAGGAAAAAGCCATCGCCAAGCTGTCAGCCATCAACATCAAGATGGGCTATCCTGATAAGGTCAGAGACCTTTATTCCAGGATGACAGTTAATGAGGAAGACAGTTATTATGATGCCATGAGCAAGATCTTTGAAGTCATGCTGGAAGACGAGATTGCCAAGCTGCGCCGTCCGGTTGACCGCAACACCTGGCTGATGCCCGGTCACATGGTCAACGCCTGCTACGATCCTAACCGCAACGACATCACTTTCCCGGCTGCCATTCTGCAGAAACCCTTCTACTCCATCAAGCAGTCAGTCAGTGAAAATCTGGGCGGCATCGGCGCGGTCATTGCTCATGAGATCTCCCACGCTTTCGACAACAACGGTGCTCACTTCGATGAAAAGGGCAACCTGTTCAACTGGTGGAAGGAAGAAGATGAACAGGCCTTCAAGGCCCTGACTGCCGACATGGTCAAGCAGTGGGACGGCTTACCGTTCTGCGGCGACAAGGTAAACGGCGAACTGGTCGTCAGTGAGTGTATCGCTGATAACGGCGGCATGGCGGTAACCATCCAGATCATGCACGACACCAAGGACGCTGACTTCAAGGCTTACTTCACCAACTGGGCCCGGGTCTGGAGCAACAAGGCAAAAAAAGAATACATGCTGCTGTTGTTGAAGAACGATGTTCACGCTCCCGCCAAGCTGAGAGCCAACATTCCGGTCCGCAACTTCCCGGAATGGTATGAAGCCTTCGGTGTAACCGACAAGGACGAGATGTACATCGCTCCGGAAAAACGCATAGTCATCTGGTAATCATCAAGCAAGGTACAAAAAAAGTCTGTATCACAGGATACAGGCTTTTTCATTTGTTCAGATACTATTCGCCGATGATAACGACCTTGCAGCGGCGGCTGCGCGGATGAGTCCGGTCGAAGTCAACGAAGTAAATGTAACCGGTCTGGCCGACACCCAGCTTTCCGTCTTCCAGTGCGAAGGTCTGGCTGGAGCCAATGATGGTAGCCTTCAGATGGGCATCAGCATTGAACAGTTCTTCTCTGGTGCCGCTGGGCAGATACTTCAGGTAATCCGGCCAGGATTCAACATCCTCAAAATGCTTCAGACCGGGATAGAAATACTGGCCCCAGGCTGTCTGGTCGGGAATGATCTTGGCCAGCACATTGTCCAGATCCTGCTGAATGAACTCCTTGCCGTTAGGCATGGTGTCATGAACGTATTCTTCAAAGAATACGGAGCAGGTGGTATGCGGGGAGATGACATTAACGATGCCGTTCTTGATGCCGCTTCTGGCGATGATGTCCTTTACTTCCTTGGTAATGTTAATGTAAGTTGGGCTGACTCCTTTTGACTGGATGCCCGTGATCTCTTCTCTGTAAACTGTCATGAAATTAACCCCTCTCTATTTTTTCTTCTTTCGGTTAAAAACCGATTTTTCCTTTCTTTCCTGCTGGCGCTGTTCGATCGCCTTCTTTTCTTCAGGTGAAAATTCATTGCTCTTGTGAGCGTAGGCCTTGACGGTGGACGGATGGATCTCGTCCTCCTTGGATAACAGATAGTTAAACAGTTCAATGCCGTCATTGAAGTATGCACACTCGACCCAGTAGCGGCCCTTCAGCAGTCCGGCCGTGTTCTTATTGATGCGCAGGTAGATGCGCTTGCTGGCCGGGGATTCCTTGCAGCGGAAGTCTTCAATCTGCTTGAAGTCATAGCTGTGGGTCTTGCCGAATGACCGGAAGGTGATCCGGTGATCATCAACATCGATCTCCTCAGGATAGGACATGGAGAAGAAGGTGTTGAAGATGATGTAGACGCAAGCCAGGATGGCAAAGGCCCAGAGGATGTCCTTCTCCATGATGTACCGGTAGATGCTGAAGATCAGAAACGGTATGGCAAAGTAGCCGGCAAAAGCAATGCGGACATTGTAGAACTTCTTCTGGTAAACATACTTCTTCATATTTTCACCTCAACAAAAGAAGGGGCTTTTTCAAGCCCCTATCCAGCTAAAACTATTCGCCCTTGTTGACTTTTCTGATTCTGATGCCGTTGAAGATAACAAATACGACACCAATGACAGCTAAGACAGCGTAAGCAATCGGCTGTGAACCTAAGGTTCCGAGCTTGTACAGAACGAAGGTCAGCGGGTTGGCACCGTCACAGATTGAGGACAGTGAAGTGATGTCAGTGTACTGACCGATTTCATGACATACCTGAGTAGTCGGAGCTGCTAAGGCAGTAGCAATGTACAGGCCAGCGATAATGCAGACTAAGCCAGTCAGTAAGCTTCTGAAACCATTGCCCTTGCAGATCGGGAGAATCAGAACGAACATGAACGGGAAGACGGACAGGTCAACTGCCGGTAAGACAGTGTTGCCCGGTAAAGCGACAGCCAGTAAGACGCTTACCGGTACCAGGATCAGACCTAAGGTAATGGTCATCGGGTGGCCAACACCAACGGCGCTATCCAGACCGATGTACATCTTGCCCTTGCCCTGGAAGTGCTTGTCAATGAAGGCGGAAGCAGCATCGCTGATCGGCATTAAGCCTTCCATTAACAGAGAAGCCATTCTCGGGATCAAGACCATGGCAGCAGCCAGGTTGATGGCAGTGGTCATGGCATCTACGAAGCCCTGACCGCCAAGAAGTGCAACGACAATACCCATGACGAAGCCAACGATGACGGGTTCGCCAAAGACACCGATCTTATCCTGTAAGCCATCTAAGGTGAAATCAACCTTGTTCAGGCCCGGGATCTTTTCGATGATCCAGTTGCAGACTAAGGCAATCGGAGCGAAAGCGGCGGTGAAGCCGTGCGGCAGAGAAACACCAGGCATGCCTAAGGTGGTCTCTAAGGCCGGAGCAGTGATGTCGCCTAAGACGAGAACGATGATCTCGTTAACGACAGCGGCAACCAGTCCCAGCGGAACGCTCTTGGTGAAAGCGGCAATCAGTGAACCGGTGAAGGCGAAATGCCAGTAGTTCCAAACGTCGATATCAACGGTCTGAGTAGTTGAGGTAACGATCATGAGGATGTTAACTAACAGACACAGAGGGATGATATAGGTGCCAACTTCAGTAGCGAAGGCGGCAGCAGCGGCAGCCGGCCAGCCAATGTCAACAGTTGACAGAGTCAGACCGAAACGTGCAGACATGGAAGCAACAGCGCTTGCCAAAGCACCCATCAGGCCAGTAGCCAGGTTCAGACCGATCAGGCCAACGCCTACGGTTAAACCGCCACGGATGGACTTGCCGATTCCAGCACCCATTACCAGGCCGATCAGGGTAATGATGATAGGCATCATTACGACACTGCCAGCGCTCTGGATGAATCCAAAGAAATCTAGAATGTACTTCATAAAATTCAAAATCCTCCTTTATCTTTTTGTAATTTTATGACATATCAGACTTATATCCCCTAAGCCCGATACTTAGCCAATTGTAATATTATTTCTCTTCTTCTGCAAATAATGCCTGCTCGATCTGATCATAGGTTGCGTCAACATTGCGGTTGAGCAGCAGGTTGGTAGCAACGATGATCGGGCATTCGCACTTGTAGGACATGGTCAGCGTGCTGACGCATAAGTCATAGTTCGGGCTCTTGGCCGGCACTTCAACAGCCTTGCACTGAGTGATTTCGAACTGGCCTCTGTGGCCTCTTCTGATCAGTTCAGCTTCCAGCTTCTTGTTGACGACCGTGCTGGTAGCAACACCGGTACCGCAGCATAATAAGATTTTCTTCATGAGTTTCAACTCCTTTCTCAATTATTATTTGTAGAAATCAGTTCTGGCCTTGTCCAGCGCCGCGATCATCTCACGCAGAGTAGCGACGGGGTCCTTGGCACAGACGATTCCACTGGTTCCACCAGTTCCATCCGCTCCGGAGGCGATGGCCTTGTAGACATCTTCGGCCGTGGAGATGCCGGCAGCCTGCAGGGTCTTGGTTTCCGGGGAAATGGTCTTGACTGCTTCATTGGTAGCCTTCATGTAGGACTCATCAGCAGTCTTGCCGGTTCCGATCAGACTGGTCAGTTCACAGACCATGACATCGGGATGCAGCTGAGCAATGGCCTTGGCATCGGCAACGTCATCAGCGCAGACAACGGTCAGGATGCCAACTTCCTTGGCTCTGGCAATTGTCTTGGTCAGTTCCGACATCGTCATCGGGTTTTCCGCATGGTTCAGGAAGGTTGCCCGGACGCCGGCAGCCTTGAGAGCTTCCGGCAGGATGTGTCCCATGCCTCTGCCCGGCTTCAGGGATTCCATGGCCTGAGCGCAGACGAACAGATGCGGGAAATCGTGGGCAATTCTGGCCAGATCGACCAGCTGGCCGGTAAAGAGAATGTCAACGTCATACTTGACAGCCAGCTCTTCCGCAACGGCGGCCAGCTTGTACTCTTCTTCACCGTACAAATATGATTTGGGGTTTACAACGAAGAACGGACTTCTTAACGTATTTGTCATTTTCAATCTCCTGTCTTACTTATCGCAATGGAAGACATGATAGTAATGTCTTAAGACCTTCTTGATGGCTTCATCAGCATTCTTCAGGACCTTGAACCAGTCCTCCGGCAGCTCTTCAGCCGCAGAATCGCGGGCAGCGGTGATGAAGTCAGTGAAGATGTTGATCTTGCTGATGCCTTCAGTAGCGCATCTCTCCAGGTTTTCATCGCCTGACGATGAACCGCCGTGCAGTACCAGCGGTACCGGCAGGGCTTCAGCCAGTTCGTGGAGTCTCTGGAAATTGATTACCGGAATGCCCTTGTACTTGCCGTGGGCCGTGCCGATGGAAACGGCTAAGGAATCAACACCAGTCAGTTCAACGAACTTCTTGGCGGCTTCAACTTCGGTATAGATGGAGTCATTGTTATCTGATGAATAGGTAACGCCGGTGCCGACATGGCCGATCTCAGCTTCGACAACTACGCCGTGAGCGTGAGCATATTCAACGACTTCCTTGGTGATGGCGACGTTTTCCTCAAAGGACTTCATGGATGCGTCAATCATGACGGAAGTGAAGCCATTGGCGATGGCAGCCTTGACGGACTCCAGGGACTGGCCATGGTCGAGATGCAGGGCAACTTCAACATTGGCCTTTTCACCATAGTACTTACCGATCAGAGCGGCTTCCTCAATGCTCAGCATCTCCTTATGCACTTCGGCATAACTCAGGATGATTGGCTGATGCAGTTCTTCAGCAACCTGCACATAATCACGGCAGGAATTGTTGTCATAGTAGTCGGGAGCTACGACGGCATAATTGCCGGCCTTAGCCTTTTCAAACATGTTCTTGGTAGTTACTAACATTTACTGTTTACCTTTCCTATTCCTGATCTAAACCGACTTCCTCAATGATCTTATAGAAGTCTTCAAAGTTATCAACTTCATGCAGTCTTCTGATGACCTCATCGTCACCGAACAGACCCATGAGTTTCTGCAGCATTTCGATCTGACCATGTGCTTCCTTGATGGCCATCATGAAGATCAGATTAACTTTGACTTCGTCTTCAAAATCGCCCATGTTATGGAAGACGACCGGTTCGTCAAGAGTCATGAAACCCAGCTGGGTTTCCCTGACATATTCCGGATCAGTGTGCGGAATGGCTACGCCGGTCTTATTCTCTTCATCAAGAGCCAGGCCGGTCGGGAAATTGGCTTCTCTGGCCAGAATGCCGTCATAGAAGTTATCTTCAACGACACCTGCCTTAACGAATTCATCTGCCAGCAGCTTCAGAGCACTGTCTCTGTCTTCGGCATGCTGGTGGAATAACGCAATCTTCTTATCAAAAATCAATTTCAACCACCCCTTTCACTTCTTTTCTATGAAATCGATTTCATAAGTTTTCCTTATAAAATTTGTCCTTATTTACTGCTGACAAATTCTTTTTCGCCATATGATACCGTTTACATTATAGCACCAATCACACAATTTCCACATATTTTTATATTTTTTTCGCAAAACAAATCCCCGCATCGCCATAAAACCGACAATCGCGGGGATTATGTCTCATTTATTTACCTGTCTGCTTGACCCAGAGGATCAGCGCAGATAACCTCCCAGCTGTTTGCCGGCTCTTTCCATCAGCTGCTGAGCGTCATAGAGATGATAGACTGCCGGATAGTACTGTCTAAGCGAGGCCGGAGTCAGGGCATAAGTCAGGATCTCGCTGCGGTCAGGCAGGCAGCCCAGCGCACCCTTGCCAACGGTAAACAGCGGCGTCGTTCCTTCACTGGCCAGATCAACGGCGGCCAGCTTGTCACGCCAGAGCAGATACAGACGGTCTTCATGATACTGGAAGCGGATCATCTGGGCGCTGATTACCGAGCCATCCGCAAAGGGCAGACTGACGGTCTTAAGCAGTTCTCCCTGCCGGTAAACCTGCAGCCGGCCGTCCGGATACAGACAGCTGAGCAAACCGTCATGAAGGTCAAAAGTCAGCGGCCGATGGGAAGTCAGGCTGATCTGATAGCGAACCGTGCCGTCAGCTGCCAGCGCCTCCAGAGCGTGTTCTCGCATGATCAGCAGTTCTTCCTTCCAGACAAACTGCTTGTCATCAAACCCCGCTTCTACCTCGCCGTGGCATTCCCCGCTGGAAAGGTCAACGATGATGCCGCTGACCGCACCGCTTCTTACATCCTTGACGGCGGTAAACAGCCATTTGCCATCCGCGCTTACAGCCAGGCAACTGGGGACGCTTAGAATGGTGCTGTCCAGAAGCACACCGTTATCGGGAACTCTGATCGTCAGTTCGGTCAGCTGATCGCTGTTCATGTCATAGATCACCAGACGACAGGGATCGTCCTGCTGGTGGAGATAGAGAACACCAGACTGCAGCACTAACGGTGAACAGCCGCGGTAAATGGAATCCAGATAGTAGGCATCGGAATCGCTCATCGGGCTGGACAGATAACCGTTGGCTACATGGAATTCCCTGATTCCCAAATCCTTTTCCCTGACCAGCTGTCCGGAGCGCAGTTCATAGAACAGCACGCTCATGGCCGCACTATCGGCATCGATCTTCAGGATCCGCAGCTGGCCGTTGGCACAGTCAAGATAGTGGTAGCCGTCCTTGCGGTCCAGTTCAATGATGCCCAAGGCCTGGCGGCTCTGCCGGTCATAGAGGCTGACGGTCCGGCCGGCCGGGATGGCCAGCGTGGTTTCATCCGTGAAATAATCATCGCCTTCCCCATTCAGCGGTTCCGCGAAATATTCCAGGGAATCATCATAGACGCTTTCATAGATCTGCAGATTTCCGTCGCAGACGCTCAGGCAGCTGCCGTTCTCCAGCATCTCCGCCTGCTGGCAGTTACGGGAGAACTGCTGGCTGCTGATCGATGAACCGTCTGCCAGCGACACCATCAGCTGCTGGCCGTCATAGAGAGCCAGACTGACTGCCGTTTGATCATAATCCAAAATTCCGCTGATTTCCGCCGGAGTCTGCTGGCCAAAGGCTTTCCGGCCATTCTGGTCGATCAGCATCAGCTGATTCCCCAGAGTTACCAGCAGGACATGACCGTCCTGTTCGGCTAGCTGGCAGCTGCCATTAAGACTGGCCGCCGGTAAGGTGGCTGAATAACGGACGCTCTGATCCCGGTAGGCGGTCAGAAAATAATCAGCGGTGATCAGGTAGGTGCTGTTGTCATAGAATGCCGAGCTTTTCTCGCTGTCATCCGCGACAACATAGAGAACGTTTTGAGAGTCATAGTATATCCCGTCTATGTGAAGCCACTTTTCTTCATGAAGATGAAAGCGGCTGGTTTCGAATTCATAACAGCCGATCTGATACCGTCCCTCGCTCCGGATGATTGCGGCCAGATACTGACCATCCTGTGACCAGGTAAAGTCGGTGATGTAGCCATCCAGTTCAGCCGGCAACGGCAGGCTCAAAAAAGGTTCGCCTTTTACCGTCATTACCTGAATGGCCAGGGTATCGGCAGCGGCGATGTATTTATGATCGGGAGACAGGTGAGCAGTCCCCAGCCACTGATATTTAAGCGGCAGAGCCCACAGCTCCGAGGCATTGATGAAGTCATAGGCATGCACGGCACCGTCAAAGTAACAGACCAGCTGGCCGCTGCTGCCTTCTTCAATATGGTCGGGCAGACTGCCGGCCTTCAGCGGGAATTGGGCGCGCATTTCCCTTTCCGCCAGTGAGTAGACGGTTACCGTGCCTTCACTGTTCAGGCAGACCAGCCATTTAGCGTCACGGGAGACGAAATGGTCGATAACATCGGCCGCCTGATCCACCCGCCAGGTTTCCAGAAAACCGTAAGGCGGCTGGTAGGCATAGCTGGCCAGTGAAGCCGCATAAAGGGCCTCATCGATGATCGGACGGTCCTGATCAGCAGAAGGCAGAGCCTGCAGGGCACTGTTCAGGGCACTGTAGCGGTCCATCTGTTCCATGGCGCTGACCGCATTGGCGGAAAGTACCTTTGATTCGTTGATCAGGGAGCGCTGATAGTTGCGATTGATCATGGCATTGCTCCAAAGCAGGTAGGAGATGGCGAGCACGGCAGCAACGATGACGCCGGTCAGGATCGCAGCCAGTTTGCGGCGGCGATATCTTTCCTGACGCATCACCAGTTCATCATAGCTGCAGCCGATCAGGCGGGCAGCGATCCGCGGCAGTTCGATCTTTCTGGCCTGCCGGAAGTCCTGCCGGTAATCAGCGGCCAGCGGTTCAACGCTTTCCTCAACGATCCGCTTCTGACCGTTGATACTGACTTCCTTCGGCTGGCTGAGCAAAACCGGCGGAAAGACCGCCGGCGGTTCGCCATCAGCCAGGACGCAGATCACATGATCGTGATCGCGGTAACTCAGAAAGTGCTCGACTTCCTGAAGGCACCACTTGGACTGCAGATAGGCTGGCGAACAGATGACGATCAGGTATTCTGAGCTGCGGAGATTCTCATCCAGCTGTTCTGACAGATCGTCCGTCAGCTCCAGTTCCTCCTGATCCTTAAATATCCGTTCGATCTTGCGAATGCCGTAACGCTGCCGGATTGGCTCAGGAATGACAAAGCGCTCCAGCTGCTGCTGAAGCTCCTTGGCAACCCGGCTGTCCTTTTCCGCATGGCGGTAGGAAATGAAGGCATTATACTTGTATTCAGTCATTTTTATTTCTCCAGGATCTCCCTGATGTGGGTGTAGAAATCACGGTCCAGCTGCACGTAGCGGGTCGGCCGGCCCAAAAGGACATCAGCCTGCTTTTCCGCCTGCGGCAGTTCCTCAACGCTGACCAGAGCAGCGTGCAGCAGCAGTTCATTGTCCTTGACCCGGGGATTGGACCAGTCAGAAGCAAGTTTCTCCTGTTGCGCTACCGTCGCCAGCCGCCAGCCCTGGAGGCGCTGATAGGCGCTCCAACGCTCATGCTCACCGTCACCGATCTTCTTCAGGTTCTCAGGTTCGGCCAGCCATCTTTCGATGGCCTTGCCAGCATCCTCTTCTTCTGAAGGAAGCTGAGCGGCGATGTAGTCATAGCGGTATTCCAGAGTCAGGGCATTGGCCAGCGATGAATCGATGTTGACATAATCGTAGTAACCCGTCTCTTCCAGAGTCTCTTCCTGCTGCGATCCACTCATTTTGGCGAGATCACATCCGCAGTAAACCAGATGGACTCTCTTAGCTGCTCTCTCCAGTTCCGGATGCACGATATTTTCGTAACTGTACATTTTGGCCTGGTTGCCAAAGTAAATGACCTTTTCATCTTTCTCCAGGATCCGGTTGAGTTGCCGGCTGCCGATCTGAACGGCCATCTTCGGCCAGATCAGATCAGAATTCTGGCTGGCATAGTAACGCTTAAGCTGTTCCATCAGCCTGAGGTTAACTTCATCATCAGGATCGGCCAGAATCAGAAGGTCGGGAACCTCCAGCCTGTCCAGAGCTTCGATGATGGAATTGTCCTTATCCCTGATGAGGGCGAAGTCGATGTCATAATTACGGCCCCTGGTATCTCGGCTCTGCAGATAACTGTCCGCAGGCAGGTTCAGCACTTCCGGACTGTTAATCTTCAGCTGCGAGACCAACTCGTCCGCCCGGCAATCCAGAATGTGCATCTTCATACTGGTATCCGGTTCCGTCAGCAGATAGATGAGATGGCTGATCAGCTGCTGAGCGCTGGAGGAAACGTTGACGACGGCGATGTTAAGCTGGGAGCGGTTGATGAGCCAGGGTTTCAGTTTTCTTAATGCCTCAATGGCAATGGCATTGTCGGCATCGACATAGCGCAGATAAAGCTTCCGGCCAAAAGAGCGGTCCAGCCGGCGAATGTATTCCAGAGAACGACGGCTAATGAAGATGCGGACGACGACGTTCTTCGCTTCGAAGTTTTTCTCCTTAAGCAGATCCTCACACAGAGAGGTGGCGTTGATCAGACATTTCTCACTGGTTTCCGCCAATTCATAGAATTCATAACTGCGGTTCTTGCGCAGATGGATCTGCGTCTCCCGCTTATTCAGCAACATCGCCCTGATCGCCCGAGCCCGGGACTTCAGGGTTTCATCGCGGACCTGAGCGGCATTGCAGAAGATGATGAGATGCTTTTTCTCTTCCGCCGCAATGCTTTCCGCGATGCTGATGGACCTTTCTTCCAGACGGGAGAACACGTGAATGGTGCCGTATCTGAGCGTCAGCAGCCATTCCCCCAGCAGCCTGGTATAACTGATGATGGCCACGGATGCGCACATCGGGCCAAGCAGGTACAGGCTGTAAAGCAGCACCTTGTACATGCTTGCCAGCGGCTCATTAAGCAACAGGGAAGACGGTATGTCACTGTCCACCTTCAAGCTGATGGCGCTGGGGCCATAACGCAGCGTAGCCAGCAAGGCCAGAACGACATCCTGATATTCATTCTTAAAATGTGGGAAGGCCAGGATCATGATGGCCAGAGTTATGGCGCCGGTAAGCGTCAGGGAAAAGGCCTTCAGGTCGGCATAGCGCTTCATGGCAATGATGAAGCCGATGATCAGCACCAGTATGGCGGCAACGAAATACGCAGTCATGATGTCCTCCAGATCTTTATTATCTTAATTATATCGCATTTTTCGCTTATAATTATTAAGAGGTATTCTATGGCTCTGAAGATAAGTGAAATCGCCAAACTGGCTGAAGTCTCACCGGCAACCGTTTCCCGCGTGTTGAATCATTTTCCCAATGTCAATGAGCAGACCCGCCAGAAGGTCATGGACGTCATCAGAAAGAATGACTATCATCCCAGCGCCATTGCCAAGTCCCTGAAGGCCAAGCAGACCAATACGATCTGCCTGATGCTGCCCTCGATCCAGAACATGGCCTATGCCCCGATCACCAAGGGGGTGGAAGATGTCGCCCGGGAAAGAGGCTACACCGTCATCCTGTGCAACACCAACGGTGACGAGGAAACCGAAAATCAGTATTTTGATAAGATGAAGAGCCGGATGGCCGATGGCTTCGTCATTACTTCCGCCATGCCCAACCACCAGCACATCTTCAATCTAGTGGCTGAGCAGACACCGGTAGTGCTGTGCAGCCGCTACTACCCTGAGGATGTCAACAAGATCGAGATCTGTTCCATCAACAATCACGACGCTTCCTATGCCCTGATCAGCGAAATGATCAGACACGGTTATCATAAGATTGCCATCGCCTTAGGCAATGAAGAGATCTTCTATACCACCGAACGGCTGCGTGGCTACAAAGACGCTCTTAGGGATGCCGGACTGGACTTCGATGAAAGCCTGGTCATGCACTTTGAGAAGGAAAACCGCGACTTCTACCGCAAGACGCTGGAACTCATCGATTCCGGCAAGGAGTTTGACTCCATCTTCTGCACCTCTGACACCAAGGCTATTTATGCGATGCGTGCTCTTTATGAGCGGGGGCTGAACGTTCCCAACGATATCGGTGTCTTCGGTTTTGACAACATTGACATATCCGACTCCGTCATCCCGCCGCTGACCACCGTCTCTCAGTCACCTTATCAGGAAGGCCGGTTGGCCGGCCAGTGCATCATTGAACAGATTGAATACAAGCGAAAACACGGCGTTCTGCCACCGCCGCGCTTCCATGAGATCAATCCTGAACTCATCATCCGCAAATCATCAAAATAGCCGGTTTTCCGGCTATTCTTTTTTCATTATTTCCACCGCTACCTTGATACCGTCCACCGCAGCTGAAGTAATGCCGCCGGCATAACCGGCCCCTTCACCACAGGGGTAGATCATCGGAATGCTGCTTTGCATGTCATCACCTCGAAGCAGGGTCAGAGGACAGGAAGTCCGGCTTTCCACGGCCGTCAGAATGGCATCCGGATCGTTAAAGCCATGGATTCGACGGTCAAAGTAGGGCATGGCTTGCTTTATCGTTTCCGAAACATAAGAAGGCAGGATCTCGTTGAGATTGCTGAGGGTATAGCCCGGCTTATAGCTGGGCTTGATCCGGCCAATGTGATCGGAGACAACATTGTTTTCAAAGTCTTCCAGACGCTGAACCGGGGCAAAGTGATTGCCGCCACCGGCTTCAAAGGCCTTCCTTTCCAACCGTTCCTGAAAGCGGATGCCCTCAAGAGGGTCGTCTCCAGGGAAGTCGGTGGTCAGCACGTTTACCAGTAATGCCGCATTGGCATTGTCCTTATTACGGCTGTATTCACTCATGCCGTTGGTAACTACCTGGCCTTCTTCAGAGCTGGAGGCCATGACCTCACCGCCCGGGCACATGCAGAAAGTGTAACAGCTTCTTTCCTGTCCATGGTATACCAGCTTATATTGAGCAGCCGGCAGTTTCAGTTTGGTCTTATCTCCATACTGCGCCTGGTCGATATCCCTCTGCAGATGCTCAATGCGCACGCCGACCGAGAAGTTCTTTCGCTTCATGTCCATGCCGTGGCGCTTCAGCATCGCAAAGCTCTTTCTTGCTGAGTGTCCCAATGCCAGAACCAGGGCATCGGTCTCATATTCGCCATCCTGACATCTGACCAGCAAGTAGTCACCACGCTGCTCAAAATCCTCAAAGCGGCAATTGAAATGGTATTCGCCGCCCTTTTCTTCAATGTATCTGCGGATATTGACCAGGATAGTTACCAAATTGTCGGTGCCGATGTGCGGCTTGGCCAGGTAGGTCACTTCTTCCGGAGCACCAAACTTACGGAAGGTTTCCAAAACTCTATCAATGTAGCGGCTGTTGATGCCGGTAGTCAGCTTGCCGTCGGAAAAAGTTCCGGCTCCGCCTTCGCCAAACTGCACGTTGCTTAGCTCATCCAGTTTTCCGGTTTGTCGATACATCCGCACCTTTTCCATGCGTTTCTCCACGCTGTCTCCCTGCTCGATGATGATCGGCCTGATGCCGTTATCAACCAGCGTCAAGGCGCAGAAAAGCCCGGCCGGGCCGGCACCGATGATGATGGGCCGGTAAGCTGACCGGCGGTTTACTTCAAACTTCTCTTCCGCTTTTTCCTGGACATGAGGCAGATGCGGATAGCGACTCTCGTCTCTGACTTCAACCAGCAGACTGTAAAGATAATGGACATCGTTCTTGTCCCGGCTGTCAATGCTCTTGCGGCTTATGCGCCAGTTTAAAACATCCTGCTTATGAATCCTGGCCTTTCTGAGTGCCTTTTCCAAAAGCTGTTCCCTGTTCAGATCTTCATATATCTTCAGTCCATCGATCCTTAACATAATAAAATCATAGCACATTTTCCCTGTCCTGACGGCAGGAAGGATGGTGTGGAATGAGTGCGGTTATGATACAATTATCAGGCGAGGTAACTGTTATGAGAATTCTGGTTGTCAATGATGACGGCATCAGCGCCCCGGGTATCCGGGCACTGGTCAATGAGCTGAAGAAGATCGGTGAGGTCACTGTTTCCGCTCCCCTGACAGGCATGAGCGGGGCCGGTCACGGCTTAAGCATCAATAAAGTGCTGCGGGTGGAAAAGCAGCAGTTTGATGAAAATGTCATCGGTTATGCCGTCGAGGGTACACCCCGGGACTGCGCCGAACTGGGCATCAACGCCTTCATGAAGAATCAGGTCGACCTGCTGGTCACCGGCATCAACCAGGGCAGCAACCTTTCCAATAACATCCCCTGCTCGGGAACCTGCGGTGCGGCCTGCACCGGACTGGATTACGGTATCCCAGCCATTGCCATGTCTTTGGACTTTGGCGATGAATACGATTACTCCTACAGCGCTGAGATCGGCCGGAACATGGCAGAATGGTTCATCAGGCAGCCCTTCAACCGCCAGTTTGTCCTTAACGTCAACGTTCCCAACCTGCCCAGGGAAGAGATCAAAGGTTATCGCATCTGCGGCCATGGCGGCAATTATCTCTACCATCAGGACCTGACACCCCGCTATGACGGCCGCTATTACTACTACGACACCTCAGCCTCTGAATTCTCCTTTGTCAACATGGTGGAGAACCTGGAAGGCGACATCTACGCGCTCCATCACGGTTACATCACCGTTTCCCCGATCCGGCTGGACATGGTCTCCTATGGCGACTTCCCCAGGTTGCAGGACAACATCGATCAATTCAAGTACTGAAAACAGCAGAAAAAGCCAGGAACTGACATAATCAGTTCCCGGCTTTTTAATATTTAGTATTCAATTGATGATTCCGGCAAGCAGAAATTCACTGTGTCCTTTTTTTGCAGGTAAAATCGTTGTACATCACGCATTCCTCACCAAATGACAGCTTGAGCAGGCCGCCCTTGCGGCCAAACTCATTCTCTGTCAGGGGATAGAGCCGGAAGCTCATCTCGTCCCCGTCTTCGTCGATGGTCCTGGCGTGAAGCTCACCATCTTTCAGAAAGACCTCATCGACGATGATTTCAGCGTCCTGGGGATGCTCATATTTGCCGCAGCAGCTCTCCCACTTCGACTTGTCCGGGTTTTTGATCGCGAGATCCTCGATGGAGACAATAGGCTTGGGCTCCTTATCCCTGGCGACCGCTTCCATGCCATCCCAGTAGCCCAAATACGCTCTGACATCCCGGTAATCCCGGCAGCTGAGGATCACAAGAACCCTGTCTGCGTCAACGAAACGCTCAAACCAGGTAGCGACGCCCGGCATGCCACCGCTGTGGCTGACGACGAGACCCAGCTCATCATCATGGCCGACGGCCCAGCCGAAACCGTAGCCCAGCTCATCATCCTCATCGTAAACAGCATCCTCGCCGTTGTTGAGCTTTCCGGGGGTGTACATGAGTTTCTGCTCTTCGAGGGTGAGCACTTTGCCTTCGCGCAGGGCCCTGTCCCATTTGAACATGTCAAAGATGTTGGTGTAAACATAATCGTCGCCGTCCAGGCCGTCAAAGGCGACCACATCGCCTTCTTCTGTAGAATCGATGTCTGCTACGCATTTTTCATCATCATATACCGTCGCCTGAGCGTAGTTTTCAAAAGGAACGCCGTCTCGGCGGATATGGCAGTAATAGGTGGAGTTCATGCCGATGGGCTCGAAAATATTCTTCTGCAGGAACTTTGCATAGGGAATGCCGGAGAGCCGTTCCACCAGCAACGCCAGCAGATTATAGCCGGTATTGGAATAATGCAGGCCTTCACCCGGGGAGAAGTACGGTTTCGCCTTGGTTTCCTGAAGAAAGCGCAGAATCTCGTCGTTGCCCGGTACCCGCTTTTCTTCCTTCCAGATCTTGATGAACCAATCCGCATCGTCGAAGTAATCGGGAATACCGCTCGTATGGGTCAGCAGATGCCGGACTGTCACGCCCGGG
>JAEEGF010886315.1_pt1 | contig 18606 bp, 17 predicted proteins | sample 9134171 | NCBI WGS metagenome assembly JAEEGF01 (sample SAMN16246542, study PRJNA631951) | gut metagenome | biome: gut microbiome; feature: rumen; material: AP-attached | host: Bos | place: Iran: Karaj | collected 2018-10
TCTGTCCGAAGTGCGCCACGGGAACATGCCCCTGGCGTGATGGAATTATGTGCAGGAACTATGTCTGCGCGAGGGATGACGTCGGCAAGAGCGGCGAGGATCTTCTCAAGGACCTTCCGCCAGGTTTCGCTGAAATCTTCCGCGGCTTCGGCTCTAGTGGCCAGTCGCTTTGATTGAGGGCATCCTTGCAAAGTTTGGTGCGGAGAAAGGGGTGCGGTATGAAGAATGAAATTCAGGCAATCGCGAATGATGTTTCGCCAGACAAGATTCAAGGTCGCATACTTCCCATTCGTGGTGTACAAGTCATGCTTGACCGTGATTTGGCAGAACTGTATGGCGTGCCGGTGAAGCGTCTCAACAAACAAGTCAGCCGCAACATCGTGAGATTCCCGTCCGGATTCATGTTCCAATTAAGCGCATTGGAGTTTGCGGATTTGAAGTCGCAAATTGCGGCTTCAGGTCCAGACGGGAATTTTTCGCACTTGAAGTCGCAAATTGCGACTTCAAGCTGGGGCGGCATAAGGAAAGCGCCCAAGGTGCAAGGAAACAAAAATTGATGGTCCGACGAGGCTGCGGCGTATTTCATAAACAGCGGTGAACTTGTAAGCGTAAGCGACAAGCGGCGCGTAGAATTGACGGTCGCAGAGCCATGTCGGCGGGGTGCCGCCAATTGACGGTTCGGGCGTAGCCCCGGCGAGCGCGCGGAGAGTCCGAAGCGCCGGGACGGCGCTTCTCCCAGTCAGTGCTCGCGCTGGAATTGCATCGCCAACGAAGGCCTGCCGTTGATGACTTATTCACAAGCGAGCAAAGCCATGAATTCAAGCGTAGGGTGTGAGGCGCGGGGTGGTTGCGCAGCATGATGAGCGACGGTGCGAAACCATGAGGGCGACCCGATTTCGCCGCGTCGCCCTTTTTGCTGAGAGGCTTGTAGGCACAGGCAAAAAGGTAAAAGACCGCGAAATCGATGTCGCACAATGGTTTCGCACCGGGCCTTGCGCCAGCAAGGCAGCGAATCACTGGCAAGCAACCGCCCCGCGACGAGCGCCCGGAGCTACCCCCTACAGGGGGTGGTTGCCGAGATGCGAATATGGTACAATTTAACCATGAAAAAATGTTATCTGTCTTTGTTTGCACTTGCGGCGGCTGCTACGGTAGGCGCGGCGACATACAAAAACCCCGTCCTGACGATGGACTTCAGCGATCCTGACGTCTGCGTTGGACATGACGGAAAGTTCTACATGACGGCGTCCAGCTTCGGCGGTCTGCCGGGATTGCCGATTCTCGTCTCGGACGATCTCGTCAACTGGCAGTACGCCGCATACGCGCTCAAGGAACATCCTTTCTACACCCACGGTCCCGAACATGGAAATGCGGTATGGGCTCCTTCGATCCGATATCGCACGATTGATGTTGTTGAACGTACCGAGACCAGTGTCGGATTGCGACAGGAGCATGAGTATGTCATCTACTGGGGCGATCCCGATCGGGGTATATACCGCGTCTCGGCTAACGACCCGAAAGGTCCGTGGGGCGAGCCGCGTCTTGTCGTGGAGGGAAAGGGGCTTATCGACGCGTGTCCGCTTTATGACGACGACGGACGCGTCTATCTTGTGAACGGCTGGGCGCAAAGCCGCGCCGGAATGAACTCGGTGCTTACCGTGCGCGAACTCGACAAGGACGAGACGCACGCGATATCCGATCCGGTGATGGTGTACGACGGCGTGCCGGACGGAAACTTCACCACCGAGGGACCGAAGTTCTACAAGCGCAATGGCGAATACTGGCTCTTCTTCCCGGCAGGCGGAGTAGGCGGCGGATGGCAGGTCGCGGCGCGCGCGAAGACGCCGTTCGGTCCGTTCGAGGCGAAGACGGTGATGGCGCAGGGTAAGACGAAGATAAACGGCCCGCACCAGGGCGGATGGGTTGGCAGGAAGCTGTCCGACGGGAGCGAGGAGAATTGGTTCGTCCACTTTTCCGACCGCGACGCCTACGGGCGCATCGTCTACCTCGAGCCTATGAAGTGGCTTGAGAACGGGTGGCCGGTGATCGGCGTGGACGAAGACGGCGATGGATGCGGCGATCCCGTCGAGGAGTACGAGATGCCGAAGGTTGCAGCCTGCTGGAAATGTCGGTCGATTCCGTGCACCAACGACGTCCACAAGGCTGAAGTCAAGAGGTTTACCCCGCAGGTTTCGGACGAGTTCAACGACGGCAAGATCGGACTCCAGTGGCAGTGGCTCGGCAAGGGCGAGGACTTCGCAGGCTGGGCGACGCCGTATGGCTTCTACCGTCAGTATACGACTAGCTACGGACGCATCGTACTGTCGGGCAGTCTTAGCGGATCGACAAGGGAATGGGAATTTAAGGGCAGCCTCTGGGACACGCCCAACCTGATGGTGCAGAAGTTCCCCGCGTTTGCGTTCACCGCGACGATGAAGGCGCGCGTCGGCGCGAAGGAGGCGACGGAGGAGTCGGGCCTCATCATCCAGGGACGCAGCTATGCGCGCATCGGACTCAGGTATACGGGCAAGCAGGAATTCGTGGTCGTCTATGTCGAATGCCGCGACGCGGACAAGGGGAAGGACGAGGACAAGGCGGTTGTGCTTGCGACGGTGCCGGCGACGGTCATCGGCGCGGGGCTGCGCACGGCCAACGTGAAGGACGTCTGGCTCAAGGTCGACGTCACGCCAGGGGAGATTCCGGAGAAGGGGCTTGGTCCGAAGGCGACGTGCGAATTCTCGTGGTCGCTCGACGGCGAGAAGTGGACGAAGTGCGAGAAGACGTTCCAGGCGCGCGAAGGCAAGTGGATCGGCGCGACAGTCGGCATCTATGCCGTGTCGAACGAGGGCTGTCGCGACCGCGGGTGGATCGACGTCGACTGGTTCCGCGTTGTCCGCCGATAGGGCTGAGGCCAAGTTCGTCTCCATTGCTTATACCTCCGTATAATTGATTCTGGGGCGGGGGATATGCTACAATACCGCGACAGTTGCCTGTGGTCTGCGCTCGTGCTGGGGCGGGGAAGGCAATGCAAACGACGAGAACAATCTGGAGGTTCGCCACATGAAGACACTTTGCGCCGATCTTGGCGGCACGCGGCTGAAGCTGGCCGCCGTAGAGAACGGGGTCGTACTTGAGAACGAGGTGACGCCCATAGACACGAACGCCGGGATGGAGCGCGTCCTGGAGAACCTGACTGTCCGCTGCCGGGCGATGATGTCGCGCCATGCGGGAGAATGGAAGGGCCTGGGCGTGGCCTTCCCTGGGATATTGGATGAGGCGGCGCGGCATGTTATCTACTGCAGCGGCAAGTACGCCGGGGCGGACAAGATTGACCTTCCCAAGTGGGCCTCGGAATCGCTCGGGCTCGAGATGAAGCTCATCAACGACGCTCGCGCCGCGATCATCGGCGAGATCAACTACGGTTCCGCGACCGGCGAGACCGACGCGGTGATGCTTATCCTCGGCACGGGAATAGGCACGGCGGCCGTCTGCCAGGGCAAGGTCTACCGCGGGAAGCACGGGATGGCGGGACTCCTCGGCGGACACTTCTCCATCGACTTCGACAACGGCCGCAAGTGCATCTGCGGCGGTACCGGCTGCCTCGAGGCATACGCCGGGACTTGGGCGCTCAAGGAGCTGGCGGAGGACAAGTCCTACGACTTCCAGCGGCTTGAGAGGGACTACCTCGCCGGCGACGAAAAGGCGAAGATGCTTTTCGGCATCCAGGCGAAGGCGCTTGGCGCAGGCGCGGTTTCGCTCATTCATGCCTTTGACGCTGAGACCGTGATCTTCTCCGGAGGAGGCTCGCGCTTCGCCGCGCTTCTCGAGGCGGCGGAAGCATACGTATACGAGCATGTGTGGACGCCGTGGGGGAAGGTAAAGTTCATTGTCGCGCAGCATCCCGAGGATTCCGTCGTCCTCGGACTGCATTCCCTTTTCGTCCACCACGTCTGCTGACATTTTCTCCGTGCCCAGTTGCCCAAATCGTCCGCTAATGGTAGAATAGCGGGGTTGGAGAAGACTGGCATGAGAGAAAAGCTTGCAAGCAGAATCGGGTTCATATTCCTTTCTGCCGGGTGCGCGATAGGCCTCGGCAACGTGTGGCGCTTTCCGTATGTCGCCGGCAAGTCCGGCGGCGGATGGTTCGTCCTCTTCTACCTCGTGAGCCTCGCGCTCCTCGGAATCCCCGTCCTTGCGATGGAGTTTGCGGCGGGACGCGCGGCGCAGCGCTCGATCGCGAAGATGCACTCCGCGCTCGTCCCTGAGAAGAAGGCCTGGCGCCTCCACGGCGTCGTGGGCTTCATAGGGAACCTCGTGCTGATGATGTTCTACACCGTCGTCACGGGATGGATGCTCATCTACTTCTGCAGGATGGCCTGCGGGCGATTTGACGGACTCGACCCCGCCGGGATAGGCGCTGCGTTCGGCGCGATGCTCGGCGATCCCGTCTCGATGGGGACCGCCGCGGCGCTCGTCACTGCGATGGCGGCCGTTGTCTGCTCCATCGGACTCCAGAATGGCGTCGAGCGCGTCTCGAAGGTGATGATGGGCATGTTGCTCGCGCTCATCGTCGTGCTTGCAGTTCGCAGCGTACTCCTGCCTGGCGCAGGTAAGGGCGTCGCGTTCTATCTCGTCCCGGACTTCGCGAAGGTGCGTGAGATCGGCGTCGGAAACGTCTTCGTGGAGGCGATGAACCAGGCGTTCTTCACCCTGTCGCTCGGAATAGGCTCGATGGCCATCTTCGGCAGCTACATCGGCCGCAGGCACCAGCTCTTCGGTGAGGCGCTCAATGTGGCGGCGCTCGACACTTCCGTCGCGATCATGGCCGGGCTCATCGTTATCCCCGCGTGCTTCGCGTTCGGAATCGAGCCCGCGCAGGGTCCGGGACTCGTGTTCGTCACGCTGCCCAACGTCTTCAACTCGATGCCGCTCGGACGCCTCTGGGGGTCGCTCTTTTTCGCGTTCATGGGTTTTGCCGCGCTCACGACCGTGCTCGCCGTCTTCGAGAACGTCGTCGCGTGCGTAATGGACTTCACGGGGCTTTCGCGCCGCCGCGCGTGCGCCTTCTGCGCGCTGCTCATAGGCATCCTCTCGATGCCGTGCGTACTCGGGTTCAACGTCTGGTCGTCGTTTGAGCCGTTCGGGAAAGGGTCGTGCGTCCTTGACCTTGAGGACTTTGTCGTGAGCGACATTATTCTTCCGCTCGGCTCGCTCGCCTTCGTGCTCTTCTGCACGCGGCGCTACGGCTGGGGATGGAAGAACTTTCTCGCGGAGGTGAACGCGGGCGAGGGGTGGCCGTTTCCGGAAAGGCTCCGCCTCTACTGCGCCTACGGCATTCCGCTCATAATCCTCTCCCTGTTCGTGACGGGCCTTCTTCACCGCTTTGCAAAATAACCGTGCGTTTGGGCACGCGCGAAAACCCCAAACTGACGGATTTTCATGTTGGCGAATTTTGGCGAATTTTGACCCTCGTCAAGGCGATGTGCGTGAAACCCTTGTAAAATGGGCCTCAAACGCATGTCGCGCCGATTTTTAAAATCCTTAACTGACAAAAATATCAGTGAAATATCAGTGATTTGTCAGAATACTTTTTGCGGAATATGCGATAATGTTTCCGTATCCAGAACCAATCGGAAAGGAACGGAAACAAGATGGTCGCAAGATGCTATTCGGGCGCGATAAACGGTGTTGACGCGTCGACGGTCGAGATAGAGGTCAGCTCGGCGAAGTCGACGAGCTCGTTCGCCATCGTCGGTCTCCCCGACCAGGCGGTGAAGGAGGCGAAGGACCGCGTGTCGACGGCGCTCAAGAACTCGGGCTTCCGCACGAAGGACGAATACGCCATCACCGTCAACCTCGCGCCGGCGGACGTGAGGAAGGAAGGTCCGATCTACGACCTTCCAATCGCCGTAGCGCTGCTGCGCGCGACGAAGCGGCTGAGGAACGAGCAGCTCGAGGAATACGCTTTCGCGGGGGAGCTTTCGCTTGCGGGCGGAGTGAGGCGCGTAAGGGGGATAATACCGATAGTGATGGAGATGCGCCGCATCGGGCGGCGCGCGGTGTTCGTCCCGGAGGAGAACGCCGAGGAGGCGAGCGTCGTTCCGGGAATCGACGTCATTCCCGTGCGGACCCTCGCCGAGACCGTCGCGTGCCTCAACGGCGAGATAACGATAGAGCCGCACGCGACGGACCTCGCCGGGCTCGTCGCCGCGGAGGAAGGGCATGGCGACGACTTCGCGGACATCAAGGGCCAGGAGAGCCTGCGGCGCGCCATCGAGACCGCCGTCGCCGGCGGACACAACATGCTCATGATCGGCGCGCCCGGCTCGGGGAAGACGATGATAGCGCGGCGGATTCCGTCCATACTCCCGCCGATGACGGTGGAGGAGGCGCTTGAGGTTTCGAAGATACACTCGGTCGCCGGACGCGAGAAGGGCGGCGGCGTGTTCGTGACGTCGCGTCCGTTCCGCGCGCCGCATCACACCGTGAGCTCCATCGGCCTCCTCGGCGGCGGGACGCGTCCCGTGCCGGGCGAGGTGTCGCTCGCTCACAGGGGCGTTCTCTTCCTCGACGAGTTCGCGGAGTTCCCGAGGAGCGCGCTCGAGGTGCTGCGCCAGCCGCTTGAGGACGGACACGTCGCGGTATCCCGCGCGGCGGCGGCGTACGACTTCCCGTCGCGCTTCATGCTCGTCGCGGCGATGAATCCGTGCCCGTGCGGATACTATCCGACGGACGACTGCAGGTGCAACCAGGCGCAGGTGCTCAAGTACCAGCAGCGCGTGTCCGGCCCGGTGCTGGATCGCATCGACATCCAGTGCGGCGTGTGGGCGGTGAAGCCCGACGAGCTCGAAGGGCTGGAGCGCGGCGAGTCGAGCGCGGCGATAAGATCGCGCGTCGTCGCGGCGAGGGCGATACAGGCCGAGCGCTACCGCGGGATGCGCGGCGTTGTCACGAACGCTGACGCGAAGAGCAGGGACCTCAAGGACATCTGCCGTCTCACGGAGAAGGCGGCGGATGCGCTCCACGACAAGCTCCACGCGCTCAACCTCTCTGCGCGTGCGTACGACAGGGTCCTCAGGGTGGCGCGCACGTGCGCGGACCTCAAGGGGCGGCTCGACGTCACGGAGGATGACGTGTTCACGGCGGCGAGCTACCGCGAGCTCGACCGCGGAGGAGACTCTTTCTGGGCCTGAGTCGGGCCCGGGGAAACAAAACCAAGAAAAGGAAAGGAACAGGAAGATGAACGAGACAATGCAGCAGAAGGTCGCGCAGCAGCCGGGGCAGTTTCGTCCCAGCCTTGCGCTCTACCACGCGAACGGAAAGGGCACCGGAGGGGCGATCAAGATGACGCTCCACCCGGCTCACGACGACACTGACGGATGCATCATGCTGACGATGGCGAACCAGCTGACTATCGGCGACAGGCGCGGGCCGAATCCGACCTTCCCGAGGTTCGACTGGGACGGCAGGCTCACGGTGAAGCTCGACTTCACGGACCTCACCGAGATGCTGATGGTCTTCCGCGGCGAGCGCGAGTCGATAGGCGACGGGAAGGGGCTCTTCCACACGACGTCGCAGTTCACGACGAGCATAAACCTCCGGCACATTGTGGAGCCGACGAGCTGCTACTCGCTCGAGCTGTTCCGCTCGTCGCGGGACGGGCAGGGCGAGTCGCGCGCGCGGTTCATACTGGCGCCCAACGAGGCGCTCGGCATCAGCCTCGCGATCGAGAAGTCGTTTGGCGTCATCTGCTTCGGGATCCCGATGCTCGTGCCGCACGACACGTCGAAGTACCGCCGCGAGACGCGGGAGGCGCGCAATGCCCAGGCAGCGGCGTGAGACAAGCAACGTCGGCGTCCGCCACGGCGAATGGGGCGAAGACGTCGCGGTCGAGTTTCTCCGCGTCCACGGATACGAGATCGTCGACCGCAACGTCCGCCCCTGCTCGCGCGACCGCAGGCTCGAGATCGACGTCGTCGCGTACGACAGGATGTACGACGTGATGACGTTCGTCGAGGTCAAGCAGCACGCGCAGCGCAGTCCGTACGCCATGCGCCTCCGAAGCGTCGACCGACGCAAGCGCGACCTCCTCAGGCGCGCGTGCAGGACGTGGATCGCGAAGGAGCGCTGGACCGGCGCGTACCGATTCGACGTCATCGAGGTGTACGGCACGCCGAACGCGGCGTGCCGCGCCGAGATCGACCACATCCCGGGCGTGAGGCTCTTCGAGAAAACGGAGCGCTTCGTGGACTGGAGCAGATAAACAGCATAGCAAGGAGAACAAAAAGATGAGCAATCTTCTCGAAAACGTGATGAAGGAGATACGTAAGCAGTTCGGCGAGATGTCCGTGCTGCGCCTCGGCGACGCGGCGCAGAAGGACGTCGAGGCCGTGTCTACCGGGGCGCTTGGGCTTGACCTCGCGCTTGGCGTGGGCGGGCTCCCGAAGGGGCGCATCGTCGAGCTGTACGGGCACGAGTCGTCCGGCAAGACGACGCTCGCCCTGCACGCCGTCGCGAACGTGCAGAAGGCCGGCGGCACGGCCGCGTTCATCGACGCGGAGCACGCGCTCGACCCGGGCTACGCGCGCAAGATCGGCGTCGACCTCGCGAACCTCGTCGTCTCGCAGCCGTCGAGCGGCGAGGAGGCGCTCACAATCTGCGAGGAGCTCGTGAAGTCGGGGGCGGTGGACATCGTTGTCGTCGACTCCGTTGCGGCGCTCGTTCCGCAGGCGGAGATCGACGGCGCGATGGGCGACAGCCATGTAGGCCTTCAGGCGCGCCTTATGTCGCAGGCGATGCGCAAGCTCACCGCGGCGATAGCGCAGACGAAGACGCTGTGCATATTCACGAACCAGGTGCGAGAGAAGATCGGCGTGATGTTCGGCAACCCCGAGACGACTCCCGGCGGGAAGGCGCTCAAGTTCTACGCGAGCTGCAGGCTGCAGGTTCAGAGGATCGGCGCGATAAAGTCCGCCGCCGGCGAGATCGTCGGCAACCGCACCCGCGTCAAGGTCGTGAAGAACAAGGTGGCCTCTCCGTTCACCGAGGCGGAGTTCGACATCCTCTACGCATGCGGCATATCGTGGGAGGGATCGGTCCTCGACGCGGCGCTTGCGCGCGGGATCGTCGAGCGGCGCGGAAGCTGGCTCGCGCACGGGAGCGAGCAGCTCGCCCAGGGCTCGCTCGCGGCGATCGCGTACATGAAGGAGCATCCCGAGATCGCGGAGAAGATCGCGCAGGAAGTGCGCGAGACGCCGCTCGACCCCGCGAAGGCCAAGGCGGCGAGAAAGGCGGCATGATAAGCGAGCGGCACGTCCAGGCAATCTGGTACGACCGCGCGCTCCGGCCGGAGAGGCTCTACGCCGTCGGCAGATCCGCCGCGTCGGGAGGCGAGGTCCGCGTCGTGGATCCCGGCGCGTGGAACCTCGGGCCCGGCCCCGACTTCCTCGGCGCGGTGATCGAGGTGGGGCCGGAGCGCCGAAGGCTCTGCGGGGACGTCGAGGTGCACATGGGACCGTCGGACTGGACGGCGCACGGGCACGGGGAGGATCCGGCGTACCGCAACGTCGTCGCGCACGTAACGTGGCGGTACGGACCTCCCCCCGCGTCGCTTCCGCCGCGCGCGGTCTCGATCTGGCTCGGACGCTTCCTTGCGTCCGACCCGGGATTCTCGCCTGACGCGATCGACCTCGGGGCGTATCCGTTCGCGCGGCTGCCGTCGGGCGAGAGGGCGTGCTTCGAGGCGCTGAGGGGCGATCCGGACGCGGCGCGCGCGGCGCTTGCGGAGGCGGGGCGGAGGAGACTAGCGGAGAAGGCGTCGCGCATGCGGGCGCAGCTTGCAGGCTGCCGGGATCCGGCGCAGCTGTTCTACGCCGAGATGATGGGCGCGCTCGGCTACAGCAGGAACGCGGCGGCGTTCCGCGCCATCGCTGCGGCGGTTCCTTATAGGCGGCTCGTAGCAGAGCCCGAGAACGCGGCGGCCGCGCTCGTCGCTGCGGCGTCGTTTGCGGAGGTGTCGCGCGGCGGACGCCCCTGCAATGCGCCGGAGCGCAGGCTCGAGGCGGCGGCGGAGCTCTTCGTGACGACGCCGGTGATGAGCCTCGCCGAGGCATGGGACTTCTCGCCGAAGGCCTGCCGCGAGCTCGTCGGGACGATGTCCGCGCGGCACATCGTAGGGCGCGGACGCGGCGCGGCGGTGCTCGCGAACATCGTCGTGCCGTGGGCGATGGCGGAGGGGCGGCTCGAGCGAGCGCCGGACTGGCTTCCGCCCGAGGACGTCTCCGAGCCCGTGCGGCTGATGGCGTTCAGGATGCTCGGACGCGACCACAACCCCGCCGCATTCTACGCCGGAAACGGGCTTCTGATACAGGGTTTGATAGGCGTCTACCGCGAGTTTTGCTCGTCCGCTCACCCCGACTGCGAGAAATGCCGTCTGCCCGCGTTGGACAAACGCGGCCGATTTATGATATAATTTGCGGGTTTTTTGAACAAGGGAAAGAAAAGCAACACATGGCAATCGTTCTCGGACTACCGAAAGGAAGCTTGCAGGAGTCGACCTTCGCGCTGTTCAAGCGCGCGGGCTTCAACGTCTCGTGCTCAAGCCGCAGCTACACGCCCACGATCGACGACGAGGAGATCAAGTGCCGCCTTCTGAGGCCGCAGGAGATGAGCCGCTACGTCGAGCTGGGGCTTCTTGACGCGGGCATCTGCGGATACGACTGGGTGTACGAGAACGGCTCGGACGTCCAGGAGATCTGCGAGCTCAACTACTCGAAGGCGACGTCGAATCCGGTCCGCTGGGTTCTGGCCGTCCCCAACGACTCGAAGATCAAGACGGTAAAGGACCTCCAGGGCAAGCGCATCTCGACCGAGGCGATCGGGCTCGTCAAGCGCTACCTCAAGAAGCACGGCGTGAAGGCCGAGGTGGAGTTCAGCTGGGGCGCGACCGAGGTCAAGGCCCCGGAGCTCGTGGACGCGATCGTCGACCTCACCGAGACCGGCTCGTCGCTCCGCGCGAACAACCTCCGCATCGTCGACACGATCCTCACCTCGACAACCCGCTTCATCGCGAACAAGAAGAGCTGGAAGAACTCCGCTAAGCGCGCGAAGCTCGAGCAGCTCAAGATGCTCCTCACGGGAGCTCTCGAGGCGCAGAGGCGCGTCCTTCTCAAGTGCAACGCCCCGGCGAAGACGCTCGACAAGGTCGTGAAGGTCATGCCCGCGCTGCACGCGCCGACGGTCAACAAGCTCTCCGGCGGCGACTGGTTCGCGGTCGAGAGCGTCGTCGAGGAGAAGATGGTGCGCGACCTCATCCCGCAGCTCACGAAGAACGGGGCGACGGGCATCATCGAGCTTCCGCTCAACAAGATAATTTTCTGAGTCAGAAAACGGCCTAGCTAGCCGAAAAAACAAATCAAGGAGAAAAACCCATGGGTTCCATCAAGAAGAAACGCCGCAAAAAAATGTCCAAGCACAAATACGACAAGCGCATGAAGGCGCAGCGGCACAAAAACAAGTAAGCACCGCGAAGGCCCGGCCGAAAAGCCGGGCCTTTCATATGCCCTCCCCCGCGATTTATGGTATAATAGCCCCATGAAACGACTTTTCCTGTTTTTTGCAACGAACATCGCCGCCGTTGCGATGCTCTCGATTGCCGCATTCTTGGTCTGCTCGTTCTTCGGCGTCGACCTTTCGGCCGCGCTAGGGGAGGGCGGCTACGCGCCGCTCCTTGTCTTCTCGTTCGTCATGGGAATGGCGGGCTCGCTCATCTCGCTGTTCCTTTCCAAGACGATGGTGAAGGGTCGGATGAAGTGCCGCGTCATCGACGGGACGGAGGGAGAGGCGGAGCGCTGGCTCGTGTCGACCGTCGAGGATCTCGCGCGCCGCGCGAACCTGAAGACGCCCGAGGTCGCCATATACCCTGGCGCGGCGAACGCGTTCGCGACGGGTGCGTTCAAGAACTCGGCACTTGTCGCCGTCTCGACGGACATCATGGGCCAGATGACGCGGGAGGAGCTCCGCGCCGTGCTCGGACACGAGATGACGCATGTCGCGAACGGCGACATGGTCACGATGGGACTCACGCAGGGCGTGATAAACACTTTCGTCATATTTTTTGCTCACATAGTCGCACAGATCGTCCAGGGCGCGCTGAGCGGCAGGGACGGACGCAGGAACCGCGGTGGATACGGACTCTACCACGTCATAGTGATGGTGATGCAGATGGCTCTCGGCTTCCTTTCGTCCATGATCCTCATGTGGTACAGCCGCCGCCGCGAGTTCGCCGCGGACGCGGGGTCGGCGCGGCTCCTTGGCTCTCCCGCGCCGATGATCGCCGCCCTGCGGCGCCTCGGCAACCTACAGCCGGGCGTCCTGCCTGACTCTCTAAAGGCGTTCGGAATCGGAGGCAAGATGTCCTCGCTCTTCGCGTCGCATCCCGCGCTCGAAGACCGTATAAACGCGCTCATGAACATGCCTCCGGACACTTCGTTCTGAACCTTCGCGGCCGACGGGCCGTTTAACCTGAAAAAAGGTGTCAATGATGAAAAAAGCAGTTGCAGCGGCGGTTTTCGCCTCGATGGCGTTTGTTGCGGCGGCGGTTACGCCGCTGGAGGAGTCGGTCGCGAAGGGCGTGAAGTTCCTTCTCGCGAACCAGCAGGCGGACGGACACTTCTCCGATCCGCAGATGCCCGCGCTGACGGCACTTCCGTTGTGGGCGCTTAGCGGATCCAGCGACGCCGGCGAGGCGGTTGCAGAGGCGAAGAAGAAGGCGGCCGCGTTCGTCCTCGGAACGCAGCGCGAGGACGGCGGGTTCTATGTTCCGAAGCCCGGCCGCGGCGGCTCGGGGCTTGGCAACTACAACACTTCCGTGTGCCTCTCCGCGCTCTTCGACTCGAAGCTTGCGCCGTCCGCGCCGCTGCTCAAGGCTCGCGAATACGTCGCGTCCTCGCAGCTCACTGGAGACGACACGATGGCGGGCGGGTTCGGATACGACAAGGTCTCCCGCAGGCGCTACGCCGACCTTTCGAACACGTCGTACGCGCTCTCCGCGATGGCGAAGACTGCATCCCTGGAGGAGTTCCGCGAGGGCGGCAAGCGCGTCGACCTTGACTGGGACAAGGCGCTTGAGTTCGTCGAGAACCTGATGAAGAAGGAGGGACCCGATGCGGGCGGCGCGGCGTACAACGAGCGCACGCCCCAGGGCGGCAGTACGACGAACGCGCAAGGGAAGGTTTCGCTGCGCGCCTACGGGGCGATGACCTACGCGGCGGTCCTCTCCATGTGCTCGGCAAAGCTCGACAAGGGCGATCCGCGCGTAAGGCAGTCCGTGGAATGGCTCGACAAGAACTGGTCCGTCGACGAGAACCCCGGCATGGGCAACCAGGGGCTCTACTACTTCTACGACATCATGGCGCGCGCTCTCGACGCGGCGAAGATCGAGAAGGTGGGCGAACACGAATGGAAGAAGGAGCTTTCGTCCAGGATCGTTTCCCTGCAGCGGGAGGACGGCAGCTGGGCGAATGAGAACAACCGCTTCTGGGAGGCGGATCCCGTGCTCTGCACTTCGTTCGCGCTTCTTGCTCTAGAGCTCTGCCGCTGAGCCAAGCTGAGCGTCGCAGTCACGGACGGGAAAATATCGGAGGGACGGAAAGAATGATAGAGTTTACTGACGGACAGCGGAAGACGGTCGCGACGGGCATCACCGTGCTCGCGCTTTCGCTTGTGTTCACCTTCGTCGCGGTGGTGGGATGGGCGATACTCAAGATCCTGTCCTTCGCCTCCAACGCGATAGTGCCGGTGGTGCTCGGCTTCTTCCTGTCGCTCTTCTTCAAGCCGTACTACATCTGGTGGAGGCGGCTCGTCAAGAACCCCTCGCTCGCGCTCGCGGCGATGCTGCTGACGATATTCGTCCCGCTGGGGTTCTTCCTATGGTACGCTGGTGCGGTTACGGTGGACCAGATATCCAACCTCATCCGGCAGGGCCCGACTATGGCGCACCAGGTCCTCGACTGGCTCCGCACGACATTCCCGAAATCGGTCGGTCTCATGGACCAGCTCGGCATAAAGTACGAGAACATCGGCGAGCTCTACACGAACTACGGCGGCGCGGCGCTCAAGGCGGGGTCGGGTGCGCTCAAGTTCTTCAGTGGCGCGGTGCAGGCGCTTGTCACGCTCATATTCTTCGTGTTCTTCCTCACGTCGAGGCCGAGGCGCGGAAGTGACATAGTGGCGCAGATGCCGTTCCTCAAGCCGGAGACGCGCGCCTTCGTAGCCGAGCAGATCGACGCGTTCGTGGACATCCTCGTGAGCTTCTTCCAGCGCCAGACGGTGATCTGCCTCATAGAGGGCGTCTACTACGGGCTCGGCTTCGCTCTCGTCGGGCTGCCCTACGGATTCCTTCTCGGATTCCTTCTCGGCGTCCTGAACCTCGTGCCGCTCTTCGGCACTGTGGTGTGCCTTCCGATAGCGCTTCCCCTCGCCTATTTCAGCGGCGGGTCTGTGACACGGCTCGTGCTCGTGCTGTCCGTCTGGGCAATAGGGCAGCTGCTCGACGGATACTGCATAACCCCGAAGATACAGGGCAACAAGACCGGCCTCGGATACGCCGGCGTCATCTTCTCGTTCTTCTTCTGGGGGACTGTTCTCGGGCCGGTGCTCGGACTTCTCCTCGCGATTCCGCTGTCCGCCTTCTGCGCCGTCCTGTGGCGCGCGCTCAAGTCGAAGTACATCCGTCCCGTCGTCTGAGGTAGGGGGCTGAGAATGGTCATACTCGGAGTCGACACGTCGCTTCGCTCGACGGGCTTCGGCGTCGTGGAGTCCGCCGGCAGCCGCCTTCGCGCCCTCGACTACGGGAACATCCCAAACGCGAGGGACGTTCCGCTGTCGGAGTGCCTCAGGCGCATCCACGCCAAGATCGCGGAGCTGATCGCCTCGTGGAACCCCGACGTCCTGAGCGTGGAGAAGGTCATCTACGGCAAGAACGCGAACACGATGATGGTGCTGGGCGAGGCGCGCGGCGCGGTGATCGTCGCGGCGGCGGAGGCGTCCAGGAGCGTGTACGAGTACGAGCCGCGCAGGGTGAAGATGGCGGTGTGCGGCAACGGCATGGCGGAGAAGGACCAGGTGCAGCGGATGGTGAAGACTCTCCTAGCGCTGCCGGAGCTTCCGCAGAACGACGCCGCGGACGCGCTTGCGATGGCGATCTGCCACGCGCACTCGCAGTCGCGCATCTCCGCGTCCGACCCGATATAGCGCACGTCCGCGGAGGCGCGGTTTTTGGTATAATATCTCCACTATGTTTTCGATGAATCTAGACAGGCCGCTCGTCGTCTTCGACCTTGAGACGACTGGACTCTTCCCGAAGAAGGACCGCATAATCGAGCTCGGAGCGATAAAGGTGATGCCCGACGGAACCGAAGAGGAGAAGTGCTGGCTCCTCAACCCCGGGATTCCGATTCCGCCGGAGTCTTCCTCGGTGCATGGCATCACGGATGAGGTGGTGAAGGACTGCCCGACGTTCGCGGAGCGCGCGGACGAGATATTCGCGTTCTTCGAGGGATGCGACCTCGGCGGATTCAACTCCGACCGCTACGACATCCCGTGCCTCGAGGAGGAGTTCGCGCGCGTAGGCAGGAACTTCGGCGTCTCGCAGCGCCGCTGCATAGACGTCCAGCGAATCTACCACAAGATGGAGCCGCGCGACCTCACGGCGGCGGTGCGCTTCTACCTCGGGCGCGACCATGCCGGCGCGCACGGGGCGGAGGCGGACACGCGCGCGACGCTCGACGTCCTCAAGGCGCAGCTCGTGAAGTATCCTGAGCTGCCGAAGACCTCCGAGGCGATGTCCGAGTACCTCTCGCCGAAGGATCCGAACGCGATCGGGCGCAACAAGGAGCTCCTGTGGCGCGACGGAGAGCTCTACGTCAACTTCGGCAAGAAGAAGGGCTCTAAGCTGCGCGACATGCTCTTCCGCGAGAAGAACTTCCTCGAGTGGATCCTCCGCGGAGACTTCGACACGGAAGTGAAGGCGGTCGTGCGCGATCTCCTTCAGAACGGACGGCTTCCGCCGCCGCCGAAGGCTAAATGAACGAAGGCGCGTTTTTCCGCGACCTCGCGTTGCTGATGTCCGTCGCCGGGCTTTCGGCGGCGCTGTTCTCCCGCCTGGGATGGCCGAAGGTAATCGGCTACATCCTCGCCGGCGCGCTGATGAGCGAGCACACGTGGGGCGTGCGGCTCTTCGGCGACCCGCAGTCCATAAGCACCGTCGGACAGCTCGGCGTCGTCTTTCTCATGTTCTCGATGGGCCTGTCGTTCTCCGCGAAGGAGATGAAGAAGATAAGGTCCGTCGCGCTTCCCGCCGCGGTCTTCGACACGGTCGTGATGATATGGCTGGGCTACACGGTCGGAACGCGCGTGTTTGGATGGTGGTCTGTCGAGTCCGCGTTCCTCGGCGTCGCGATGTGCGACTCCGCGACGACACTGCTCGCGAAGGTAATCGACGAGATGGGCTGGGGGAACCGTCCGTTCGCGAAGTACGTCCTCGGCACTTCATTGTGCGAGGACATCGTCTGCGTAGGTGCGATCGCCGTCGTTACGGGATTCGCTACCGGCGGCGGGATGTCCGCCTCGGCGTTCGCCGGCTCGCTCGGATGGCTTGCCGTCTTCTTTCTCGCCGTTCTGGTGTTCGGGATGGTCCTCGTTCCGAGGCTCCTTCTCTCGGTCTCGTCGCGGAAGGACGACGAGGCGCTCGTGCTCACTCTCCTCGGCGTATGCTTCCTCGTCTCGTTCCTCGCGTACCACTTCAGCTTCTCGCTCGCGCTCGGCGCGTTCCTCGTCGGCATCATCGGCTCGACGAGTGACGTGCGCGAGAGGCTCGCGACGCTCGTCGATCCGCTCAAGTCGATGTTCTCCGCGATGTTCTTCGTCTCCATCGGACTCCTCGTCGACCCCGCAGGACTATGGGCGAACAAGACGGCGATTCTGGTCGTCTCGCTCGTCGTCGTCATGGGCAAGCTCTTCAACGTCACGTTCGCGTCGCTTCTCGCGGGGGTCGACGTGCGCACTGCGGTGCAGAACGGCTTCGCCCTCGCGCAGATCGGGGAGTTCGCGTTTATGGTTGCGATTCTCTACGCCGGCATCGTCAACGACACGTCCATCCCGATGTTCCAGATCGCAATCGGCGCGTCGCTCCTGACGACGCTGCTGAATCCGTGGATGATACGCCTGTCTGGTCCGGCGGGCGATCTTGCGGAGCGGCTCGTGCCGGATCGCTTCCGCGTCGTACTCGACGCATACCGCGCCTGGCTTGAGAAGATCGGCGCGTCCGAGGGGTCTCCCGCGTTCAGGCGGCTCAAGTTCGCCGCGATACGGCTCGGGGTCTACGCCGTGCTGATGTTCGCCGTGGCCGCCGCGTGCACGCTTCTCTACAGGATCGACTACGGCGGGCTCTCCGAGTTCTTCGAGACGAACGACCAGATCTTCTTCTTCTGCCTCGCGAACCTGTTCTGCGTGCTGATGCTTCCGCTGTGGACCGGCGCCGCGCGTCCGCTTGCGGATTCCGTGACGGAGCTGCTGTGCGGCGAGGGAACTACGCGATGGCAGTCCGCGATACAGCCGCTCGTGAGGTTCGTCGCCTTCGCCGTCGTGTTCGTCCTCTTCCTCGCGGAGTGGGGCGCGATAGCCGTCTCGATTGCGCCGGCGAAGGGTCCGTCGCTCTGGATAGGCATCGCCGTCATCGTGCTCGTCGGAGTCTTCGGATGGCGGCGCATGGTGAAGGCCGGGCACCGCGCGTCGAAGCGCCTGCACGAGGCGCTCACCGCGGAGGAGAGGCGCGAGGGGCTGAAGCGCACGATGACGGTGACGATTCCGGAGGGGACCATCTCCGAGGTCGTCATCCCCGCGACCTCGCCCGCCATCGGCGGAACCGTCGTTACGCTCAACATCCGCGCGAAGACCGGCGCGTCCGTCGTCTCCGTCGTGCGCGGCGGGAAGACGACGAGGAACATCGGCCCAGAGTGGGAGTTCCGCGCCGGCGACAGGATAGTCGCGCTCGGCGACCACAAGCAGATCGCCGCCCTCAAGGACCTCATGGGAGTCACCGCGTAGCCGTGCGGCCCGCAAAGGGCGGGAAAGGGTGGTTGAGGAGCGCGAAGCATCGGCCGCAGCGGTAGCGAAGGCGTTTTGTGAACCGTCGGAGTTTCATCATGCTGTTTACCGCTGCTATCCCCGTCACATATTGCAATAAGTGTAGTGAATGCTATTCATCCATAGTGTTCCTATGTGCGCAGATCCCTGATTCTACATGTTTCTACAAGTTCTACACGGCTCAACAGTTATTCCGTGTGTTCCGTTGTCGAAAAGACGCGGCGGATTTGCCGCGGCGGTGTGGCGGAGCTGGAAGCTCCACCTCCGTACCGCACGTTGCGCCTCGGCATCGCGCGGCGGATTTTGATATAATAGTCGCATGGCGCAGGAAAATGGCAGACATGTCCGTTCGATACTCCGCGGCGGGGCCGCGGGGGGAGCGCTCGTCGCCGCTCTTGTGCTCGCGCTCGCGGCGGCCGCGGTGTGCGCGCAGCTCGCGCTGCGCGGCGCAAGGCCCGCGGG
>JAEEGF010283430.1_pt1 | contig 18605 bp, 19 predicted proteins | sample 9134171 | NCBI WGS metagenome assembly JAEEGF01 (sample SAMN16246542, study PRJNA631951) | gut metagenome | biome: gut microbiome; feature: rumen; material: AP-attached | host: Bos | place: Iran: Karaj | collected 2018-10
ATAAACCGATAAAGCGCAACGCTTCCGAAATACGGAGGCGTTTTTTTGTACGCAGAAGATTTCTTCCGGTCGACTTTTCCTGTTTACAAACGGCGGGTTTTCTGTTAATCTAATAGTGTGTATACGTATGCGCCGAATCGGGTCCGACCGGCGCAAATCTCAATTCGATTAAAGGAGGGGTTTCAATCGTGAGAGACACGTTCCGCGGCGGCGTGCATCCGAAAGAGCACAAGGATCTCAGTCGGAAAGCGGCGCTGCGCGTCTTTGACGCAAAAGGAGAAATGGTCTTCCCGCTTGCACAGCACATCGGAAAACCGGCAAAGGCGATCGTCAAAAAAGGCGATCCGGTCCTGGTCGGGCAGCGCATTGCGGAAGCCGACGGCTTCGTCTCCGCCAACGTCATCTGTTCCTGTTCCGGTACCGTGAAGGCGGTCGAAAAACGCCGCACGATCTCCGGCGCCATGCAGGAGTGCGTCGTGGTGGACAACGACGGACAGTACACCGAAACCGGCACGTTCGGCACGCGCGAAGAAATCGACGGCATCGCCAACGGGGAGATCCTGCGCCGCGTTGCGGATGCGGGCATCATCGGTCTCGGCGGCGCAGGGTTCCCGACGCACGTCAAGCTCGCGCCGAAGGATCCGCTGGCAATCAAGTACCTGATCGCAAACGGCGCCGAGTGCGAACCGTACATCACCTGCAACGATCAGCTGATGCGCGGCTACGCAAAGGACATCGTAGAGGGCATGGAGATCGTTCTCAAGCTGTTCCCGAATGCGCAAGGCGTCATCGCGATCGAAAACAACAAGCCCGAGGCCATCGCAGCCATGCAGAAGGCGGCTGCGGGGCATAAGCGCATCCGCGTGCTCGGTCTTCGCACGAAGTACCCGCAGGGCGGCGAGCGCAGTCTGATCAAAGTGATCGCCGGCATCGACTATCCGATCACCAAGCTGCCTGCGGACGTGGGCTGCATCGTCGACAATGTCGGAACGATCCTTGCGATCGGCCGCGCGGTCCTATACCGCGAGCCGCTGTTCCGTCACGTGATGACGGTGACCGGCGAAGCGGTCAGGGAACCTTCGAACTTCATCGCGCGCGACGGCACGAGCTTCCAGGAGCTCATCGAGGCCGCGGGCGGAATCAAAGAAGGCGTCGAAGCGAAGAAGATCATTTCGGGCGGTCCGATGATGGGCATTGCGGTCTCTTCGACCGAGGTCCCAATCACCAAGACGACCAACGCGATCACCGTGCTGACGGAGGATCCCGTCGAAGCCGCCGAAAAGAAGATGACCGCCTGCCTGCACTGCGGACGCTGCACCACGGTCTGTCCGAACGGGCTGATGCCGCAGATGATGGCGGACGCCGTCGAGGCGGGCGACTTTGAGCGCTACGAGAAAAAGCTCTGCGGTCTGGACTGCATCTCCTGCGGCTCCTGCACCTATATCTGTCCGGCGAAGCGCCCGCTGACCCAGACGTTTAAGCAAACCAAGGCAGAGATCATGGCACGCAAGCGTGCGGCACAGGGAGGTAAGAAATGAATCAGAGACTGAATCTTTCCGCCGGCCCGCACGTACGTGACCGCTGGACGACGCCGTTCATCATGATGGTCGTTCTGATCTCGCTGATGCCCGCGGCGGTGATCGGCGTCATCGTGCACTGGGTGCGGTATCAGAGCTTGAATGCGCTTTGGATCATCCTTGCCTCGATCGGCTCCGCGATACTCACCGAGCTTCTGTTCTGCCTCGTCACACGGCGCAAAATCACGATCTGGGACGGCAGCGCAGCCGTCACCGGCATGCTGCTTGCGCTGTGCCTGTCGCCGAACACGCCGGTCGCGCTTCCGATCATCGGTTCGGTATTTGCGATTCTCGTCGTCAAGTGCTGCTTCGGCGGTCTCGGCAGAAACTTCATCAACCCCGCGCTTGCGGCGCGCTGCTTCCTGCTCCTGTCGTTTTCTAATGGCATGACCAACTACCCCGGCGTGGACGCACTTTCGAGCGCGACGCCCGTTGCGCTAATCAAGGCGGGCAGCATGGTCAACGTCACCGATATGTTCCTCGGCACCGCGGGCGGCGTCATCGGCAGCTCGATCGTTGCCCTGCTTGTCGGCGGACTCGTGCTGTGGGGACTGGACATCATTCACGGCGAGATCTGCTTCTCGGTGCTCGGCGGCTTCACGCTTTGCCTCGCGCTGTTCGGCGGACACGGGTTCGACCCGAAGTTCCTCGCCGCGCATCTGTGCAGCGGCGGCGTAGTCATGGGCGCGTTCTTCATGGCGACCGACTACACCACCTCTCCGGTGAGCCGTCTCGGACAGTTCGTTTACGGCTGTCTCATCGGCGTGCTCGGCGCGCTGTTCCGTATCCTCGGGAAGAGCGCCGACTCGTTCAGCTATTCGATCATCATTGCGAACCTGTTCACGCCGCTCATTGACCTCTACATCGTCCCGAAGCCCTATGCGTATCGCAAGTCCGCGATCCAGAAGGCGGAAGGCACGGTAAAGCCCCCGCTCCTCAAGCGCATCCCGAAACCGGTCATCGCGCTGACGCTGATCGCGGCGCTCGCAGGCGTTGCGCTCTCCGGCGTATTCTCCATGACGAAGGATCCGATCGAAGCGAACGAGCTTGCAAAGAAGCGCGAATCGTACACGATCGTGTGTGAAGACGCGGCGGATTTCAAAGATATCGAATCCGCGCAGAAGGCGATCGAATCGCTTTCCGGCGGCAGCTACGGAAACGGCAAGTTCGGCTCCACGACGATCGACGAAGCGCTCGAGGCGGTGGATGCAAACGGCAATACCGTGGGTTACGTGTTCGCGATCACCAACCGCAACGCCTATAACCCGCCGATCAAGCTCGCGCTCGGCGTTCGTCCCGACGGATCGATCATCCGGATCGCATTCATTGAGCTGAACGAGACCCCGGGCAAGGGCTCGAAAGCAGATGAACCGGCGTTCAAGGATCAGTTCATCGGTCAGACCGCAACGGACGGCGTCGACGTCATGTCCGGCGCAACCGTCACCTCGAAGGCGGTCCTGAACGCGGTGAACGCGGGCCTCGACTTCTTCCAAACCGTGATCATGGAGGGAGGCAACTGATATGAAGAATAAATACGTCGAACGGCTGTATAACGGCCTGATTAAAGAAAACCCGACGCTCGTTCTGATGCTCGGCATGTGCCCGACACTGGCGGTCTCGACTGCGGCGATCAACGGCATCAGCATGGGTCTCTCAACGCTGGCGGTTCTGATCCTGTCCAACTTCCTGATCTCCGTGATGCGCAACGTCATTCCCGACGAGGTCCGGCTTCCCGCCTACATCGTCATCGTCGCTTCGCTCGTTACGGTCGTCAAGCTGCTGATCAAGGCGTACCTGCCCTCCGTCGACGAGGCGCTCGGCACCTACATCGACCTGATCGTCGTGAACTGCATCATCCTGGGCCGCGCCGAAGCGTACGCGAACAAGCATACGCCAGGGCTGTCCGTCATGGACGGCATCGGCATGGGTCTCGGCTTCACCGTCGCCCTGACGCTTGCGGGCTTTGTCAGAGAGCTTCTCGGCACCGGTACGGTGTTCGGTCTCACGGTCTTCCCGCAGGAATACGCGGTCGGCATCATGATCCAGCCGCCGGGTGCTTTCCTTGTCATCGCGCTGTTCATCATCATTATGAACGCGATCGGCATCAAGACGCGTCAGCGCCAGCTTGTCGAATCGGACGGCTGCGACGGCTGCTGTGCAACCTGCGCCATGCGCTGTGAAGAAGGAAAGGAGGAAACGAAATGATCCGCTTAATCCTGATCGTTATTCTGAACGCGCTGATCAGCAACGTCGTTCTCAATCAGTTCCTCGGAATCTGCTCGTTCCTCGGCGTTTCCCAGAGAATCAAGGCGTCGGCTTCGCTGGGCGCGGCGGTCATCTTCGTCATGACCATCGCCTCCGCAGTTGCAAGCGCACTTTACAGTTTGGTCCTGCATCCGCTCGGTCTCGACTTCATGAAGATGATCATCTTCATCCTGGTCATTGCGGCGCTCGTGCAGATCGTGGAGATGTTCCTTAAAAAGAAGTCTCCCTCCGTCTATAAGGCGCTCGGCATCTATCTGCCGCTGATCACCACCAACTGCGCGGTACTCGGTATCGCGATCGACAACATCGACAAGTTCGGTTACAACTTCATCGAGAGCGTATTCTCCGGCTTCGGCACGGCGGTCGGTTACACGATCGCGATCGTGCTGCTCGCAGGCATCCGTTCGCGCGTGGTCGAAGAGGATATCCCGCGTCCCGTGCGCGGCGCACCGATCGTCATGCTCGCTGCAGCGCTGATGTCCATCGCGTTTATGGGCTTCTCGGAGCTTCAGCCGGTGATTGAAACCGCTTTGAAGGGGGTCGGACAATGAGCGCGCCTTTGATTATCCTGATCACCACGCTTGTGATCACCGCCATCGGCATCGTCGTCGGCGCGGGGCTCGTGTTTACGGGCAAAAAGTTCCATGTCCCTGTCGACGAGCGTGAAGCGGAAGTTCGCGAATGCCTGCCCGGCAACAACTGCGGCGCGTGCGGCTTTGCGGGCTGCGACGCGGCGGCTGCGGCGATCGTCGCAGGAGACGCGCCGGTCAACGTCTGCCCCGTGGGCGGCGGTCCGGTCGCCGAAAAGATCGGCGGCATCATGGGCACCGATGCGGAGATTCTCGAACGCCAGGTCGCATTCGTCCGCTGCAAAGGCACCTGCGAAGCGTCCGGCCTGCAGGGCAACTACGTCGGCATCAACGACTGCCGTTCCGCCGTACTCGGCGGCGTCAACCTGAAGAACTGCGATTACGGCTGTCTGGGGCTCGGCTCATGCGTGAGTGTCTGCCCGCAGGGCGCGATCAAGCTCGTCGACGGCGTCGCGGTCGTCAACCGCAAGCTGTGCGTTGCGTGCGGACTGTGCGTCAAGACCTGCCCGAAGGGACTCATCGAGCTCGTGCCCGAAAGCAAGTTCGTTGCGGTACAGTGCATGAACCGCGACAAGGGACCGCAGGTCAAAAAGGTCTGTTCCGCTGGCTGCATCGGCTGCACGCTGTGCACGCGGCAATGCGAGTTCGATGCGATCCATATGGACGGCAACCTTGCGCGCGTCACCTATGAAAACTGCACCCAGTGCGGCAAGTGCGCGGAGAAATGTCCGGTCGGCGTCATCACGCCGCCCTGCCCCGCCGCACGGAAGGAGGCATAAGCTATGGAAAAACGCAATCAAGCCGCGAAACTCATCATCGGAGCGGTCGTCGTCATCGTCGCCGTTCTGTTCCTCGTCGGCATTGTCGGCGGGCACGACGTGAAGTACAAGTCCGCGCCGCTTTCGCGCGAGGACATTGCGTACAAGCAGGTCGAAGCGCCGAACGCCACGTCGGCGGACGGCACGATCAGCGCGAACGACTGGAAAGCGATCTATCCCGACATCGTCGTTTCGATGGGCAAAAACGCCGAAAACAGCGACGTCGTCGATTATCTGGAGCTGGATCCGTACCTCGTGGAGATCTACGAGGGCTACGGCTTTGCGAAGGATTACGGCAGCGCGCGCGGACATTCCTACACGCTTGAGGACGTCGCAAAGACCAAGCGTCCGCACGGCATGGCGAACTGCCTGACCTGCAAAACGCCGAACTTCACCAAGCTCGTGAACGACAAAGGCGACGAGGTCTACTCCCGCCCGTTCGACGAGGTCTATGCCGCGATCACCGGCAGCAACGGCGAAACGGTCAGCTGCTACTCCTGCCACGGCAATAACCCCGGAAACGGCACGCAGCCCAAGGAGAATCTGACGGTCACGCACGGCTACATCAACCTTGCGCTCACAGGCGAAAACAAGACCGCGATCGACCCCGGCGTGCTTGCCTGCGGACAGTGCCACATCGAATACTACTTCGATCCGGCAACCAAGGCGACGCGCATGCCGCATTCCTCGATCGAAACCATGACGCCGGAAGCGACCTATGACTACTACACCGAAATCGGTTTTTCCGACTGGACGCAGGAGAGCACCGGCGCGAAGATGCTGAAAGTGCAGCACCCCGAAATGGAGACCGTTCTCCTCGGCAAGCACGCAGGCATGCTGAACTGTGCCGACTGCCATATGCCGGTCGAACAAAACCCGACCACGCAGAACATCTACCACAGCCACACGCTTGTAAGCCCGCTGGAAAACAAGACGCTGCTTGAAACCTGCCTTGCCTGCCACAAGAGTCTCGGCGCAGACAGTACGGACGATATGATCAAATTCGTCAAGAACATCCAGGCGCGCATTACTTCGGAAGAGACGCGCATCGGCAACCTCCTCATGGAGTTCAAGAAGGCGCTTGCCGCCGCGAATCAGGACGGAAAGATGTCTGAAGAGGAACTCAACGAGGTCCGCGAGCTCTACCGGAAGGCGCAGTGGTTCTTCGATTACTGCTACGTCGAAAACTCCGAGGGCGCGCACAACTCCGAGCTTGCGACGCGCTGCCTCGAAACGGCGGAACAGCTCATCAAGGAAGGTATGGCGCTTCTGAATCCGAACGCCGAATAATCCCAACGATCCGTTGTGCGGCAAAGGAGCGCATCTGCGAACTCCTTTGCCGCATTTCTTAAAATCGCATGAAGATCCTGAAAAAAATCTACAAGTTTATCGCCTCGATGCCGTTCGCGATCATCCTTCTGATCGCGGTCGCCGTCGCATGCGTGATCGGAAGTCTGGTCCCGCAGGGCGAACAGTTTGCGCAGTACCGCGATTCGTATTCCGAGCGGACGGCTGCGTTCATCCTCGCCTTCCGGCTTGACGACGTGTTCCACAGCTGGTGGTTCATCGTACTCGTCGCGCTGCTCTGCCTTTCCGTTCTGCTCTGCAACCTTTCGCGCGTCCGCGCATTGATCCGGCAGACGAAAAACGCCGCCGTGCCCGAACAGGCGATCGCCCTTTCGCCGGATGTGACCGCGGAACAGATCGACGATCCCGAACCGGTGCTCAGGCGCCTGCGCTTTTTCCGCCCGGTGAAAACGACCGTCGCCGGCAAAGAGGTCGTATTCGCGTACCGCAACCGTCCCGGCTTCTGGGGCGCATGGATCTGCCACGTCGGGATCGTGCTGATCGTGCTCGGCTATGCGCTCGGACAGATGACGCTGTTCTCGGCGACCGTGTACGGCACGCCCGGGCAGACGAAACCAATCGAGGGCACGCCCTGCGAGGTGACGATCGACGATTTCCGCATTGAGCGGAACGAGACCGGCTTTATCGAGCAGTACGTTTCGACGCTGACGGTCGGAAACGCAGAAACCGGCGAAACCCAGAGCGGCACGTCGAGCGTCAACCACCCCGCGGTGCTCTGCGGATACAAGTTTTATCAGACCGCAAGCGGCGACGCGGTGCGCGTGACGATCGCGGAAAACGGCGTTCCGTTTGAAAGCGCCGATCTCTGCGTCGGCGAGGAGCTGACGATCTCGTTTTTGCCGGGGCTGTCGCTCTATTTCAACGCGTACGAGCCGGATCATAACGGGCAGCCCGCGTATCAGATCCTGTTCTTCTATCAGGGACAGCACATGGACGTCGGCAAAAACTACTTCGCACCCGGCGGCGTAATCGACCTGAAACCGTACACGATCACGCTGTCCGAGCCGGTTTCGTACACCCTGCTGCGCGTGAAAAAGGACTCCTTCGCCTGGCTCGTGCTCATCGGCGCGGTGCTCACGGCGCTCGGGCTGTTCCTTGCGCTGTATGTGGTGCCGGAAACCGCCTGGGCCGTGCGCGAAGACGACGGCAGATGGACGCTGAACGGCAGGAGCAAAAAGCTCGCGCCGCTGTTCAAAGAGCAATTCGACCGCGCTGTTTCCGGCGGAAAGGAGGCGGCAAAATGATGCAGGCGGAAAGCATTCTGTTCCTCGTGACGCTCGCGCTGTATTTTGTCGCGATGCTCCTCTTCTTCCTCTATGCCGCGATCAAAAAGCCGTCCGTCGCGAAATACGCGGTCCGCGTGCAGCTTTTTGCATTGCTCGTGCATACGGCGGCGATCGTGCTGCGCGGGATCCTCATGGGGCGGCTGCCGATGGCAAACCAGTATGAGTTCTCCACCGCGTTCAGCTGGGCGCTCGCGCTCGTCAGTCTCGTCTTTATTCAAAAGTTCCGCTTCCCCGTGCTCGGCGCGTTCGCATCGCCGGTCACGCTGCTGCTCGCGGTGTACGCCGGCGTGCAGAAGCTCAACGAGCTCAAGGTGATCGCGGCAGGCGGCGTGGACAGCATCCGTAATCTGATGCCCGCGCTTCGGAGCAGCTGGCTCGGCATCCACGTTTCCACCGTCATCATCGCGTACGGCGCGTTCGGCGTGTCGTTCGTGCTGTCGATCATCTTCCTGCTGCGCGACCGGATGAAGGAAAACGGCTTCTGGGATCAGCACATCCCGAAAAAGGAAAAGCTCGATACGATCAGCTACCGCTGCGTGTCGCTCGGCATGATGTTCCTGACGGTCACGATCGGCATCGGCGGGATGTGGGCGGAGAACGCCTGGGGAAGCTACTGGAGCTGGGACCCGAAGGAGACGTGGGCGCTCGTCACATGGATCATCTACCTCGTGTATCTGCACCTGCGCATCCGCCGCGGCTGGAACGGCAGAACCGCCGCGATCTTCGGCGTTTTCGGCTTTCTCTGCGTGTTGTTCACCTATATCGGCGTAAACACGCTTCTGCCCGGTCTGCACAGTTATAAATAACAGATTCTTTGTATAAACATACGCGTTTTCACGGCTGCGGCATTGACACCCGCGGCCGTTTTTGATATGATACAAGTTGACAAATAAGAGGAGGGACTTATCGGATGTCGATTCAAATGCGCGAATACAGAAATCCCAACAACAACAATCTTCCGCTGCGGGTGGCGAAGGGGCATTTCGCAACGAGTCACAGCCACATCAACTATTACGTGGACCTGACCATGACGAAATACTGTCTGCCCGAAGCGCGCGAAGCCGCGATCCATCTGGCAAACCGCTTCAAGTCGACCACGATCGTCGACACGATCCTCTGCCTGGACGGCACCGAGGTCATCGGCGCATGCATGGCGAGCGAGCTCAGTAAGCAGAGCTTCACGAGCATGAATGCCAGCCGCCCGATCTGCGTCGTCACGCCCGAGCACACGACCGGCAGCCAGCTTCTGTTCCGCGACAACACCGCGCCCATGATCCGTAATAAGCACGTTCTGATCCTTGCGGCGTCCGTTTCCACGGGCTACACCGCGCTCGGCGCCGTCGAAGCGATCCGCTACTACGGCGGCGAAACGGTCGGCATCTGCTCGATCCTTGCGAACATCAAGGAATGTGCGGGCTACCCCGTCATCGCGATCTGCGACACGAACCACATCTGGGAGGATTACGAAAGCTTCCCCGCCCATGAGTGCCCGCAGTGCAAGCGCGGCATCAAGCTGGACGCCATGGTCAACACCTACGGCTTCTCGAGCTTCTGAAGCCGATTAACGCCCCTCTTCGGGCGTTTTTGCTTTGATAAAACAAAAGGAGGAATACAAAATGGAAATGAAGTTCTACCGCTGCGAGACCTGCGGTCAGATCATCGCGATCGTCAAAAAGACGCCCGTCCCCGTCATGTGCTGCGGAAAACCGATGAAGGAGATCGTGCCCGGCACGACCGATGCGTCGCTTGAAAAGCACGTTCCGGTCGTCGAAGTCAACAACGGCTGCGTCAAAGTAAAGATCGGCGCCGTCGCGCACCCGATGCTCCCCGAGCATTACATCGAATGGGTATCCCTGCAAACGAAATACGGCAATCAGAGAAAGGCGCTTGCGCCGAACGACGCGCCCGAAGTCTGCTTCAAGATTTGCGAGGGCGACGAGGTCGAAGCGGTCTATGCCTACTGCAACCTGCACGGGCTGTGGAAAGCGTAAGGAGGAATTATGAGCAAGTATACCGGAACGAAAACCGAACAGAACCTGCTTCAAGCATTCGCGGGCGAATCGCAGGCGCGCAACAAGTATACCTACTTTGCCTCCCGCGCGAAGAAGGACGGCTTTGAGCAGATCGCCGCGCTGTTTCTGAAGACCGCGGACAACGAAAAGGAACACGCGAAGCTCTGGTTCAAGGAGCTCGAGGGCATCGGCACCACCGCCGAAAACCTGAAAGCCGCCGCGGACGGCGAAAACTACGAGTGGACGGACATGTACGAGGGCTTTGCAAAGACCGCCGAGGAGGAGGGCTTTTCGGAGCTTGCCGAGAAATTCCGCCTGGTCGCCGCGATCGAAAAGCACCACGAGGAACGCTATCGCGCGCTTCTGAAGAATGTCGAGACCGCGCAGGTCTTTGCAAAATGTGAAGTCAAGGTCTGGGAATGCCGCAACTGCGGGCACATCGTGATCGGCGAAAAGGCGCCGGACATCTGCCCCACCTGTGCGCACCCGCAGGCATATTTCGAGGTCAACTGCGAAAACTATTAATCACAAACATGCAAAAAGCGGAGGGTCCATTCCCTCCGCTGTTTTTATGCTTCGACGAGTCTTTTTATTTCTTCCCGGATTTCTTCGGGAGAACGGCTGAGGAGCTTTTGCAGGTTTTCCTGCTCTTCCTCCGTCAGTTCCGGCATGGTCCTGTTCAGGTATTGGACCATTCCACTGTCTGTTTGGAATAGTGCAGCATGCTGTAAAACATCCTGCAGGGTCTTCGGCTGTTCCGCAACGGGTTCCGGCGTCGGACGTGCCGGCTGTTCCTCTGCAGGCTTTTCCTCTTCTGCAAGGTCGATCCCCAGTTTTGCTTTCAGCAGTTCTATTTCGGCTTTTAACTGTTCGGTTTCAGCTTTTAATTCCCGGACTTCAGCCCGCTGATGTTTTATTTGTTCGCGCAATACCATCTCCGAACTGATTCTGTCTTCATCACTGGCTTCTATTGCATTCGTTATGCGAAAACCCAAAATCAGTTTTTCCCAAAAAGAAAAATGCGAATCATGTGTATCTCTCATTTTCGTTCCCCTTCTTTGGCAGAAAACTGCTCTTCTTTTTTTGTTATTGTATCATTTCGTACGGATGCTGTCAATTTGAGAACCCCTTTTCTGATGTCCCTTTACAAGCCGCGTCCGCGCGTGATAAAATATGAACATGACACAGGACGAACGAAGGATATGGCTCATTCGCGCGCTGAGCGAGGAGCTGCAATATCAGAACGGGACGATCCCGCAGGAGGATTTTCGGCAGAAAAAGCTTTTGCGGGCGCTTTTGAACGTACGCCCGCCGATGGCGGCAAGCGAGGCGTTTCTTGCCGTACAGGACGCGTATCTCCGTGAGGCAATCGCGGAAAAGGGCGTAACAAGGCTTTCGGATCTTACGCCCGTCCGCCCGCACCGTTATCTTTGGCGCGGGGACATCACGACGCTTGCGGTCGACGCGATCGTAAACGCCGCGAACGCCGCGCTTTTGGGCTGTTTTTCGCCGAATCACGCCTGTATTGACAACGCGATCCATACCTATGCGGGCGTGCAGCTGCGCCTTGCCTGCCATAAGATCATGCAGGCGCAGGGGCACGAGGAGCCGACGGGCGGCGCAAAGATCACGCCGGGGTTCAATCTGCCCGCGAAATACGTGCTGCACACCGTGGGCCCGATCGTGACGCGGGGACTCACCGGACATCACGAGCGGCAGCTTGCTTCGTGCTATCGCAGCTGCATGGAGCTTGCAGACAAAAACGGGCTCAAAAGCGTTGCGTTCTGCTGCATTTCGACCGGGGTGTTCTGTTTTCCGAACCGCCGCGCCGCCGAAATCGCGATCGAAACCGTCGACGAATACGCCGCTGAAACCGGCAGTGAAATCGACGTGATCTTCAATGTATGGAAGGAGCAGGATGATGCAATTTACAGAAGTCTCCTCTGAACTGATCTCCCTGCTCAAAGAAAAGCTTGCGGACGCCGACGCCGTGCTGATCGGCGCGGGCGCGGGGCTTTCGACCGCCGCGGGCTTCGATTATTCGGGCGAACGGTTTTCGAAGGTCTTTCCGGACTTTATCGCAAAGTATCACTTCCGCGATATGTATTCGGGCGGATTCTACCCGTTCCGCACGCCTGAGGAAAAATGGGCATACTGGAGCCGCTACATCCTTATCAACCGATATCAGGATCCGCCCAGGCCCGTCTACGAACAGGTTCTGAAGCTCGTCGAGGGCAAGGAGTTCTTTGTGCTGACGACCAACGTCGACCACTGCTTTCAAAAGGCGGGCATCGACAAGTCGCGGTTTTTCTACACGCAGGGCGATTACGGACTCTGGCAGTGCTCCGTGCCGTGTCACAGGCGCACGTATGACAACGAAGAGACCGTACGCAAGATGATCGAAAAACAGACGGATATGCGTGTCCCCTCCGATCTCGTACCGCTCTGTCCCAAGTGCGGTGCGCCGATGGCGATGAACCTTCGAAGCGACGACACGTTCGTCGAGGACTACGGCTGGCATGAGGCGGCGGCGCGCTACACCGATTTTGTCAACGCACACAAGGACGGCAAACTGCTGCTGTTGGAACTCGGCGTCGGTTCCAATACGCCCGGCATCATCAAGTACCCGTTCTGGGGGCTGACCTATCAGAACCCGAATGCGACCTATGTGTGCATCAACTTCGGCGAAGCGGACTGTCCAGAGCAGATCGAGGATCGCTCGATCATCGTCAACGCGGACATTGCCGACGTTCTGAACGCCGTCCTGCAGTAAGCATATCATAACAAAAAGCGCCTGCATGCAGGCGCTTTTTGCGTACTTTTCTTACGGCAGCGGCAGTTCGAAGATTGCGATCGGCTGCAGCGACGTGGTGAAATCCCATTCGCCCACGCCGTCCGGAAGCACGAAATGCCAATCCTCGCCGACCGGCTGATCGTTGAACGAATCGATGCAGCGGAAGCCGACGCGAAGCTCATAACCCGTCTTTTTGATCTGCTCGTAATCCGAGGGGAAGATCGGCAGAATGAGCGTATACTCACCCGGCGGGGTCATGCTCGGTTTGCCCGGAATGATCACCTCGTTCTCGTCCGTGCTGCCCTTCGGCGCGCACAAAACGAAGAATCCCGGCAAGCTCCCCGAATCGCTGCTCGGAGAGAGAAGCGCGTCCTTTTCCTTCTGCGTCCAGCTTTCCGGCGCGGACTTGACCTTGTAGGTCACATAGACGCCCGTGCTCCGGTAGCTGACCGTTTCCTCAAGCACCACGCCGTCCAGCGAAACGCGCTTGTTGTATTCGCGTGCATCAGCGTCGAACGCCGTAAGGACGATCGAGCCGGACAGCGGCCGCTCGGTAACGATCGGCTGCGTGACGTCCGCGCCTGCGGAGGCGTCGAACTCGAAGGTGTATGTGATCTTTGCCAGCAGACCGATGCTGCCCATATCGTCCACCCGCGGGTCGCGGATGCCGATCTCCATCGTGATGCGGACGATGCTGTCGGTCGGGAACGGTTCGTCGAGGTCGCATTCGGTGTTCAGCGTCGCGCCGGTTTCCGAAACGGAGCCCGGATTGATGCCGGTCCCGGGGCTCAGCTCACCGATGGTTCCGGTATCGAGAACGGTGTAATACGCCGCGTCGCAGAGCGCGTCAAGCTGCTGTCCGTCATGGGACCGGTCGTAGGAAAAGCTCATGCCGTGATCGGTGTTCAGCCGGACGTTGAACGACAGCGACGCGCCGTCGACCAGCACTTCCTCGATTTCAGGACGGATCTCCCGGATCCAGCCCCAGTCCTCCTCGGAATAGACCGGCTGACCCATCTTCTGCCGCCATTCGTTCAGCTCGTCGGCATTCTCCATTTCGGGCAGCATTACGATGCTGTAATTGCCGCCAGCGGGCTTTGCAGACGCGATCGCGTTTTCCACATCGGGAATCGTCTGTCCGCTCTGTTCGCGCTCGTCTTTGCCGTGCATCATATACCCGGACGGCGAATAGTAGTTGTGCCGGATGATCGCGACGGCAACCGCCGCCGTGGTGGTTACGAGCAGCAGCGCCGCAACGGCGATCGCGATCCACGCCTTCTTGTTGAAGCGGATCGGCCGGCGCTCGATGCTTCTGATCGTTTTTCTGCTCCGTTCGGCGCACACGGACTTCAGCGTTTCCTCCGTCCGGCGGTCGAACGACGCAGGCATTTCGGGGATCGCGTCGGAGACGCGGATACTCTTTTTATCCATTGTCAGTTTCCTCCAGAATCCTGCGCAGAGCTTCCTTTGCGCGAAAGATGCGCGATTTGACCGTGCCGACGGGAATGTTCATTGTGACTGCGATCTCTTCCGTTGTATAGCCCTCCTGCTTCAAATACAGCGCGTTGCGCTGATCCTCCGAAATCTGCATCAGCGCATCGTACAGATCGAGGTTCTGCGCCGTATCGGGGAACGGGGCGGGCTGTTCGGAGATCTCGTCCGTCTCAAAGACTTTGCGGCGCTCGCGCAGTATCGTGTACGCTTCGTTGCGCAAAATGCGCAGAAACCATGCGCGAAAGCTGTCCCGCTTTTGCAATTTGCCGCGATGCTCGTACGCCTTTACGATCGCCGCACTCATCGCGTCCTCGCAGTCGTACGTGTTTTTCAGGATCAGATACGCCACACCGAACGCGGTTTTTTTGACGTTCCGGATCTCCTCGACAAACACGTCGTCATGTATCACTGCCATCGGGTTCCTCCATGTTCCGTTTTCGTTGTCCGAATGATCATTCTCATAACGCAAGACGCGCGAACGCGATAAAAAGTTCCCGGAAAGTGAAAAAACATAAGGACCTGATCACGGTCCTTTTCTGAGAATGAAAGTAAGAAAGCTGCAAAGGAAAAACGGGAAACAGATCCGTCAAATCCGGCGACATGCGCGGCGGATTTGACACCTTGCAGTTCCCGCCGCTCGCATCATCCGAAGGATGATAGGCGGGAACTGAAAAAACCGGTCTGATGAAAACACAGTTTTCATCAGACCGAATTGTTACGCGTTTCTGCCGCAGCAGTTTTTGTACTTCTTGCCGCTGCCGCAGGGACAGGGATCGTTTCTGCCGATCTTCATAGAGCGCTTCAGAACCTTCGGCTTGGCGCCGTCCAAAGAAGGCGTGTCGACCGGCTTTGCAACCTGCTTGCGCTCGACCGGCGCGCGGCGCACCTGTACGCGGAAGAGGTTTTTCACGGCTTCCTCGCGGATGCGCTCGATCATGGCGTCGAACAGATCGGCGCCCTCGTTCGCATAGGCGTTGGCGGGATCGGTCTGCGCATAGGCGCGAAGCCCGATGCCCTGCTTCAATTCGTCCATCGCGTCGATCTGGTCCATCCAGTTCGTGTCGACCGCCCTCAAAAGCACGATGCGCTCGACCTCGCGCACATCGACCTTCTGCTCATTGAGCTCCGCTTCCTTCTTATCGCGCCGGTACGCGGCAAACGACTTGCAGCGGTCGATGAGATCGCTCCTGCGCTTGATGTCCGTGCTGTGCAGAATCCCCGTTGCGTCCGCGCTGCACAGGTCGCTTATCTCCTTCTCGATTGCGGAGATGTCCCATTCCTCGGGCTTCGAATGCTCGCTTGCATAGGCGTTGACGATGTTCTCGGTCGTGTCCTCGATCATCCTGGTGAACTGATCCTTGAGGTCCTCGCCCATCAGCACCTTGCGGCGCTCGCCGTAAATGACCTCGCGCTGCTTGTTCATAACGTCGTCGTAACGCAGAACGCTCTTGCGCGTATCGAAGTTCGCAGCTTCCACGCGCTTCTGCGCGTTCTCGATCTGCTTCGTGATGAAGCTGTTTTCGATCGGATAGGCGTCGTCGGGCGAAAGGCGCGTCATCATGCCCTCCATGCGGTCCATGCCGAACCGGCGCATCAGCTCGTCCTTTAAGGACACGTAGAAGCGCGTGCTGCCCGGGTCGCCCTGACGACCGGCGCGGCCGCGAAGCTGATTGTCGATGCGGCGGCTTTCGTGCCGCTCCGTGCCGATGATGTGCAAGCCGCCGAGCTTCACGACTTCCTCGTGCTCGCGGTCGGTTTCCTTCTTGAAGTCCGCGTACAGCTTTGCGTACTGTTCGCGCGCGGCAAGGATCGCCTCGTCCTCGGTTTCGGCATGTCCGGTCGCCTCGTCGATCAGCTCCTCTTCCATGCCCTCCTGCCGCATCGCGCGGCGCGCCAGAAAGTCCGGGTTGCCGCCGAGCAGAATGTCCGTGCCGCGGCCCGCCATGTTCGTAGCGATCGTGATCTGGTTGAGCTTGCCCGCCTGCGCGACGATCTCCGCTTCCTTTGCGTGGTACTTGGCGTTCAGGACCTCGTGCGGGATGCCCTTGCGCTTCAGAAGCGCGGACAGGTATTCGCTGCGCTCGACCGAAATCGTGCCGACCAGGATCGGCTGCCCGGTCGCGTGGATCCGCTCGATCTCCTCGACGACCGCGCGGAACTTGCCCTCCTCGGTCATGTAAACGCAGTCCTTGTTGTCGACGCGGATGTTCGGTTTGTTCGTGGGAATCTCCACGACGTCAAGGTCGTAGATCGCGGAGAACTCGTCCTCCTCGGTCTTTGCCGTACCGGTCATGCCCGCGAGCTTTTTAAACATGCGGAAATAGTTCTGGAACGTGATCGTGGCAAGCGTCTTGTTCTCGCGCTCGACCTTCACGCCCTCCTTCGCTTCCAGCGCCTGGTGCAGACCTTCGTTGTAACGTCTGCCGATCATGAGGCGCCCCGTGAACTCGTCGACGATGATGACCTGTCCGTTCTGCACGACGTAGTCCTTGTCGCGCTCGAACAGCGACCGCGCACGCAGCGCCTGCTTGATATAGTGGTTCAGCTCGGTGTTCTCGGTGTCGGCAAGCGATTCCACGTTGAAATGCTTTTCCGCCTTTTTGATGCCCTCGGCGGTGAGCGACACCTGCCGGTGCTTCACGTCGACCATGTAGTCGCCGCTTTCCGGCTGTTCGACGCCCGAAAGCTGATCGGACTTCGAGATCTCCTTCACATCCTCGCCGCGGGTCAGTCCGCGCACGAAGCGGTCCGCCGCGGTATACATCTCGGAGCTTTCCTCGCCGCGTCCGCTGATGATGAGCGGCGTTCTCGCCTCGTCGATCAGGATCGAGTCGACCTCGTCGACGATCGCGTAATGCAGCGCACGCTGGACCATGTTCTCCTTGTAGACGCACATGTTGTCCCGAAGGTAGTCGAAGCCGAACTCGTTGTTCGTGCCGTATGTGATGTCCGAAAGGTACGCTTCGCGGCGCTCGTCGGATTCGAGATCGTGCACGATGCAGCCGACCGAAAGCCCGAGGAAGCGATAGATCTTGCCCATCCACTGCGCGTCGCGCTTCGCGAGGTAATCGTTGACGGTGACGATGTGCACGCCCTCGCCCTCCAGCGCATTCAGGTACGCCGGCAGCGTCGCGACGAGCGTTTTGCCCTCGCCGGTCTTCATTTCGGCAATGCGTCCCTGATGCAGAACCATGCCGCCCAGAAGCTGCACGTCGAAATGCCGCATGCCGACGGTTCTTACGCCCGCCTCGCGCACGACCGCAAACGCCTCGACCAGCAGGTCGTCCAGCGTTTCGCCGTTTTTGAGGCGCTCCTTAAACTCCGCGGTCTTATGCCGCAGCTGTTCGTCGGAAAGCTTCTGCATTTCCGGTTCGAGCGCGTTGATCGCCGCCACCTTCGGCTTCAGTTTTTTCAGTTTGCTTTCGCTCGACGTGCCGAGCAGCTTGTCCAAAAATCCCATAGAAATCTCCTGATGCGATATTAAAATAATTATATCACAAAATGCCCCCGCTGCAAAGGGGGCGATTGTGAACGCTTCGCAACGATTTTGCGTTTTTTCGTCAGATCGGCTCGTTCAGCCGTCGGATGATCTCGCGCATGCGCGCCTTCTGACTTTCGGAGAGCATCGGACTGAGCATGCGGTAGATCTCCTCCATCTTCGATTCGCTCATCTCGCCGGCTTGTTTCTGCTCGGCGGTGAGCTTTAGGAGCGTTTCCATCAGCTCGTCGCTCGTTTGATTGCGGTATGTCTCATATTGTTTGTTCAGATCCATTTCGATCACCTCTCTGCATCCTATGCGCCGCGCACCGAAATCGTGCATACGGCATACCATGTGGCAAGGAGGATTTGCCATGAACGCACAACCGCAACGAAACGGACCGTCTCCATTGAGCTGCGCCGTCCTTTTGGGCGAAGCCGTGCGCGACGAGCACGGACGCGCCGGCGTCGAAGCGTATGTGAAAGCGCTTGCGCCGCTTCTGCCGCCGCAGCTTACGGACCAGCTTGCCTACCGGCTGAACGTGCCGGTTCCCGCGCCGCCCTGTCCTCCGCCGCCTCCGCCTCCCCCGCCGCCGCAAAAGCAGCCGGACATGGAAAAGCTCTTTCAGATGATGCGGCTTTTCGAGCAGTTCCGCCCGAAGCCCCCGTGCGGACAATAAGGACGGACAAAGAAGCTGCGATATACTGCTTTCGCAGCACGATATATTTGCCGGTGCAAATACGATATACGGCTCACGCCGCACGATATGATATAAATCCACGCGCCCGTCGGGCATATCGTATCGAAGATATATCGCACTCCGAAGGGGTATATCGCAAATCCCGAAAGGGATTTATATCGCAGAAGGCGCTTCACGCCTTCATCCCGCCGAAAAAACTATTTTTCGGCGACATGAAATCAC
>JAEEGF012121834.1_pt1 | contig 18604 bp, 17 predicted proteins | sample 9134171 | NCBI WGS metagenome assembly JAEEGF01 (sample SAMN16246542, study PRJNA631951) | gut metagenome | biome: gut microbiome; feature: rumen; material: AP-attached | host: Bos | place: Iran: Karaj | collected 2018-10
TTGGAGAGGACGTTTCGTCGGAATGTTCGAGCAGAGCCGCACACGGCTCTGCGACGGATTCCGGCGAATAAGGACGTCATTTTCCAACGCAGAAGCGGGAAAACACCGCTTCCACCAGATCCTCCCGCAGGGTCCGTCCGCTGACCTCTCCCAGGGCGGCCAGGGCTTCCTCCGCGTCGGAAAGCACCGCGTCGGGGGTGAAACCCGCCCGCAGGGCTTCGGACGCCCGGCGCACGGCGGTTTCCGCCCGGAAAATGGCGTCGTACTGCCGCTCGTTGGTAAGGATCTCCCCCATGTTCAGGGGTTCCTCCGCCCCCAGCAGCTTTTCCAGGGCCTTTTCCAGCTCCTCCAGCCCCGCGCCGGTGCGGGCAGAAACGGAAAGCACGGTATCGAATTCCCTTTCCAGCCGCTCCCGGTCCGCCTGGCGGGGTAGGTCCTCCTTGTTCAGCAGGGCCACGGCGGCGGGGGCGGCCTTGGCCGAGGCGATCACCGCCTCGTCCTCCTGGCCCAGGGGGGCGGACCCGTCGAACACCGCCAGCACCAGCCGGGCGTCCCCGGCGGCGGCCCTGGCCCGGCGGACCCCCTCCGCCTCGGCAGCGGAAGAAGTTTCCCGCAGCCCGGCGGTGTCCGTCAGCCGCAGCACCAGTCCCCCAAGGCTGAGCTTCTCCTCCAGGGTGTCCCTGGTGGTGCCCGCTTCGTCGGTGACGATGGCCCGCTCATAGCCCAAAAGGGCGTTGAGCAGGGAGCTTTTCCCCGCATTCGGCTTTCCCAGGATGGCGCATTTCACGCCCTCCTTCATGAGCTTTCCCCGCTCGAAGCTGCGGCGCAGCCTTCCCAGCTGCCCGGCGGCTATCTCCAGGGTGTCGGCGGTCTCGGCTCTCTCCAGGGGCTCCACCCCCTCCTCCGGGTAGTCCACCACCGCCTGGAAGTGGGCCAGCAGGCCCAGCAGCAGCTCATACACCTTCTCCGTCTTCCGGGTGACGGCCCCCTGGAGCTGCATGGCGGCGTTGCGCACCCCCAGGGGGGTCTCCGCGTCGATCAGATCCATGATGGCCTCCGCCTGGCTCAGGTCCAGCCGCCCGTTCAGAAACGCCCGGCGGCTGAATTCCCCCGGCAGGGCCATGCGCGCACCCCGGCGCAGCAGGGTATGAAGCAGCTCCTGCAGGGCGGCGGGGCTCCCGTGGCACTGGAATTCCGCCGTATCCTCCCCGGTAAAGCTGCGGGGGGCAAGGGCATAGGTGCACAGCACCTGGTCCAGGGCCCTGCCCTCCTCGTCCACGACGGCGCCCAGCACCAGCCGGTGGGGGCCGCTGTCCCGCAAAAGGCCGCCCTTTTGGGGACGGAAAACCGCCTCCGCCACGCTGACGGCCCCTTCCCCGCTGAGGCGGATGATCCCCAGGGCTGCGCGGCCAAATGCGGTGGCGATGGCGGCAATGGTATCGGACATAGTATCCTCCGTAGTAAAAGGTCTTACGGCTTCAATTCGATCATGACCAGCTCCGGGCGGTTGTAGAACCTGGGCACCCGCGTGGATTCCCGCGCCAGGCCCCGGCTGACGATCATGACCGTCCCTTCCCGCTCGTACCTGCCCCCGGCATAGGGCGGGAACAGGCCCTGGTCCGGCGCATACAGGCCGTTGAGGACGCCGGGGATGCGCCACTGTCCCCCGTGGGCATGGCCGGCCAGCACCAGTTCGAAGCCAAGAAGCGCATATACTTCCAGCTGCTCCGGCCGGTGGGTCAGCAAAACGGTGAACCGGCCATCCTCCGCCTGGGCCGCCGCCTGCAGGAGCTGCTCCCGGAAGCTGCCGTCCCGGTGTTCGGTGTATCCCCGGCTGCTTCCCCAGGCGTCCGGGTCGTCCACGCCGCAGAGCATCACCGTCCCGTCGGCGTCCACACTGACCGCCTCTCCGCTGAGACGCCGGACACCGCAGGCCTCCAGCTCGGCCATCTTCTCTTTAAAACCGGCTTCTCCGCTCCAATACTCGTGATTCCCGGTAACGTAGAAACAGGGATATTTCCGGCTGATCTCCCGGAGGAAGACCGCCGCCTTTTCATCCGGCAGCTTATCGTCGAAGATGTCCCCGCCCAGGAGGATGAGATCCGGCGCCTGTTCTTCGACAGCGTCCAGCAGCTTCCGCTGGTCCCGCCCGTAGGCGCAGGCGTGGAGGTCCGTCACCAGGGCGATGCGGATGGGACGGGAGAGGCCCTCGGCCTTCACCTCATAGCGGACGATCCGCAGGGGATTGACGAAGCCCGGAAGGAGCAGGCAGAGGAGGACGATCAGCAGGGTGGGAAGGAGTCTGCGTTTCCTTTTCATGCCGCCGGGTCAAAGGAACTTTTCTCCCACCATGGCCCAGACGGGCAGGGTGGCGACGCTGAGCAGCGTGCTCAGGAGCACGGCGGCGGAGGCGTCCTGACAGGCCTCCTCGCTGCGGCCCAGGTTATAGGAAAAGGCGGTCAGCAGCGAGGGCACGGGCACCGCGCCGTAGAGGAACAGGGGCCGCTTGATCTCGCTCTCCAGGGGGAACAGCAGGAACAGCCCCAGCAGGAGCAGGGGGCAGACGATGGCTTTCGTGAGGACGATGAGCAGGCTCTTTCGCCGCTCCCACAGGGTCCTGAGGCTCATGCCCGCCATGCCCATACCCACCAGCAGCATACCCAGCACGCTGGCGGTGCTGCCCAGGGCCTGAACGGCCTTGTCCAGGAACAGGGGCGGGCGGAGACGGAGGGCATAGAGAATGAGGCCCACGAAGACCGCCACGATGGGGGGCGAGAGGAAGAGCTTGCCGATCTCCTTCGGCCCCGGCTTTTTCGCCTTCTCCCCCGTGGGCTGCAGCAGGAAGCCGGGGGTGGAGTAGAAAAAGAGGCGGATGGGCAGGGTGAAAAGGGTGAAGACAAAGAGGCCGTCGGCCCCGTAGAGGCTCTCCACCACGGGGAAGCCCATGAAGGTGAAGTTGCCGAAGGCCAGGGAAAAGCGGGCGGACTTGGCCAGGTCCCCCTTCCCCGCCAGCAGGTAGATCACCTGGCCCCCCGCCAGCAGCACAAGCACCGCCAGCACCGCCAGGAGCATCACCTTTCCCACGCCGGAAAAGCGGTCCGACTGGGCATAGAGGGAGCGGGTGATCATGCATGGCAGGGCCACGTTGGTGACGAATTTCGCCAAAGCCGCCCGGAAATCCGGCCCCACCAGCCGGATGCGGACGATGAAGATGCCCAGGAACACGATCACGGCAAATTCCAGGGCTACCTGCAATGCGGTCATACTTCGTTCTCGCTTTCCGGATAGTACTCAAACTTTCGACTTCACGACGCTCATACCCTCCCACTTGCAGCCGCGGAAGCGGAGATAGGAGATCACCAGCCCAACGACCCAGCCGATGGGATTGGGGACATAGAGGGCGGCGAAGCCCATATGGAAGCCGTAACAGAAAATATAGGTCAGCGCGACCCGGACGGCCAGCACCGCCAGGGTGATGCCGGAGGCGGCCTTCACGTCGCCGGTGCCGGTGAGGACCCCGGCATTGGACATATACAGGCAGAAGAAGGCGAAGAAGGGGGCGATGAACTTCAAATGCTGGATGCCCAGCCGCAGGGCCTCCCCCTCCACGCCGAAAAGGGCGATGAGCTGCCTGGCGAAGATAAAGAGGAAGACGGCCAGCACCACGGCCACGGGCACCAGGATGCTGCGGGCCTTCCGCCGCCCGGAGCGGACCCGGTCCGGCAGCCCGGCTCCGATGTTCTGGCCGGAGAAGGTGCTGATGCCGTTGTTCAGGCCCTGGGCGGGGACGAAAAGATAGCCCTCGATCCTGCCCGCGGCAGTGTTGGCGGCGATGGCGCTGGTGCCCAGGTCGTTCACCACCCGCTGGATCAGCACGTTGCCGCCGGAGACGATGCACATCTGGATCATGGTGGGGATGCCCAGCTTCAGGATCAGCTTGGCTTTCTCCCCCTCATAGCGGAATTCGCCCTTCCCGAAGCGGTAGAACTCGTATTTCCCCGTCATATAGACCACGCTCACCACGGCGCAGACCGCCTGGCAGAAGACGGTGGCGATGGCGGTGCCCGCCACGCCCCACTTGAGGACGATGACGAAAAGCATATCCAGCAGGATATTCAGCACGCTGGATATGAGCAGGAAAAAGAGGGTGGCCTTGCTGTCCCCCACGCTGCGGAGGGCCGCCGTCACCACATTGTAGACGAATTGGAACAGGAGCCCGATGCAGTAGATGCGGAAATAGCCCAGGGCGGCAGCCTTGATCTCCTCCGGCACCTTCAGGGAAGCGAACAGCGGCCCGGAAAAGACCACCGCCAGCAGGGCGATCACGATGCTGAGCCCGGACAGGAGCAGCAGGCCCGTGGATAGGCTGCGCCGCAGGTCCTCCATCCGTTTGGCCCCGAAGAGCTGGGCGAAGAGCACCCCCGCGCCGTTGCACAGGCCCGTGGCGAAGGAGACCAGGAAGAAGGTCAGGGAGGCGCAGGTGCCCACGGCGCTGAGGGCCTGTTCCCCCAGCACCCGGCCCACCACCACGCTGTCCACGGTGTTGTAGAGCTGCTGCAATACCAGCCCGCCCATGATGGGCAGGGCAAAGGCAATGATGTGTCGGGCTTCGCTGCCCGTGGTCATATCTCTCAACGGGGTTCCTCCAAGGGATAGGGGAGGGTTCCCTATCCCGTCTCGCTGCTTTGGGAGGGGAAACCGTCCCCTTCTCCCCTTTTTCTACTTCTTCCCCGGCCCTTTCCGTGGGCCGGTGCGCCGGGCCGCCGGGGGCGGCGCTTCCGTATGCCGCTTCTGCCGCGGTGGGCCGCTTTTCCCGTCCCCGTAATGCCGGACGGCGTCCTTCTTCTCTGTTCCTTCCAATTTCTTCCTCTGTCCCGCCGGACGCCCCCCAGGGCGGGGGGAGCCTTGCTTCTTTTCCCCGGAAATACCGCTCTTTCCGTCCCCGAAGTGCCGGGCTTCCCCGCCCGGCCTCTCCGGGCTCACCAGCCGGTCCGGTCCGTAGCCGATCAGGTCCTCCCGGTGGGCTTTTTTCAGGGCTTCCAGCACCAGGGCCTTCTTTGCGGGGTCGAACCACTGCAAAAGGGCCCGCTGGAGCTCCTTTTCCCGGTAGCTGCGGGGCACATAGACCTTTTCCATGGTGAAGGGGTCCAGCCCCGTATAGTACATGCAGGTGGAAACGGTGCCGGGGGTGGGGTAGAAATCCTGCACCTGCCGGGGCCGGACGCCCCGTTTTTTCAGATACAGGGCCAGCTTCACCGCGTCCCCCAGGGTGCTGCCGGGATGGGAGGACATGAGGTAGGGCACCAGATACTGCTGCTTGCCCAATGCGCCGTTCATGGCCTCGTATTTCTCACAGAAAGCCTCGAATACCTCGGCCCTGGGCTTCCCCATTTTATCCAGCACCGCGTCGATGCAGTGCTCCGGGGCCACCTTCAGCTGCCCGCTGACGTGGTATTTCGTCAGCTCCCGCAGGAAATCGTCCTTTTTCTCCGCCAGCACATAGTCGAAGCGGATGCCGCTGCGGACAAAGACCTTCTTCACCCCGGGGATGGCCCGGAGCTTCCGCAGCAGGGCGATATAGTCCGAATGGTCCGCGTCCAGATTGGGGCAGGCTTTCGGCGCGAGACAGCTGCGGTCCGGGCAGAGGCCCAGCTTTTTCTGTTTCAGGCAGCTGGGATGGCGGAAATTGGCCGTGGGCCCCCCAACATCGTGGATATAGCCCTTGAACAGGGGGTGCCGGGTCATGGCCTCCGCCTCCGCCACGACGCTTTCATGGCTGCGGGAGGTGACGTACCTTCCCTGGTGGAAGGCCAGGGAGCAGAAATTGCAGCCCCCGAAGCAGCCCCGGTTGTGGATGATGCTGAAGCGCACCTCCTCAATGGCGGGCACACCCCCCAGGGCGTCGTACATGGGATGGGGCTCCCGGGTGAAGGGCAGGGCCGCCAGGGCGTCCAGCTCCGCCGTCTCCAGGGGCGCGGCGGGGGGATTCACCACCAGCCAGCGCTCGTCGTGCTTCTGCAGAAGGGCCCTGCCCCGGATGGCGTCATGCTCCCGGTTCTCCTCCCGGCAGGCTTCCGCGTAGGCCCGCTTGTCCTCCCGCACCTCCTCAAAGGAGGGTATCTCCAAAAACTCGAAGGCGCACGCCCGCTCCTTCCGGAGGCAGGCGGTGCCCCGGATGTCCGTCAGCTCCCCCACCTTTTCCCCGGCCCGGAGCCGCCGGGCGATCTCCAGGCTGGCCCGCTCCCCCATGCCGTAGGTCAGCAGGTCCGCGCCGGAATCCACCAGCACGCTGCGGCGCACCTTGTCGTCCCAATAGTCGTAGTGGGCGAAGCGGCGGAGGGAGGCTTCCAGCCCTCCCACGATCACGGGCAGGCCGGGAAATGCCTCCCGCACCCGGCCCGTGTAGGCGATGACCGCCCGATCGGGCCGCAGGCCCGCCTTCTTGCCGGGGCTGTAAAAATCCTCGCTCCGGCGGCGCTTGGCCGCCGTATAGTGGGCCACCATGCTGTCCAGGTTCCCCGCGGAGAGCATGCAGCAGAGCCCGGGCCGCCCCATGGCCCGGATGGCCGCGGCGTCGTGCCAGTCCGGCTGGGCCAGGATGGCCACCCGGTAGCCTTCCGATTCCAGCAGCCGCCCGATCACCGGCGTCCCGAAGGAGGGATGGTCCACATAGGCGTCCCCCGTGATGAGAAGGATGTCGTAATCCTCCCAGCCGCGGGCGGCCATATCCGCCCGGCTGACGGGCAGGAAGCCGCCGCCGTTCATAGGGGCTTCTCCATCACATAGGTCTCTCCGAAGCTGTCCGGCTCCGCGTCCACCCGGCGGAAGCCCCAGCTTTCGTAAAATTTCATTGCTTTAATGTTGGTATCGGAAACATGAAGCCGCAGGAATTTCCGCCCCAGCTTCCGATAGTAGGAGACGGCCTGACCCAGGAGCTGCACGCCCAGGCCCCGGTCCCGATAATCCCGCTCCAGGAACAGCAGGGTGATATGCCCGGCCCCTTCCCCGGCGCCCTTATGAGGGCTCAGCTCCAGCATGCCGCAGGGCTCCTCCCCCGCGAAAACCTCCAGCACGGTCATGGGGTCCGCCAGGGCGTTGGCCCTGGCCTTGGTCAGGTAGATGTCGCTGAATCCCAGGTCCGTGCCGTGGGAGGCGATCCAGGTCTCCCGGTAGCGGCGGAGATAGGTCTTCCCCCCGGCTACGCTGGCCACGTCCATGGGCAGATAGTAAAGGTCCCGCCCGTCGGTGGTCTCCTCCTTCTTCCACCAGTCCTCCCTGGCGAAGGCGGAAAGCTCCTCGGGCAGATGGGAATTGTCGTTATAGCGGAGAAGGCGGATCTCCCCGTCCTCCACCGCCAGCTCCGCCACGCAGGTATTGTCCCCGTGGGGCACGCTCCAGATCTGCTCCGAGGGGACCCCCAGCAGCTGGGCCAGCAGGATGCGGATGATGCAGCCGTGGGCCACCGCCGCCACTTCCCCGCCGGGGTTCTCCGCGGCGATCTGCCGGACGGCCCCCAGGATGCGCCGGACCGAGACTTCATAGGGCTCGCAGCCGGGCACGGTGAATTTCGCCGGGTCCTTGTTCAGGGCGCGGTACTGCTCCGGCTCGAAGCGGGCCACATAGCCCCAGCACTGGTCCTCCCAGGCGCCCATGTTTACCTCCCGCAGCTCCGGCAGGATGCGCACCGTCAGGCCCTTGGGCTCCGCCAGGGCCGCCGCCGTCTGTTGGGCGCGGCGCAGGTCGCTGGCGTACACCGCGTCCAGGGGCACGCCCGCAAAGCGCTCCCCCAGGGGCTTCAGCTGCCGGAAGCCAAGCTCCGTCAGGCCGGAATCGGTGCAGCCGTGGATGCGGCGGTAAAGGTTCCCCTCCGCCTCGGCGTGCCGCAGGAGCCAGATGCGGGTCATCCCTCGATCTTCTCCATGCTGATGATGTAGCCGCTGAATTCGATGTCCACGCTCTTGAGATAATAGCTGCGGCCCAGGCGGATCTCCTGGTTGCCCGTCAGGTTCAGCTTGTCGTTCAGGTCCACGGCGCACTCGCAGAGATAATAGGCGTTGACATAGTCCACGCCCTCCTCCGGCTCCAGCTCCTGCTCCAGGCTCTGGTTGACCGGGCTCTTGGCCTTGATGCTGAGGACCTCCACGGGATTGGCCCAGCTCTCCAGGATATAGCCGTCCACCAGGTTGCCGGAGGCCGCCATCTGGCAGGGCACCAGGGCCGCCGTCCCCTCATACAGGTCCTTGCGCAGGCCATCCACCTCCACCACGAAGCGGATGGTGCCCCGGCGGGCGGCGGGGGCGTCGCCGCCCCGGTGGGCCAGCTTCCAGCCCACGAAGGCCACCGCGGCCAGGATGACCACGATCACCACGATATCCACGATATTCAGTCTGCGTTTTTTCTTTTCCATCGGGCTGCTCCTTCTCGGGCCTTTACGGGACCCGAAATCCGTTGTATAATATCCGGCAGGTATATCCGGACATATGATAACAATTTAGTATACACGATTTCACTTATCTCTGCAAGAGGAAGGGACGGGGCCATGAAAATTCTGACCCTCATCAGCGGCGGCGACGTGGGCGGCGCCAAGACCCATGTGCTGAGCCTGCTGGCGGCACTGAGCAAAAAGATCGGCGTCACCATGGTCTGCTTCATGGAGAGCGAATTCACCGAGGATGCCCGCAGCATGGGCATCGACACCCGGATCATGCCGGGCAACAATCTCCCGGCCACCGCGAAGAAGCTGGAAGCCCTGATCCGGGAGGAGGGCTTCGACATCATCCACAGCCACGGCAGCCGGGGCAATTTCATGGCCTGGATGCTGCGCGGCTGCGGCCTGCCCCTCCTGAGCACCGTCCACAGCGATCCGAAGCTGGACTATATGGGGCGGCCCGCCGCGGGCCTCATCTTCGGCAGCATGAACCGCTTCGCCCTCAAGCGGCTGGACTGGTTCACCGGCGTCAGCGACAGCATGACCGACCTGCTGATCTCCCGGGGCTTCCCCCCGGACCGGATGTTCACCATCTACAACGGCGTGGACCTGGATTCCCCGCCGCCGAAGCTGACGCGCGCCGAATTCCTGGCCCGGGCAGGGGTCCCGGAGGAAGCCGGGGCCGTCTATGCGGGCATCGCCGCCCGCCTGAACCCGGTAAAGGACATCGCCACCCTGATCCGGGGCTTTGCCAAGGCCCGGGAACGCTTCCCCGCCCTGCGCCTCCTCATCGCCGGGGACGGGCCCCAGGAGGGGGAGCTGAAGGCCCTGGCCGAGAGCCTGGGCGTGGCGGGCTTCGTCCATTTCCTGGGCTGGGTGGAGGACACGGACAGCTTCTATGCCGCCCTGGACATCAACACCCTCACCTCCCTCAGCGAGACCTTCCCCTATGCCCTGACGGAGGGGGCGCGGCAGCACAAGGCCACCGTCAGCTCCCGGGTGGGCGGGGTGCCCCGGCTCATCGACCACGGCATCAGCGGCTACCTCTTCCCTCCCGGGGACAGCGACGCCCTGGCGGACTGCCTGGCAGGGCTGGCGGCGGACGCCGGGCTGCGGCAGCGCTTTGCCGAGGCCCTCTATGAAAAGGTGAAAAAGCAATTTTCCCTCGCCGCCACGGTGGAGACCCAGCTTTCCATCTACGAGACGGTGCTGCGCCGCCATGCCCGCCGGGATGTCCGGCGGGACACCGTGGCCGTCTGCGGGGCCTACGGGCGGGGCAACGCGGGGGATGAAGCCATCCTCCAGGCCATTCTGCAGGAGATCCGGGAGCTGGACCCGGACGTGCCCATCTGCGTGGTGTCCCGGAATCCCGCCGAAACCCGGCGCAAGCACCGGGTCCAGGCCATCCATACCTTCCACCTGCCCGCCTTCGCCCGGCTGAGCCGCCGCTGCCGGCTGTACCTCAACGGGGGCGGCAGCCTGATCCAGGATGTGACCAGCCGCCGCAGCCTCTGGTTCTATCTCTTCACCCTCCGGCAGGCCCGGCGGCAGAAGGTGCCCGTGGTGATGTACGGCTGCGGCATCGGCCCCGTGCTGCACCGGGCCGACCGGAAGCTGGCCGGACGGGTCATCTCCAAAAATGTGGACGTCATCACCCTGCGGGAGACCGACTCCCTCCGGGAGCTGGAAGCCCTGGGGGTCTCCGGGCCGGAGATCATCCCGGCGGCGGACCCCTCCCTGACCATGAAGCCCCACGACGACGCCGTGGCGGAGGGCATCGCCCGCAGCGCGGGGCTGGACCCGGCGGGGAAATACGTCGCCTTCCTGCTGCGGCCCTGGCCCGGCTTCGAGGAGAAGGCCCCCGCCTTTGCCCAGGCCGCGGACCGGCTGTACCGGGAGGAGGGGCTCACCAGCGTCTTCCTCGCCGTGGACCGGGGAAAGGACCTGGCCGCCGCCCGGCAGGTGCAAAAGCTGATGAAGGAGCCCTCCCTGCTGCCGGAGGAGCATTTCGACGGAGAGCAGCTGGCCGACCTGCTGCGCTATATGGGGGCCGCCGTCTCCATGCGTCTCCACGGCCTCATTTTCGCCGCCGGGCGGGGCACGCCTCTGGTGGGCGTGGTCTATGACCCCAAGGTCCGGGCTTTCCTGCGGTATATCGGGCAGGACCGGGCCCTGGACCTGACGGAGGTGACGGCAGACAAGCTGCTGGCCGCCGTCCGGGAGGCCCGCGCCTCCGCTTCGCCGGAGGCCCAGCGCGCCGCCGTGGCCCGCCTCCAGGCCCTGGAAATGGAGAATCGCAAGGTCCTGCGCCGTTATCTTGGGGATAATCCCACCGTTCCGTTGTCATAACAACAGAATTTCTGTTGTCCCCATGGTATCCTGTCTCTGCAATCGGGAATCGACCAAGGGAGGCGAAGAAGATGATCCTGCAAGGCTGCCAGAGCAAATCCAAGGAGATCACCATTGAGGACAAGATCTGCCCCCAATGCGGCCACGAGGTAGAGATCTTCTCCGTGGATACGGAAGCGGTCTGCGAGAACTGCGGCTATGTCATATACAACGACACCCTCAGCTGCGTCCAGTGGTGCAAATATGCCCGCCAGTGCGTGGGCGAGGAAACCTATGAACGGCTCATGGCCTTTGTGAAGCTGCGGGCGCAGCGCAAGGCGGAAGAAGCCGCCAATGCAAAGGCAGGCTGAATCAGGCAAAGTCAAAACGGCACGGGAGCGATCCCGTGCCGTTTTCTGCTTCTGTTATGGAAGTGCCTTTACAGATACCGGACCCGTCCCTCTTTGCGCTCCTGCTTCTTAGTGGGCCGCTCGATGTGCCCGATGCAGAGGCCGACGGTGAAAAGGTCCTCCTCCGTCATGCCGATGTCCGCCCGCCAGGGCGCGCCTGCCTCCGAGCGCAAGAAATCCCGGATGCAGCCGATGATCACGGTCCCCAGGCCAAGGCTCTGGGCTGCGATGGCCATATTCTCCACCACGATGCCGCTGTCCATCTCGATATAGGGGAAGTCCTTTTCCCCGTAGAGGAAAAGAAAGACCGGGCAGCCGAAATCGAAGTTGGCAAAGTTGGGCCGCCCGTCCGCCGCGGAAAAGGCGGCGCGGAATCTGGCCCGCCACGCCGGGTCCCTCGCCACGGCGATCTTCACTTCCTGGCGGTTCCTGGCCGTCGGCGCCCACAGCCCCGCCTCCAGGATCTGGGCCAGCGCCTCTTCGGAAACGGGCTCCTCCGTATAATGCCGGGTGCTGCGCCGTTCCAGCAGGGCCTCCATCGTCTCGTTCACAGCGATTCCTCCTCCGTATCGTTTTGAAGCCATTATAACCGAAACGCGGCCAAATCGCAATCTGATGTTTCACGTGAAACGGCGGTCAGGGCTCGTGAGAATGACAGGTTTTCGGCGCAAGCGAAAAGACCAAAAATTATCCCGCGGCTCTTTCTAACCAAAACACAACCCAAGTATGGGTCGTGTTTTGGAAAGGACGTTACGCCGGAATCTACGAGCAGGGCCGCTTGCGGCGCTGCGACACATTCCGGCGAATAAGGACGCGTTTCACGTGAAACATTTCTACAACGCACATCAACGACAAATCTTCATTTCGGCATTGAAAAATCCAGGCGGCCTGTCTATAATAACTGTATTATGAGCAAAGTGATCGCATTATTCAATCAAAAGGGCGGCGTGGGGAAAACGACCACCTGCGTCAATCTCGCCTGTGCCTTCTCCGACGCGGGCCGGAAGACCCTGGTGGTGGACTGCGACCCCCAGGGCCACAGCACCGCCGGTCTGGGCATCAACAAGCAGAACGCAGCGCCCAACACCTATCATGTGCTGCTGGAGGGGGTCCCGGCGGAAAAAGCCGTGGTCAGCACCCCCTATGCAGACGTGATCCCCTGCAACCGGGACCTGTTCGGCTCCGGCATCCAGCTGGCGGCGGCGGAGGGCCGGGAAACGGTGCTGCGGGAGGCCTTGAAGCCCCTGCGGGACGGGTATGACTTCATCCTCATCGACTGCCCCGCCCTGCTGGAGCTGCTGACCCTCAACGCCCTCTGCGCCGCGGACAGCGTGCTGATCCCGGTGCAGTGCGAATATCTGGCGCTGGAGGGCCTCAGCGAGCTGATGGGCACCCTGCGCATGGTCCGCCGCAGCCTGAATCCCGACCTGGAGGTGGAGGGCGTGGTGCTGACCATGTTCGACGGGCGGACGAACCTCAGCCCCCAGGTGGCCGCCGCCGTGAAAAAGCACATGAAGCAGGCCGTTTTCAAGACCGCCATCCCCCGCAACGTGCGCCTCAGCGAAGCCCCCAGCCACGGCATGCCGGTGCTTCGCTACGATCCCTCCTCCCGGGGCGCCTGGGCCTACCGGCAGCTGGCGGAGGAGATCATGGCACAGAATCCCAAAGGCTAGGGACTTTTTCCCTGCCGCAAGAAAGGTGAGTCATTTGGCGAAAAAAGGCCTGGGCAGCGGGCTGGACGCCCTTTTCGGCGGCGATCTGCCCCCTGCGGAAGAAAATCTCCGCAGTCTGCCCATCAGCAAGATAGAACCCAGCGAGCATCAGCCCCGGGAGAGCTTCGACGGGGAAAAGCTGGATGCGCTGGCGGATTCCATCCGCAGCCATGGCGTTATCCAGCCCATCACCGTCCGCCGGCTGGAAGGGGACCATTATCAGATCATCGCCGGTGAACGGCGGTGGCGGGCGGCCCGCATGGCGGGCCTCCGGGAGCTTCCCGCCAGGATCGTGGACGCGGACGACCGGGAAGCCATGGTGCTGGCCCTGGTGGAAAACCTGCAGCGGGAGGACCTGAACCCCGTGGAGCAGGCCAGGGGCATGCGCCGGCTTCTGGAGGAATACGGCTGCACCCAGGAGAGCGCCGCCGAGCTGGTGGGCTGTTCCCGTCCCGCTCTGACCAACGCCCTGCGGCTGCTGGCCCTGCCGGAGCCGGTGCTGGCCATGCTGGAGGACTCTCGGCTTTCCGCCGGGCACGGACGGGCGCTGCTGGCCCTGGGAGAGGACAAGCGCATCCAGGCGGCCGCCGAAGCGGTGCTGCGGGACCAGCTGAGCGTGCGGCAGACGGAAGCCCTGGTGCGGAAGCTGCTCAGCCCCCCGAAGAAGGCGGCGGAAAAAAAGGACGACGACATCTATGTCAAGGCGCTGGAGGAGCGGCTCACCCGCAGCTTCAGCCGCAAGGTGCATATCGTCAGCGGCCCCCGGAAGGGCCGTCTGGAGATCGAATACTACGGCAATGAGGACCTGGACGCCCTGATCCGGGCGCTGAGCCCTCTGGCCGGTGAGGGAGAGGCAGAAGATCATGCTTGATATCAAATTTGTCCGGGAAAACCCCGAAATCGTGAAAGAAAACATCCGCAAGAAGTTCCAGGACGCCAAGCTGCCCCTGGTGGACGAGGTCATTGGCCTGGACGCCCAGCTGCGCGCCGTCAAGACGGAGGCGGATTCCCTGCGGGCCAACCGCAACACCCTGTCCAGGCAGATCGGCATCCTTATGGGCCAGGCCAAGAAGGACCCCTCCAAGAAGGAGGAGGCCGAAGCGGTGAAAGCCCAGGTCCAGGCCCAGGCGGAGCGGCTGGCTGCCCTGGAAGCCCAGGAGCCGGAGCTGGAGGCCGCCATCCGGAAGATCATGCTGGTGATCCCCAACATCATCGACCCCAGCGTGCCCATCGGGGAGGACGACTCCAAGAATGTGGAGGTGCAGCGCTTCGGGGAACCCCTGGTGCCGGATTTCGAGATCCCCTACCACACCCAGATCATGGAGAGCTTCGACGGGGTGGATATGGACGCGGCGGGCCGGGTCTCCGGCAACGGCTTCTATTACCTCATGGGGGACATCGCCCGGCTCCACGAGGCGGTGCTGGCCTACGCCCGGGATTTCATGATCGACAAGGGCTTCATCTTCTGCATCCCGCCCTTCATGATCCATGGGGCCGTGGTGGAGGGCGTCATGAGCCAGACGGACATGGACGCCATGATGTATAAGATCGAGGGGGAGGACCTCTACCTCATCGGCACCAGCGAGCACAGCATGATCGGCAAATTCATCGACCAGATCCTGCCGGAGGACAGCCTGCCCCAGAAGCTCACCAGTTACAGCCCCTGCTTCCGCAAGGAGAAGGGGGCCCACGGCATCGAGGAGCGGGGCGTCTACCGCATCCACCAGTTCGAGAAGCAGGAGATGATCGTGGTCTGCCGCCCCGAGGACAGCATGGCCTGGTACGAGCAGATGTGGCGGTACAGCGTGGAGCTGTTCCGCAGCATGGAGATCCCCGTGCGGCAGCTGGAATGCTGCTCCGGCGACCTGGCGGACCTGAAGGTGAAGTCCTGCGACATCGAGGCATGGAGCCCCCGGCAGAAGAAATACTTCGAGGTCTGCTCCTGCTCCAACCTGGGGGACGCCCAGGCCCGGCGGCTGCGCATCCGTGTCCGGGGGAAGGACGGAAAGCTCTATCTGGCCCACACCCTCAACAATACCGTGGTGGCCCCGCCGAGGATGCTCATCGCCTTCCTGGAGAACCACCTGCAGGCCGACGGCAGCGTCACCATCCCCGAGGTGCTGCGGCCCTACATGGGCGGCAAAGCCCTGCTGACCCCCCATCGCTGATTCCTTTTGTTGTATATTCATATATTATTATAAAAGGAGTTGTCTAACATGAAGAAGATGCTCAACGAATTCAAAGCCTTCATCAACAAGGGCAACGTGCTGGACATGGCCATCGGCGTGATCATTGCCGGCGCCTTCGGCAAGATCACCACCAGCGTGGTCAACGACATCCTGATGCCCATCATCGGGGCCATCTTCGGCGGTTCCAGCCTGAAGGATTCCCTGAACATCACCCTGCAGCCCGCGGTGCTGGATGAGGCCGGGGAAGTGGTGAAGGAAGCCAACGTCCTGGGTCTCGGCAACCTGATCACCTTCATCATCGACTTCATCATCGTCGCCTTCATCTGCTTCCTGATCGTCAAGGCCTTCAACAAGGCCAAGGACAAGGCTGAGGCCAAGAAGAAGGCCGAGGAAGCCGCCGCCGCAGCCAAGGCCGCCGAGGAAGAGGCCGCCAAGCCCAAGGCGCCCACCACCGAGGAACTGCTGACCGAGATCCGCGATCTGCTGGCGAAAAAATAAGAGATCATGAAAGCTGCGCTGAAAGTCGTCCTATTCGGTTTGTTGGCCGCGGCCCTGGCCTTCGGCGTCCGCTGGCTCTACCGGCAGAGCGCCGACGTCATCAACGGCGGCGGCAGCGCCTGGTACGAGGACAAGCTCCTGGAAGCCAAGGAGCTGTTCCTGGAGAAGCCGGACGCGGTGCAGGATCTGACCGCCGTGCTGGTGGAGGAGCCGGAAGAGAGCTTCCTCCGCAGCGCCGACGGCGCGTTTGTGTGCCTGCGGGACGGGGAGACGACGGCAGTCAGCGCGGAGATGGCCGCCCTGCTGGAGCCGGTTTTCACCGGCTACAGCAACGGCGGGGAAGTGCTGAATGTGGAGGTCCGCAGCGACGCGGTGATTTTCTACACCTGCTATGCCTATGGCGGCTGCGTGGGCTTCCTCTATGAAAAGGAGCTGGACGAGACCCATTATTTCGAGGTATTCGAGATCGTGGAGAACTGGAAGCTCTTCTATAAGCTGAAGAAATGAGCCTGCGTGAAGTGCTGCTCTCCGGCGCGGCGGAATGGGGCCTGGAACTGAGCCCCCCGGCGCTGGAGAGCTTTGAAGCCTATTATGCCCTCCTCAGCGAAATGAACCGGGTCATGGACCTCACCGCCGTCATGGGGGAGGAGGAGACGGCCCGCCGCCATTTTCTGGACAGTCTGAGCCTGCTGCGCTTTGCCGATCTCCGGGATGCGCGGCTGATCGACGTGGGCTCCGGGGCGGGCTTCCCCGGCCTGCCCCTCAAGCTGGCGGAGCCGTCTATCCGCCTGACCCTGCTGGACGCCCAGCAGAAGCGGGTGGATTTTCTTTCCTCCCTTTGTGAAAAGCTGGGCGTGTCCGTCCGCTGCGTCCATGCCCGGGCGGAGGAAGCCGCCCTGGAAGCCTCGGAACGGGACAGCTATGATTATGCCGTCAGCCGGGCCGTCGCCCGGCTGAACATGCTGGCGGAGCTCTGCCTGCCCTTTGTAAGGCCCGGCGGGGCTTTCCTGGCCATGAAGGCCAGGGACTGCGGCGAGGAGCTGGCGGAGGCGGAAAACGCGCTCCGCCGCCTGGGAGCCAGGACGGAAAAGCTGGAGCGGTTCAATGTGGCGGAGGTGGAGCGCGCCCTGATCGTGATCCGCAAGACCGGCCCCACCCCCAAGGGCTACCCCCGCCGTTTCGCAAAAATCAAGAAAGATCCCCTGTAGCGTCGAAGCAAATTCCGCTCACTCCGTTATTACGGGACCCCTTTTGGTTCCCGCAATAACTGCGTATCGCTTCATTGCTTCTCCTTTCCAAATCGCAGCCTTTTCTGTGCTGCGATTTGGGTCTTTCTTTTCCGCCATTTTTGAATAAAACCCGATTTTTCCCGCATATTTGCGTTGCAATTCCCGGCAAAGCCCGTTATACTTATAAAGTTCTAAATCGTTCTCACCATCAATTCCAATCAAAAGGAACATGAGCATGAAGAAAGTACAGTTTACCGAAACCATCCTCCGGGACGCCAACCAGTCCCTCATCGCCACGCGGATGCCCTTCAGCGTCATGGACCCCATCCTGGAGACCCTGGACAAGGCGGGCTTCTATTCCGTGGAGTGCTGGGGCGGCGCCACCTTTGACAGCTGCATGCGCTTCCTGGACGAGGATCCCTGGGAGCGGCTGCGGAAAATCAAGGCGAAAATGCCCAATACGAAGCTGCAGATGCTCCTTCGCGGCCAGAACCTGCTGGGCTACAAGCACTATCCCGACGACGTGGTGCGCAAGTTCGTGGAGCGCAGCGTGGCCAACGGCATCGACGTGATCCGCATCTTCGACGCCCTGAATGACCTCCGGAACCTGAAGGTGGCCGTGGAGGAGACGGTGAAGCGGGGGGCCATCGCCTCCGGCGCCATCAGCTACACCACCAGCCCCGTCCACACCCTCAAAAAGTATGTGGAGATCTGCCGGGAAATGAAGGAGATGGGCTTCGAGACCATCTGCATCAAGGATATGGCCGGCGTCATGGCCCCCCAGGAGTGCTATGATCTGGTGTCCGCCATCAAGGACAGCCTGGATATCCCGGTGGTCATCCACACCCACTGCACCACGGGCCTTGCCTATATGACCCTGCTCAAGGGCGTGGAGGCCGGCGCCGACGTGATCGATACCGCGCTATCCAGCTTCTCCGGCGGCACCAGCCAGGCCGCCACCGAGACCCTCAGCTATGCCCTGAAGCAGCTGGGCTACCAGGTGGACCTGGACGACGCGGTGCTGAAGACCGCGAACGACCATTTCAAGGCCTACCAGGGCGAATGTCTCAAATCCGGCCTGCTGAAGCCCGTCTCCATGCGGACGGATACGGACGCCCTGAATTACAAGGTCCCCGGCGGCATGCTCTCCAATCTGGTGAGCCAGCTGGACCAGGCCGGGGCGCTGAACCGGCTGGACGAAGTCCTGGCGGAGACCCCCGTGGTCCGGGCCGACCTGGGCTATCCTCCGCTGGTGACCCCCATGTCCCAGATGGTGGGCGTGCAGGCGGTGTCCAACGTGCTCATGGGCAAATACAAGAACATCGGCAAAGAGGTCCAGGCCTATATCCGGGGCGAGTATGGCCGGGCCCCCGGCGAGATCGACGGTGAACTGATGAAGCGGGTCCTGGGCGACGAGAAGCCCATGGAGGGCCGCTACGCCGACACCCTGGAGCCCCTCTTCGAGAAGACGAAGCAGCAGCTGGGCTCGACCGCCCGCTGCGACGAGGACGTTCTCAGCTACATCTCCTTCCCCCAGGTGGCGGAGAAGTTCTTCGCTTCCCGCGCCGAGCGGGAGGAGAACCGGGCGTCCTACCGCATCGAAGCGATGTAAGGAGGAGAAAGCCTGTGGCCGGAAAGATCATCGAGGCGCAGCTGCGCCCCCACAGCGGAAAGCTGGCCGATTACTCCGCCGGGTCCGTGAAACGCTTCGACGTGCCGGACAAGACGGCGGCCATGCTCATGGCCATCGTGGCCGATACCTGCGGCATCCCCCTGGGGGAGCTGCGCTTTCTGTCCATCCGCGACGTAA
>JAEEGF010070407.1_pt1 | contig 18603 bp, 13 predicted proteins | sample 9134171 | NCBI WGS metagenome assembly JAEEGF01 (sample SAMN16246542, study PRJNA631951) | gut metagenome | biome: gut microbiome; feature: rumen; material: AP-attached | host: Bos | place: Iran: Karaj | collected 2018-10
AAAGAAGGATATGAGGTGCGGACATCGGCAGCCGACGTCAATGCCATCGGACGGATCGAGCCGCTTCCCAGACTCCTGGTACTGTACCTGGACGAGGCGCTTTCCAAGCAAAGTGACCTCCTGATCTATCTGAAGGATACGGTCATCGAGAAGGAGCTGCGCCTGTACCTGGTCGGCAACCAGGAGGAGCTGTCGGAGGCCCTCAAGCTTCTGACGGTATCCGCCGTGGCCGGCAAGCTGGAACGCCCCCTGAACGTCAAGGATCTGGCGGCCGCGCTGGACAAGGCCGTCGAACAGGAGACGCAGGCGGAGGCGAAGAAGAAGATCCTGATCGTGGACGATGATCCCACGATGCTGCGCATGATCAAGAACCTGCTCTCGGCGAAATATTCCGTATTCATGGCCAATTCCGGGATGAACGCGATCACCTTCCTGGCGAAGAACAAGGTGGATCTGATCCTGCTCGACTATGAGATGCCGGTGATCTCCGGAGCGAAGGTCCTCGAGATGATCCGGAGCGAGGCGGAGACCTCTGACATTCCCGTCATGTTTCTGACCGCAAAGAGTGACCGCGAGAGCGTCATGAATGTACTGGCGCTTAAGCCGGTAAAATATCTGCTAAAGACGATGGCGCCGGAAGAGTGGATGAAGAATATCGACGAATTTTTCGGTTAGAAAGCTTAAAAGGGGAAGGAAAGCAGCGGTATGAAACTGAAAAAGTACTACGAGGATCCGCAGGTTTTGCATGTGGGAACGATGGAGACGAGAAGCTGGTATGTGCCTTACCCGGCGGATCAGGCAAAAAGTGGCGAGACGAAAGAGAATCTCTCGGATATCATCCCCTGGGAGAAGAGCCTGGCCTGTCAGCATTCCAAAGAAGTGACGGATCTGTCCGGCGAGTGGCGGTTTGCCTACTATGAGCGCCCGGAGCTGGTTCCGGAGAGCTTTGCCGCAGGGAAGGGAACAGAAGGATGGAAGACGATCCCCGTGCCCTCCGTCATTCAAAGTCAGGGCTACGATCAGCCGCAGTATATCAATCTGTGCTATCCGATCCCGTATGATCCGCCCTACGTGCCGCTGGAAAATCCCGCGGCGGCTTATGTGCGCACCTTCCGCCTTACGGCAAAGGAGAAGGGCCGCAGGCAGTTTTTGTATTTTTCGGGCGTGGATTCCTGCTTCTATGTCTGGGTCAACGGACAGGAAGTCGGATACAGCCAGGTGTCCCACAGTCCGAGTGAATTCGAGATCACGGATTATGTAAAGAGCGGGGAAAATACGCTCAGCGTGCTGGTGCTCAAATATTGCGACGGAACCTATCTCGAGGATCAGGACAAGTTCCGCCAGACCGGTATTTTCCGTGAGGTGCTGCTTTTGTCCAGACCCGCAGAGCATCTGCGCGACTACCGGGTGCGTACGCTTTCCGCGGATGCAAAGAAGGCGGTGCTCTCCTTTGAAGTGCTTGATTATGCGGTCCGCTCCCCGGCAAAGAGGTTCGTCCGCACCGGCGATGCGTCGCTGGTGGAAATCGCCCTGAAGAGCCGCGAATACCCATCCGTGCATCTTACGCTGCGCGGCGCAGGTCAGGAGATCGCAGCGGAGGGCGACACGGACCGGAAGGGCAAGTGCAGGCTTACCGTGAAAAAGCCGTTTCTGTGGAATGCGGAGACGCCCTATGTCTATGAGCTGGAGATCACGGCCGGTGAGGAAAAAATCTACGAGCAGGTGGCGATCCGCGTGCTCGAGGTGAAGGACGGGGTTGTCTGTCTGAACGGACAGCGCATCAAGTGCAAGGGCGTCAACCGGCACGACAGCAATCCCTACAAAGGGGCGGCGGTGGAGCTGCCCGATGTCCTGCAGGATCTGTACCTGATGAAGCAGTTCAATATCAACGCCATCCGCACCAGCCATTACCCGAATGCGCCCTGGTTCCCCGTGCTGGCGGAGGCACTCGGCTTTTATCTCATTGCGGAATCGGACGTGGAGAGTCATGGCTCGGCGGCGGTCTACAAGGGATCCCATGAGCATACCTTCGGACTGATCGCGCAGCATCCCCTCTTCAAGAAGGGAATCATCGACCGCGTGCAGCGCAATGTCCTGCGGGATAAAAACCGCGGGTGCATCCTGATCTGGTCCATGGGAAATGAGTGCGGATACGGAGAAAGCTTTGAGGAGGCGGCGCGCTGGGTGAAGCGCTACGATCCGGACCGGCTGACCCATTATGAGAGCAGCATTCACACCACCGGCACCCATGTCAACGACTGCACGCCGCTGGATCTGTACTCCATGATGTATGACAGCGTGGAGAATATCGATACCTATTTTGCGGGAGATAAGCCGCGTAAGCCCTATGTGCTGTGCGAGTTCATTCACGCGATGGGCAACGGCCCCGGAGACATCGAGGACTACATGGAGCGGATCTACCGCTATGACGGGATGCTCGGCGGTTTCGTCTGGGAGTGGTGCGACCATGCGGTCGTGCTCGGACAGGATGAGAACGGCGAGGACAAATTCGGCTACGGCGGCGACAGCGGAGAGAAGTACCACGACAACAATTTCTGCGTGGACGGTCTGGTGGGGCCCGACCGCGTGCCGCATATGGGACTGCTCGAGTACGGACAGGCGATCCGTCCGGCGAGGGCGTACCTGGTGGACGGAGATCCTGCGCTGGTGCTGCTCTACAACATGCTCGACTTCCGCAATCTGCAGGACGCGATCCGCATGGAGCTGTACCTGATCGTAAACGGTACCTCCGACTGGGGAACTGCGGTACCGGTGCCGGATGTGGAGCCGCATAAGGGGAAATTTATCCGGCTCTCCGAGATCGAAGGATTTGACGCGCACATGAAGGCGGCGATGGATGCGGGCGCGGATGTCGCGATCCAGCTGCGCTACTTCCCGGCGGCGGAGGATCCGGAGCAGGATCTGCGCTACATCGATGCGGTAGAGAAGGACCGCACCCTCGGCTTTGACCAGCTGGAGATCCGTGTCTGCGGAAGCGGCGCGGCGGAGCTGTGGGAGGATTGTTTCTCCGATGGGGCAGCAGGACAAAAGAAGGGCCGGAAGGCAGGAAAGAGCGGGAAAAATACAGAAGCAGGCGGTGTCACCTGGGAGGAGACGACGGAGGGCTACGTGATCCGCGGCGCGGGATTTACCTATGTCTTCAATCCCCGCACCGGTCTCTTTGATTCCATGAAGGTCGGAAATGCGGACAAGATCACGGCTCCGATGGAGTGGTCTACTTTCCGTGCGCCGACCGATAATGACATGCATGTCCGGCATGAGTGGTACCGGGCAGGGTACCATGCACCGGTTCCGAGAGTCTATCGCGTGGAGGCAAGCCCCTCCGGAAAGCGGGAAGTCGCTTTGGAGGCGGAACTGTCCATCGCTTCCGTCTCGCACCAGGCATTCCTGCGCGGGAAGGTGAACTGGACGATCGCGGAGGATGGAAAGGTTTCCCTGGATCTGCAGATGCAGCGCGATCCGATCTTCCCGTTCATGCCCCGTTTTGGCATCACGCTGGCGGTGCCGGAGAAGGAAGAACGGGTCAACTACTACGGATACGGACCCTTCGAGAACTATCTCGACAAGCATCAGTGCTCGTTCCTCGGGCGCTTCTCGGATACGGTGGAGCAGCTAAATGCCGTGCGCTATCTGAAGCCCCAGGAGTATGGCTCCCGGCGCATCTATGCCGTAAGCGCGGGCGGATTTTTGGTCCGTTCCGAGCAGCTCTTCTCCTTCAACATCTCGCAGTTCGGAGACCGGCAGCTCGCTGCGGCCGGGCACGACTGGGAGCTGAAAAAGCCAGGTTACAATGAGCTTCATCTCGATTACAAGATGAGCGGCGTGGGCAGCAATTCCTGCGGCCCGGCGCTTCGTCCGGCTTACCGTCTCGATGAGGAGGAGATCCGTTTCCGCCTCGAGATAAAACCGCTGTAAGGATTTATGCCCGGTTTTTAGATGTTTGACCCGGTATCCTTTTATGAAAAAAACATGGGGATTCTCAAGATCAGGAGAATCCCCATGCTTTTTGTTTTTACGAGTGGCGAAGCGTGTTACCAGTTCAGCAGCCAGTCGAGGATCCCCCAGCCATCATCGCCGGAGTCCTCGTCCCAGTCCTCAAAGTCACTGAAGTCCCAAAGGCTGTCCTCCTCGTCCTCATCCTCGCAGCCGTCCTGAGAACCGTCGTAGTACCCGTCCTGGTAGCCGTCCTCGTAGTCATCGTATCCGTACCAGTCCCAATCCCAGTCGCTCCAGCCCCAGTCATCGTAGTCGTCCCAGTATTCATCGTCGGAATAGTATTCCCAGTCTTCCCAGTTGAAGCTGTCATCGTAGGAATCCCAGCCGTCCCAGGACTCATCCCAGTCGCTGTAGTCGTAGAAATCACCGCCACCGGAAGCGGAGACGAATTTCTCCAGCCAGTCGACGTAAGTATCCTCGAATCCGCTGTTCAGAAAGACTTCCCGCAGCTGGGAATAAAAGTAGCTGTCCCCGTAGGGAAGCGTAATGGACAGGCCGGTCAGATGATCGTCGGAGGAAGTGGAGTTCACATAGACGATCGACGAACCGATGGCCGCGGAGAGAGCATCCGATTTATCGGAATCGATATTCTGCGCGACGGCCATGATATCCGTGATGTAATAGTCGGAGAGATTGACGCTTCCTTCGCCGTCATAGTAATAATCGTAAGCGGTCTCCGCAAGGTCTCCGAACATTTCCCAGAGGCCGGAGCGGCGTCCCATGGCATCGTCCGCCTCCGCAAAAGCCAACCCGCCGGCAGAGAGCGATCGGTCGCCGGAGCCACGTCCCAGAAGCGGATGCGCGCGGCCGGTCCGGGTCACCTGCTGGCTGTAATTGCTCTCCAGCAGAGCAGTTTCATTTTCATAGGCAAAATCGGTCCAGGCCGCATAGAGAAGCTTCATATAAGCTTCATCGATCAGGGCAAGGATCGCTTTGTCCCCTTCATAGCTGCTTTCGTTGGCTTCGACCATATCGTCGATGAGGATCCTGGCCAGGTCCGGAGTGGAGATGGAAGAGTTCGCATTCAGCGCCTTCACCCAGCCTGTGTAGGACCAGCCGAGTCCGGACTCAAAGTCCTCGGAGAGGATCATGTAATCACAGTAATCGTAGAGCGCGCAGGTGATCTCCATGCAGGACATGATGCAGCTGTCCATGCCGATGAAATCGAAGAAGACACCGCCCTTTTTCAGTGCCGTCTGCATCTCATCCACCGTGAGCGTGGCTTCCTCGCTCTGGAACTCATCATATCCGAAGCCGTAGACGGGCCCGCCACCGTGATCCCAGAGGATCAGAATATAGCGGTCCGCCGGGTAGTTGGCCGCGCCCCAGGAGATGAAATCCGCCAGGGTATCCGCGTCCGTACAGTCGAGCTGGGAGAGGGAATCGTCCACGAGCTCCAGTCCTTTTCCCTTCACCCGGTAGCGCTGGGTCTTCTTGGAGGAAATGCCAAAGGCAGAGTCCCATTTTTTGGTCCCCATGGTCTGGACCAGGAAATTCACCCGATCGGAGCTGCCGGCTTTCACGATCTCCGAAAGATCCTCCGTGGCTTCGCCGTCATCGCTCTCCAGATTGGATCCGTTCAGATACAGAAGCACCGTGACGGTGTCCGTTCCGTCTCCTTTGAGCCGGACGAGGTGATCGCGGATCACCCCCTCCGCGAGAAGCGTCTGGTAACCGGAGGAACCGCCGGAACCATTCCCGGAGAAAGCGCCGGAGCCGGAAGGTTCGTCCCCCGATCCCCCGATCCATAAGCCGCCGGATTCATACTCCGATCCGTTCGCATACCAGTCCTCCCCGGGTCGGGCGGAGCCGGGGGCGTCTTCCGAAAGTTCCGGATCGTAATCGCCCTCCTCGGTGACATAGCCGGAATCCGTACCGGTATCCGGGTCGGACAGAAAGTCCTCCGGCAGAGCGACGAACGCAAAGGCAAAAATCACAATGACGATAATCAGAAACAGGATCATTCCTTCTCCTTCATAACGCTCATGTAGGCGGGTCGGATGATCTTATCCATGCAGATCAGCTCCTCCATGCGGTGAGCGCTCCACCCGACAATGCGGGCGACAGCAAACATAGCTGTGTAAAGCTCCTGAGGGATTCCCAGCATCTCATAGACAAATCCGCTGTAGAAATCCACATTGGGGCTGACACCCTTGTAAATGCGGCGCTTCTCCGCGATCAGCTTCGGAGCGAGCAGCTCGATATTTTCATAGAGCTTGAGCTCTTTGAGCTTTCCTTTCTCCACCGCAAGACGATCTACATAGGACTTGAAGACGCGCTCTCTGGGATCGGAGAGGGAATAGACGGCGTGTCCCATGCCGTAGATCAGTCCCTTGCGATCGAAGGCTTCGCCGTCCAGGATCAGGGAGAGGTAGCGCTCTAACTTCTCCACATCGTTCGGGTCAGGCACATTGCGGCGGATGTCGGCCATCATCTCCATGACCTTGATATTGGCACCGCCGTGCTTGGGGCCCTTCAGGGAGGACATGGCCGCCGCCATCGTGGAGTAGGTATCGGAACCGGAGGAGGTGACCACGCGGGTGGTGAAGGTGGAATTGTTGCCGCCGCCGTGCTCCATGTGCAGGATCAGCGCGGTGTCGAGCACCTTCGCCTCCGTGAGGGTGTATTTTTTGTCCGGACGAAGCATCATCAGAAGGTTCTCGGCTGTGGAAATCTTCTGGTCCGGGTGGTGAATGAACATACTCTCGTTTTTGATATAATGGCTGTAGGCATTGTAGCCGTAGACCGCAAGCAGCGGATACTCCGCGATGAGCTGAATGCACTGGCGCAGGGAATTGCCGACACTCGTGTCACGAAGTCCGCGGTCGTAGGAGGCGAGCGTCAGGATGCTGCGCGTCATGGAATTCATGATGTCCTCGGAGGGCGCTTTCATGATGACATCCCGGGTAAAATTCTTGGGCAGTGTCCGGCATTTTCCGATCAGCTCGCGAAATTCCGCCAGTGCCGCATCATCCGGAAGCTCCCCCATCAGAAGAAGGTAGGCGATCTTTTCAAAACCGAACTCACCGGGGCCGAGGGATCCGATCAGGTTTTCCACGCGGTATCCGCGGTACCAGAGCTCGCCGTCACAGGGAGTCTTGGTATTGCCGTTGATTTCGAAGGACTTGATCTTGGAGATATTGGTCAGACCGGTAAGAACGCCGTTGCCGTTCAGATCACGCAGTCCGCGGTTGACACCGTACTCGAGATAAAGCTCGGGTGCGATGGAGTCGTTTTTGCGGCAAATAGGCTCCTGCTGCTGGATGTACTCGTTCAAAAGAGATTTCATGTGGCTCCTTTCTGCGACCGGGGTCACGTTACCATACTAAACTAACAGTACAGTTCCATAATATCAAAAACCATGGGAAAATTGAAACAGAAAAATGGTGGAGCAAAAACGCATTTTTGATATAGTGATTTTTTTGTCCCTATGGTAAAATAATACACAGCCTAGCAAAAAGGGGGGGGACAAACGCATGTATCCGCAGGATGCAGGGCAGGGCCTGAAGGAGATACCTTTCACACAGGCCGAGCATGTGAAGATTCACGGACGTACGACGCGGGGACTGGACTTTCTGCCGCTTTTGTGGAATCACAGCGGGATCGAAGTAAACTGTACCGGCGCGGAGCTCTGGGTCACATTGGAGGTCGATTGCGGATTCCATGAGCCCTGGGTCGCATCGGAGCTGAACGGCGCGCTGATGAGCCGGCAGATGCTGCTTCCCGGGATCCGGGAGATCTGCCTGTACCGCAACATGACGCCCGGCGTTGTGAAGAATGTAAAGTTCTACCGGGAGCTGCAGGCGATGAGCGAGGACGACCGGTGCCATGTGCTGGTGAAGGGATTTTTCACCGACGGAGCGTTCCTTCCGGTGGAGGATCCTCCTTATAAGATCGAGATCATCGGCGACAGCATTTCCTCCGGAGAGGGTACTTACGGAGCGACGCCCGACACGGACTGGCTGGCGATGTACATGAGCAGCAGCCGGCACTACGGAAGGCTTCTCGAGAAGATGCTTCACGCGGATGTGCGGATCATCTCCCAGGGCGGCTGGGGCGTATACTGCGGCTGGGACAACGATGTCCGCCACAATATCCCTTCCGTATACGAAGCGACATGCGGTCTGGCTACCGGAGATTTCAATGAAAAAGTGCTCCGCACGCAGGAGCCGAATGATTTTGCCTCCTGGCAGCCCGACGCGATCATCGTCAATCTCGGCACCAATGACGCTTCCGCTTTCGAGCAGCCACCGCTGGAGGTACCCGGCGTCGGTGTGTGCAAGCAGCGGAAAAATCCGGACGGCTCCTATGTCCGGGAGGATCAGGAGAAGGTGATCCGGGCGGCGGAAGATTTCCTAAAGATGCTCCGCAGGCACAATCCGAAGAGCCACATCGTGTGGGTATACGGAATGCTTGGATACAATCTGACATTGACGCTCAGCGAGGCAGTAACGAGGTACCGGCAGGAGACAGGTGACGCGAATGTCGCATTTATCAACCTGCCTTGTACAAAGTGGGAGGAATTCGGCGCCCACATGCATCCCGGATATGCGGCACACGAGGTCGCAGCCGGTGTCTTAAGTGACTATCTCCACTCTGTGTTGGGGATGGACATACATAAATTATCAGGAAATATGTAGAGGAGGAACTTAATTATGGCTAGTATGGCAGCTAAGGTTGTCGCGTCTTATCTTGAATCCAAGGAGCTTCACTATCAGATGCTGGATGAGGAGGAGACCTGCATGCGTGTGGGTATGAGCCTCGATAACACCAGAATTGATATCTATCTGTTCTTTGAGGAGGACAATCATGATGTCCATATCGTCGGGCGCAATTTCATCAAGGTTCCCGAGGATAAGCTCGAGAAAATGTACAAGGTCGTGAACCAGCAGAACAAGACCTATCGCTGGATGAAGTTCACCGTGAACGAGGATAAGGGCGAGGTCGAGGTAGAGGACGATGCCATCATCCAGCTCGATACCTGCGGCGATGAGGCATTTGAGCTGATCGCACGTATGTCCAATATCGTGGACGAGGCATATCCCGATCTGATGAAGGCTCTCTGGGCATAAGACGGAAATGAAAGATGACTCCGGTCCGGTGGCGGGCCGGAGTTTTCTGATACAGAGAATTCGGCAGGATCCTCCCCTGCGCGAGAGGAGAAGACAACCATGGAAGGACAGATTTTGCTTTGGATGCAGGATACGCTCCGGGGACCGGTTCTGGATCCTGTGATGACGACCGTCACTCACCTGGGAGATGCCGGGATCGTGTGGGTCCTGATGTCGATCGTGCTTCTGGCGGTGAAGCGTACACGCAAGGTAGGGCTGTGTTGTTTTCTGGCCCTCCTGGTCATGCTGATCGTGAACAATTATGTGATCAAGGTACTGGTAGATCGCGCGCGCCCCTATGAGGTGGTGGAGGGGCTCACTGCCATCGTGCCGCTCCCGGTGGATGCTTCTTTTCCCTCCGGGCATACAGCGGCCGGCATCGCGGCAGCGGTTGTACTGATCGGGGAGACGAAGGCAAGATACTGGATCCCTGCGCTGCTTCTGGCGCTTCTGGTCGCCTTTTCCAGGATGTATGTCGGTGTGCATTATCCGACGGATGTGCTCGGCGGAGCGGTCCTGGGGATTTTGTACGGACTGGCGGGACTGGCGCTGGGACGGATGCTCTGGAGGCGGATGCAGGCAAAGAAAACAGCGCTTCCGGACGCAGGTGATGCGGTGGAGACAGAGACGGAAAATCTGCAAAAAAGATAGCAATTATTGGGTATATTTTTGCCTAAAGCTATGAAAAAATAAGAGAAGAAACCGGGCTCCCGCTTCGCGCGGGAAGCTGAAACTGTATGGAAAAGAGGGATGCAAAAATGAAGGTATTAAAGGTTACGGATCCGGAATTTCGCAAGTATGGAAAAGTGGTGAAAAATGTGGACCTGAAGCCCCTCATTGAGGCGATGGCTGCTACGCCCTGCCCCGATGATACGGTGTATGTGGCAGGGGATCCCGCACTGGAGGCAGTGTCCACCTCGAAGGATCTGCAGAGAATCTACTACGGTGAGCTGCCGATCCAGGTCGGCTATTGCAACGGCCACAATCAGAAGCTGAATGCCGTCGAGTATCACAGATGCTCCGAGCTGAATATCGCTGCGACCGATGCGATCCTGATCCTGGGCTGCCAGCAGGACATCGAGGATGATTTTACCTATGATACCTCGAAGATGGAAGCATTTTTCCTGCCTGCAGGCTGTGGCGTGGAGATCTATGGGACGACCCTGCACTATGCTCCCTGCGGTGTGGACGGCAATGGCTTCCGTGTGACCATCGTGCTGCCCCTTGGAACCAACGCTCCTCTGAAGGAGGCACATGAGGCCAAGAATCCGTCTGTCTGCGACAATGAGGACAGACTCCTTGCTGCGGAGAACAAGTGGCTCATCGCGCATAAGGACGGCGGCCAGGCAGAGGGCTCCTTCCTCGGACTGAAAGGGGAGAACCTCACGGTCTAAGCGGCCGCATATAGCTTCACATGAACGCAAAACCGGACAGAATGCACCGGCAGGCCAGAAAGGTCCGCCGGGGATCTGTCCGGTTATTTTTTCATTTTATGGAAGGATGATGCCTTTATCCGTGCCACAGAAAAGTGTATAATGGCGATGTGTTGCCCGCAGGCTCCGGAAAGGAACGGGAATATGTCAGAACAGAATCTTACATGGAAAGAAATCGAAACAGAACATCTCATACAGGACGAATGGCTGGACTTTCGAAAAAGCACTTACCGGATGCCGGACGGCTCCGTCTGGTCCCCGTTTTACACCTATAGCCGCAAGGACTATGTGGTCATCGTCGCCACGGACGAGGAGGGTCGCTACATCTGTGTCCGCCAGTTCCGCCAGGGACTGCGGGAGGTGACGACGGAATTCCCGGCCGGCGGCGTCGAACCCTCCGAGGGTTCGGATCATACGCTGGAGACAGCGATACGGGAGCTGCGTGAGGAGACCGGGTACGAATCGGATGACTGGACCTTCCTGATGAAGATCCCCGCGAATGCCACGATCTCGGACAATTATGCATATCTCTATCAAGCGAAGGGCTGCCGCCCGGTGACAGATCAGTCGCTGGATGCGACCGAATTTGTCGAGGTCACCACCCTCACTCCCAGGGAACTGGAAGCTCTGATCGCACAGGGTGGATTTCAGCAGGCAATGCATCTTCTGGCACTTAAGCTGGCAAAGTAGAAGCCTCGCATGCTTACAGAGCAGATTTATGAGGGAAGGATGGGAGAAGCGATGGAGAAGATCATGATCCGGAATGCGGCACCGGAGGATGCGGAAGAGATCCTGCGGATCTATGCGTACTATGTGGAGCACACGGCGATCACCTTTGAATATACGGTGCCGACGGTGGAGGAATTCCGGGAACGGATCCGGCACACACTGGAAAAGTACCCATACATCGTGGCGGTGGAAAATGACAAGATTGTCGGATATGCCTACACCGGTCCTTTCCGCGTACGGATCGCCTATGCATGGAATGTGGAAACGACGGTGTATGTGGACCGGGAAAAGAAGGGACAGGGCATCGGAAGGCTGCTCTATGAGGCTCTGGAAGAGGCATCGAAAAAGCAGCACATTCTGAACATGAATGCCTGCATCGCTGTGCCGGTGCAGGAGGATGAATACCTGACCGATGAGAGCGAGCAGTTCCATGCGCATCTGGGGTACGAAATGGTCGGGAAGTTCCACGCGAGCGGATTCAAATTCGGTCGGTGGTATGACATGATCTGGATGGAGAAGCACATCGGGGAGCATACGACGAATCCGCAGCCTGTGATCCCGTATCCGGAAGCAACGAAAAATCAATGACCGGAAGATGCGGGACCAAACTTGACGATCCAAACGTTCGAGAATATAATTTAACCATAAGGAGGCGCTACCGTAGTTCACGGTTGACCCTCAGATTTGGTAAAAAGAGATAACCGCAATCCTTGGTCGGGGGCGGTTATTTCTTTTTTCTGTCACTTCCGAACATATATCCCAGCTGAAAACAAACCGCTGCAAAGGACAGCAGCGCCATTATGTCATAGAATGTCATCCGCATCCCTCCTTCCCGAAAGTCGGAGGGCGAAAAAAGATCCCTCCGCAATGGAGGGCCAACCGCGCACCGTTTGGTAGCGCCTCGCAGGATGAACCTGCATTTAGAATATAACACAAGTACGAGGTTACAGCAAGAACAAATGTTCGGTTTCTGCCGGTCAGTTCTGCTCAGTAGGTTTCTTTGCAGGGAGACTGTCAATCGTTTCCCGGTAGACGACAAATCGGTCATATAAGTATTCTGTGACCAGATTCAGGATCATATTGAGGGCGGTGACCAGATAGTCATTCCAGCCCAGATCCTCTGCCAGAAAATTACCGCCGATGGTCGTGAGGGGCGTAAATACGAGATAGAACAGTGCCACGAGGAACATGGCTTTGGGGATATTCGCGTCCGAGCGGAAGGTGTATCTGCGATTCAGCGTAAAATTCCACAAAACCGAGGCCACCAGAGCAATCAGATAACGGGGCCAGTAGCTCCAGCCGGTACATTCCGTCAACAGAGCGAAGAGTCCTGCTTCGATGATGCCGGCCGAAGCCGAAAAAAGTACAAATTTGATGGTTCGGATAAGTTCGGTCGATTTCTTTTTTTCTGTGTCGTTCATTCCTTGGAGTCTTCCTTTTCGTCATTTCTTTCTATTCTTCAACTCTTCACAGATCCGGTCGTATTCCTCCTCATCCAACTTGTAATGCTTTTTGTAGATAAAATAGGAGAGCAGCAGCAGCGCGTACGGAAGCAGCGTCATGCAAAGAAGAAGTCCGACGGACTGGTAGGATCTGACACCGGTCAGGAGGGACTCGATCAGGGACAGCTTCTCGGTCTCGGTGATGGTGCCGAGCTCTGCCTGCTGCTCGTACCCGGAGATCCCGTTCATGAAATCGGTGGCCTTGAAAATCGCGTAGCTTCCGGTCGTCAGGATGACGACAAAGGCGGAGCTTAATTTGGTCAGGAAGGGGCGGAGCGAGGTGATGATGGCCTCGTCCCGGGTGCCGAACCGGTACTCGTTGTATTCGACCGTGTTGATGATGGAGATCATCAGGATCAGGTAATAGCCGTACTGCCCGAACATGGACAGGGTGTAGCCGATCGTCACGAGCCAGAACTTGCCCATGCCGCCGGGGAGCAGGATCCCGGACAGGATCATAATCGCGTAGCCGATGCCCGCTGCGATGGCAAGCAGCTTCATCAGAGGTTTGCGGTGAATCCTGCGGGAGATGGCCGGATAAAAGATCATGAGGAAGGCCGTCGCAGAGACACCCACCGTCGAGAAGATCGAGTAAAGTCCGCCGCGGTAGCCGAACGCAAAATAGATATAGGTCGCGCCGAGGCCGCCGATGACAAGGCCGCTTCCCGTCTCCTGCAGGAGGAAGGTCAGGGAGACCCACATGAGCTGGTCGTTCTGCGAGATCGTCTTCACCAGCTTCTTAAAGCTGAAGGGCGGCGCCGCTTCCTGCATGTCGTCCCTGCGCTCGTGCGCTCCGAAGACGGTGAAGGCGAGGAAAAGGGGCGAGAGGATGCAGACGATGATCGCCACGATGCCGTAGGAGGCTGCTGCACTTTTGCCGATGGCATGCTCGCCGGCGGTCAGCAGCGGGATCAGCATCGAAGCCAGCGTTCCGCCGATGCCGGCCATCAGGGTCGCGCGGCTGGTCAGCTGGTTGCGGCGGTTGGAATCCGAGCTCAGCGCCGGAACCATGCCCCAGTAGGAGATGTCATGCATGGTGTAGGTAATGCTGAAGAGAATGTAGGCGATACCGAAAAATACGATGAAATTCCAGCCGTCCAGGCGAGTGTTGAAGATCGCGCTGACCACGAATCCGCTGGAGATGATGCCGATGACCAGCCACGGCTTAAACTTTCCATAGCGGGTGCGGGTGCGCTCGATGATATTGCCCATGATCGGGTCGTTCAGCGCGTCGAACACGCGGGCGCCGGCCATGATCGCCGTGATCGCCGCGAGCTGCCCGCCGCTGAGCTGCTTGGTAAACAGAATGTAGGTCAGAAGAAAATTGGAGATCAGACAATAGACCATGTCCCGTCCGATGGTGCCCATGGGATACATGGTCAGGTTCCGCTTATCATAACGAGCCTGCTGATCCGCTCCGTTTGCTTCCTGTCCGGGCGCCTCGGGCCCGTTCCCCTTCAAAACATTTTTCTGCGACATTTCGTACCTCCCTCACCCATTCCGATCGTGATAAAATAAAACCGTATTCATTGTAGCACACTCCGAAGAAAAGAGGAGAGTACAAATGGGAAAAGAGCATCGCACGGTATCCATGGACAGCACGATCGGGGCTTTGTATGACACGCCTGTCGGACATGATATTCTGGCCAAGCTCCTTCTGCAGCTGAATGTGAGCGAAGGCGTGCTGAAAAATCCTGTCCTGTCGCATGTAAAGCTTCGCACGCTGCAGCGCATCGCAAAGGGCAAGATCGGAGAGGAGCTGCTTCCTGCGATCCTGAAGCTCGTAAACAGTGAGAAGGATCTTCCGGCGGAAGGCTCCGGCCTGATCCGGCCGGCGTGGTGGAAGGAAGCCGTCTTTTACCAGATCTATCCGCGTAGCTTCTGTGACGCGAACGGGGACGGCATCGGAGACCTGAAGGGCATCCTGGAAAAACTGGACTATCTGAAAAGTCTGGGTGTGAATGCCCTCTGGCTCTCGCCGATCTATGACTCGCCGAACGATGACAACGGATACGACATCCGCGATTACCGAAAAATCATGGCTGAGTTCGGCACGATGGAGGATTTTGACGCGCTTCTGGAGGGCGTTCACAGTCGTGGCATGCGCCTCATCATGGACCTCGTGGTCAATCACACCTCCGATGAACACGCCTGGTTCCAAAAGGCCCTGGAGGAGGAGCATGCTCCGGAGCGGGGATACTATTATTTTGTCCGGGATCCGGAAGGCAAGACGCCGCCGAACAACTGGGTATCCTTCTTCTCGGGGAGCGCCTGGAAGTATTATCCGGAGCAGCAGGTCTGGGCGCTGCATCTTTTTTCCGCGAAGCAGATGGACCTCAACTGGGACGAACCCGCGGTGCGCGAGCAGGTCGCGGATATGGTGAACTGGTGGCTGGACAAGGGCGTGGATGGGTTCCGCATGGATGTCATCAATTACATCTCCAAGGCACGCTCCGCGGATGGAAGCCTGCCACAGGGCAACAAGGTCATCGGGGATCTCATGGCCTTTACCGGGATCGAGAATTATTACTACGGTCCGCACCTGCACGACTATCTGCGGGAGCTCCATACCAAGGCGTTTGCGCCGCATAAGGCCTTTTCCGTGGGCGAGGTGCCGGGGCTCGGGATGCAGATGTGTCAGCTCGTCACCGGGGAGGAGCGCGGGGAGCTGGATATGGTCTTCTCCTTCGACCAGCTCGAGACGCCGGGGCATGTCCGGTTCGACGACTATCGGTACGATCTGAACTATTACCGCGACTATATCACGGACTGGATGCTGCACTACGGCAATCAATGCCGGATGTCCCTTTTCTACAACAACCATGACAATCCGCGTATGGCGAGCAAGGTGACGACGGATCCGCAGATGCGGGAGGCGGTGCAGACGCTGCTGGCCGCGATGCAGATGACGCTGAAAGGGACGCCTTTTCTCTTCCAGGGCGATGAGATGGGGCTCGTGAATTACCGCTTTACCTCCATGGACCAGATCACGGATGTGGAATCCCGCAATCTCTACACGGAGCTTCTGGAAAAAGGAAAGACAAAGGAGGAAGCCTTCGCCGTGATCCTCGCCGGAACCAGGGAACAATGCAGAGTGCTGCTGCCGTGGAATGGGGATGGGGCAGCTGGCGCCGGCAGGACGCTCGGGCGAAGGGACGCCCTGCCCGAAGGGGTCGATCCCGACAAAATACCAACCTTCCTGCCGCAGGAGATCCATCCGGAGATCACGGAGGTATACCGGCAGCTGATCGCGCTGCGAAGGGAGCACAAAGCCCTGATCTACGGAGACTTTGAGCTCCTGAACGGAAAGAAGGATCGCTTCGTATATCACAGATGGGACGAAACTGACAGCTTTGTCATCGAATGCAACCTGGGGGAGAAAGAGAAGAAGGCCGTATTTGCCGGAAGGCTGACCGGTAAGGCGGAGGGCTCAGAAGACGGAAAATACGAGCAGATCTTCCGGACGGAAAAGTACCGGGATCTGCCGGCAGAGGTTCTCGGGCCTTATGAGGTAAGGATCTGGAAGAAAACCCCGTATTGACGATTCGGGAGATCCGGAATATAATCTAAACACAAAGAGGCGCTGCCGTAGTTCACGGCGGACCCTCAAGTTTGTTGGTTAAGAAATAACCGCTATCCTTGCTGGGGGGCGGTTATTTCTTTTTATGTTTTTTCATCTTTATTCACGGGAGAATGACCTTGTATTTTCTCTTTACACGTTCATGCTGCCATGTTATGATCATCCATGTTCCTTCGGAACAAATGCGGATTCTTTCGGAATCCTGCGCATTCCCACGGAGAAGAATTTATAACCTAAGATAGCATCATGGCTGGAGAAGTGGGCATTTTCCTTCTGTGATGCAACCACGAAGGAGGACTTTATTTGAAAACGGAAAAACGAAATTTTGCCTACGATGATGCCTTTCGGACGATGACGGTCGAATGCGACGATCTGGTGCTGCCGCTTCTCAATCACATGTTTGGGGAAAGCTATGATGCACAGGCCAGGGTGAGCCGCCTCGGCAACGAATCCTTTCTCAGGGATCCTGAGGGAGGCGAGCACAGAAGGATCACGGATTCCCGGATTGAAGTGGAATTCCGGAATCAGGTGAAAAAGTACCACCTCGAGTGTGAAAGCTCGCCTTTTGAAGGGAGTATGCTTGTGCGGATGTTCGAGTATGATTCACTGATGGCGAAAGAAGACCGGGAAGGGGATGACCTGAAGCTGACTTTTCATTTTCCACATTCCGGGCTGCTGGAGCTACGGAACACGGACAGAAAGCCGTCCGAGGCATTTATCGAACTGGTGACGCCCGGCGGATCGGTCTCATATCCGGTGAAGATCCTGTATGAGTCGGATTTTTCGCTGGATATAATCTTTGAGAAAAAGCTGTATTTTCTCCTGCCATTCTACATCTTCAACTACGAGAAACAGCTGAAGACCATCAATGACGACTCGGAAGAGCTGGAAAAAATGGGCGCCATGTATGAAGGAATCCTGAGCAGGCTGGCAAAAGAAGCGGATGCACACGCGTTGTCAGCATTTTCAAAAGATGTTATTATCATGTTGATAGAACATGTCATCCGTAAACTGGCAGAAAACCATGAAAGTATCCAAAGGAAAGTGGGTGATCTGATGGGCGGACAGGTATTGGATCTGGATATCATTCGAATCAAGCATGAGGCTGAGACGATTGGAGAAGCGCGCGGCGAAGTAAAAGCAAAAGAAAACGGCATCCGCATCCTGATTCAGGACAATCTAGAAGAAGGCAAATCTGAAGAAGTGATCCTCGAGAAGCTGATGCGAAGATACGATCTGAAAGAAAGCGAAGCCATGCAGTATTTCAAGCGTTTTTCGAAGCCAGAGTAAACATACTCAATGGTATCTCATACAATAATAGGCTCTGTGGGAGAATCAGATTCTCTCGCAGAGCTTATTTTATCTGCCGGCATCATGCAGCCCCTGCGCGTAAGCCAGGAGACGTTGGCGATTTGGTTTGTTCATTATTTGAAAAACATAAAAGAATCGTCTGATAAAGCAGGCACTTTCCCGGAATCCGGGAGGGTGCCTGTTTTTTCATGTCAAAAAAACGTAAGAATTCTCTAAAAAAGTTGGAGATTTCCTTCGGAACAACGTCTAAATTATCAGAAACCAAACATTGCTGACTCAGAGACAACAGATCAAATGGAGGGAAATTATGATTGTGAGAGATCTTTTCACCATGACGGATCATGCGGAAGTTATAGCAAGAGCCCTGTTTGAGGACCATTGCACTCCGAAGGAAATGGACGTATGGATTAAAAAGTATTACGCGCAGATTCAGGAGATCGAGCGTGTGAAGGCGCGCAGATACGACGGGATGCTGTATTTTTCCACGCTCCGTCTGAATAGAGAACGGACGGACTGGAGAACGAACGATTATGGGCGTACGTACCCGGTTACATTCAGAATCTACGATCACAGCGAACCTGTCTATGAAGGCGTTGTCAGCGGTTTTTCCTATGAGGACATTCAGGCAGGAAGAAGAGAATTCTATGGAATCGAAGGTCTCACCGCGAAGCAGTTTGCGAACCTCTATGTTCCGGATTATACGATTTTTCGTTTCGGGTTAGAGGTGGTTGCAAGCGAAGCACTGCGGGAATATGGATGGAACGGGCATGATCCTAGCTATATGTGTCCCCGGAGCGTGAAGGAGAAGGTTCTTGAACTTCTGCCCGGCCTTACTTCCGAGCTCGAACCGATCAACTTCAGGTACTATGAGAGATGCCGTAATGAATTCCTCTGTTACTGCGAGGGCAGGCTTCCCCGCT